>Ga0207048_10348_pt1 | contig 13212 bp, 10 predicted proteins | sample Alteio_BWMinCont_65_FD_153301 | JGI IMG/M metagenome (GOLD analysis project Ga0207048, IMG submission 153301) | Enriched cells from forest soil in Barre Woods Harvard Forest LTER site, Petersham, Massachusetts, United States -... | ecosystem: Environmental > Terrestrial > Soil > Temperate forest >...
TTGATCGATGTCTTGATGGTCTTGAAGTTGGTCAGCATGCCACCCAACCAGCGTTGGTCAACGAAAGGCGAACCCGAACGTGCTGCTTCAGCAGCAACGATTTCGCGTGCTTGACGCTTGGTGCCGACAAACAGGATGTTGCCGCGGTTGGATGACAATTGGCGGATGTACTTCATCGCCTCTTGGTACATGCCAAGGGTCTTTTCCAGGTTGACGATATGAATTTTGTTGCGGTGACCGAAGATGAACGGCGCCATCTTTGGGTTCCAGAAACGAGTTTGGTGACCGAAATGGACACCGGCTTCCAGCATTTCACGCATTGTTACTGACGACATAATTTTCTCCAGGGTTAGGTCTGGAACCCGCTCAGTCACCGCAGTTGCCTTGTGTGTAATTACCCACCGACAAAAACAGCACCCTTTTCGAGCGGATTCGCGCTTTTAAAACATTAAATTAAGAACTCAAACTACGGTATAGCCCGACAACACTTCGAGCTAACCCAAGATTGTACCCTAAAACCCAGGACTTCTTCAAGCGCCGCGAGGCATATCTTTAAGCGCATCTTGTTGGCGTCGTTTATAATCGTCTCCTGACTGAATCCAGGCGCTTTTGCAGCTTTTGCAGCGCCTTTTGCTGAAGAATTCACCGAATTTTCTCGATTTTCCTATCTTATGACTTCTATCTCCATAAAAACTGCTGAAGATATTGCCGGCATGCGCGTTGCCGGCAGGCTTGCTTCAGAAGTGCTCGATTACATCACACCCTTTGTCAAAGCAGGCGTTACCACCGGCGAGCTGGACCGCCTGTGCCACGAATACATGACAAATGTGCAAGACACCATCCCAGCCCCGCTTAATTATTGTCCGCCTGGCTATACGCCTTATCCGAAAGCCATCTGCACTTCGGTCAATGACGTCATCTGCCACGGCATCCCGGGCGACAAGGTACTGAAAAGCGGCGACGTCGTGAATCTCGACATCACCGTGATCAAGAACGGCTATCACGGCGACACCAGCCGCATGTTTTATGTCGGAGAACCGTCGATCATGGCCAAGCGCCTGGGCGACATCACCTATGAGTGCATGTGGCTGGGCATCGCCAAGATCAAACCGGGCGCGCATCTGGGCGATATCGGCCATGTGATCCAGCAACACGCGGAAAAGGCCGGCTACAGCGTCGTCCGCGAATTCTGCGGCCACGGTATAGGTAAGGTATTCCACGAAGAGCCGCAAGTATTGCACTACGGCCGCCCCGGCACGCTGGAACGGCTCGAAGCCGGCATGATCTTCACGGTCGAGCCGATGATCAACGCCGGCCGCCGCGACATTCGCGAAATGGGTGACGGCTGGACCATCAAGACCAAGGATCGCAGCCTGTCGGCACAGTGGGAACACACCGTACTGGTCACCGAAACCGGCTACGAAATACTGACCCAATCCGCTGGCACACCACCACCGCCTGCCTTTATCCAACAAGCAACCGCCGCCTAAGCTAAAGAAGACATGACGACCCTTGCCGCGACTCTCAAAAATCAGCTTAGGACCGAGCGGCAAACCATCATCTCTACCTTCCTGGCAGACGGCAAACCGGGCGAACTGTTAACGGCGTTACGGCGCAGTGTCGACATCGCCCTGACGCAAGCCTGGAAAATGCTGGAAATGCCGCCCAGCGCGGCTCTGGTAGCGGTTGGCGGTTATGGCCGCGGTGAACTGTTTCCGTATTCCGACGTCGACGTCCTGATACTGCTGGATGCCAGCCCTGACGCCGAATTGCGCGCCCGGCTGGAACAACTGGTACAGCTGTTCTGGGATATCGGCCTCGAAATCGGCCACAGCATCCGCACTGTAGATGAATGCCTGAGCGAATCCGCTATCGACATCACCGTCCAGACCAGCTTGCTGGAAGCCCGGCTGGTGAGCGGCAATCAACCGCTGTTCCTGCAACTGCAGGAGCGCTGCAACGCAGCCATGGATCCCTGCGCCTTTTTCCAGGAGAAAATCCTGGAAATGCGCCAGCGCCACGTCAAGTATGAAGATACACCGTACAGCCTGGAGCCGAACTGCAAGGAAAGCCCGGGCGGGCTGCGTGACCTGCAAGTCATCCTGTGGGTAGCGAAGGCTGCCGGCCTCGGCGAATCGTGGCCTAAGCTGGCCCAGCGCGGCTTGATCACCGCGGCTGAAGCGCGGCAACTGTCGCGCCAGGAGCGCGCTTTCAAGGATATCCGGATTCGCCTCCACATCTACACCAATCGCCGTGAAGATCGGCTGGTGTTCGATGTCCAGACGCCAATCGCCGAAGCACTGGGTTTCCAGACCACCGAAACCCGCCGCGCCAGCGAATACCTGATGCAGCGGTATTACTGGGCTGCCAAAGCGGTAACCCAGCTCAACACCATCCTGTTGCAGAACATTGAAGTGCAGCTGTTTCCACAGCCGATGGTGCCGCAACGCATCAACGACCGTTTCAACCAGCTTAACAACCTGATCGATATCGCCCACGACAACCTGTTTAAAACCACGCCATCGGCGATGTTGGAGGTTTTCCTGTTGCTGGCCCAGCATAGCGAACTGAAGGACATGACCGCGCGCACCCGGCGCGCCCTGTGGCATGCGCGCGTCAAGATCGACAACAGTTTTCGGCGCGATCCGGTGAATCGCTCGCTATTCATCCAGATCATCCAGGCGCCGCAAGGGATTACCCACGCGCTGCGCGGCATGAATGAAACCAGCATCCTGGGCCGTTACCTGCCGAATTTCCGGCGTATCGTCGGCCAGATGCAGCACGACCTGTTCCATGTCTACACGGTCGACCAGCACATCCTGATGGTAGTGCGCAATGTGCGGCGCTTCACGATGAGCGAACATGCGCATGAATACCCGTTCTGCAGCCAGCTGATCGCCAATTTTCCGCGCCCGTGGCTGCTGTATGTCGCCGCCCTGTTTCACGACATCGCCAAAGGCCGTGGCGGCGATCACTCCAAACTGGGGATGACCGATGCCCTGCACTTCTGCCAGCACCATGGTTTGCAGGCGGCGGATACTGCGCTCGTGGTATTCCTGGTCGAGCACCACCTGACCATGTCGCAAGTGGCGCAAAAACAGGATTTGTCGGATCCCGAGGTCATTCTCAATTTTGCCAATACCGTCAAGGACGAACGTCATCTGACCGCGCTGTATTTGCTGACCGTGGCCGACATCCGCGGCACCAGCCCAAAGGTGTGGAACGCCTGGAAAGGCAAGTTGCTGGAGGACTTGTACCGCATGACGTTGCGGGTACTTGGCGGTGAAACGCCGTCAGCCGATCGCGAATTGAAGAATCGCCAGGAAGAAGCGTTGAAAACCCTGCGCCTGTATGGCTTGCCGCAGGATGCCCACGAACATTTGTGGCAGCAACTCGACGTTGCCTATTTCTTGCGCCACGACGCCTCCGACATTGCCTGGCAAACCCGCTCCTTCTACAACCAGACCGACAGCGCCGTACCGATAGTCAAATGCCGCCTGGCGCCGATCGGCGAAGGTTTGCAGGTCGCGGTCTACACCAAGGACCGGAGCGACCTGTTCATCCGCATCTGCAGCTATTTCGACAGCAAGAATTTCAGCATCCTCGATGCCAAGATCCAGACCACCCGGCACGGCTACGCGCTCGATTCTTTCCTGATCAGCGCACCGCTGTTTGCCAAGCATTATCGCGACATCATCAATCTGATCGAGCATGAGCTGACCCTGCTGCTGCAAGCCGACACTTCCCTGCCGCCCCCATCCAAAGGCCGCCTGTCGCGCCTGTCGCGTACCTTCCCGGTGACGCCGACGGTCGATCTGCGGCCGGACGAGCGCGGCCAGTATTACCTGCTGTCGATTACTGCGAACGACCGCACCGGGCTGCTGTTTTCGGTTGCCAGCGTCCTCGCCAAGCACAAGATCAATTTGCACACCGCCAAGATCATGACACTTGGCGAGCGGGTCGAAGACGTGTTCCTGGTTGACGGCAATGCGCTCAACCATGCGCGCTTGCAGATCCAGCTTGAAACCGATTTGCTGGATGCGTTGCATATCTAGTTGCATAATAAGTTACATAACATCTAGTCGCGCATCCAGTTACCTATCTAGTCTGCCTCGCAGTTTGTTTTTTCATTCTTCTTATTTTTTTGCACGCCATGACCGAACCACTACGCCTTTCCAAACGCATGTCAGAACTCGGGCTATGCTCGCGCCGCGAGGCCGACGAGTGGATAGCTCGCGGCTGGGTCCGGGTTGACGGCATCGTCGTATCGGAACTCGGCAGTAAAGTACTACCCAGCCAGCGCATCAGCGTAGAACGCCAGGCCGCGGCCGAGCAATCGAAACGCGTGACCATCCTGATCAACAAGCCGGTCGGCTATGTCAGCGGCCAGGCTGAAGATGGTTACCAGCCGGCGGTAGCGCTGATCAAGGAAGCCAATCGCTGGAGCGAAGACCGCTCGCCGACCTTGTTCCATCCAACCCAGCTGCGCAGCCTGGTGCCGGCCGGCCGCCTCGATATCGATTCAGTCGGTTTGCTGGTGCTGACCCAGGATGGCCGCATCGCCAAGCATCTGATCGGCGAAGAAACCAGCGTCGACAAGGAATACCTGGTGCGGGTGCGCTATACCAAAGGGGACAAACTACCCGACGCCGAGTTGCGCCGCCTCAATTTCGGCCTGACGCTGGACGGCAAGAAGCTCAAGCCGGCCATTGTCAAATGGCAAAACGAGGACCAGCTGAGTTTTACTTTGCGCGAAGGCAAAAAGCGCCAGATCCGCCGCATGTGCGATATGGTCGGCCTTAAGGTGCTGGGGTTGAAACGGGTGCGGATTGGCGGCGTGAAACTGGGGAATCTACCTGAAGGGCAATGGCGTTACCTAGGTGCGGACGAGCAGTTTTGAGGCCACTCGTCGGGAGTAGCCGCAACTGGTAGATGAAATCCTAGCGCCTGTTTGTAAATCACCAAAGGAAGCGTTGTACTGCGAAGTCATTTTTCCACTTCGACCTACTTACACATGCAACTTCGGTTCGCTCCCGCCACAATCACCCCAATGCTCCCTCTGCATTGCCCCTTCACCCAATTAGCCGCTTGTTTTCTGGCCCATTCCGTGAAATTAGTGGGACTTTATCGCCTTCAAATCCCTTGCGATAGCGCCAATACCCGGTTGGTTCCCGCCTGGATTTAGAAAATCCGGCATAAGAGTCATGAACAAACTGATCGAAGAACCATCCTAGCGAATGGGATAGCTGCGGCGCGTTCTTTTGCACCAGATCCAGAATCTTCGGTGCTTCCGGGTCGAATACACCGCCACCCATCATTTTTTTGTATTTTTCGCTGTCTTCTTGGCCCACAGAAAAATAGGCAATCGATTTTTCCGGGTCATCATTGATGAACGTGGCATCTCGGATAAACAGTTGATTTGCTTCACGCATCAAATTCCTGTGATCGCCAATTGCATCACGTACCTGTTGTAACTGCTCGTAGGTGTTGCGCATCTTCCAGCGCCAGGTCAGGTAGGGTTGCGCCCATTCATGCAAAAATCTCGGTGCACTACCGGACGCGGTAAGAAATTCTGCGTAGGCTTGTTCGACCTGTGGGTTAATCGTGAAAGGGGCGTAACCAATGGCGGACTCTATCGCAAGTTCTTTTTTCATCGGAACATTCGCCGCCACGGCACACTCAAACATATGGTTGGAAGCTACCATCCTGCTTTCTCTATTTTGTAACCCCATCATCCATTTCCTCTGTCTATTTTCATTCTCAATTGTAGCAAATAAGACTAACGTTGATCCCAAAAAACTATGAAAAAATGTAAACACTTGATTTATTCTATGCAACTACTGTAATGTGTAAACATGCCATACACTATCAAATCTTTTAAAGCCTCCAACGGCGAACGATTCTCCCAGATCTACGACGATTCTGAGGGCGGCTTTCCTCTTTTTTACCCAACAGCATTTATTGCCCGCTCGAAGAGGCTCAGCACAAGCCATGAGACGCAGAAGGTTTATCTGGAGGCCATCAAACGGGTCTGTGAATGGGAAGTCCGAAGCAATATTGATTTGACTGTCCGATTCCAGCGCCGTGAGTTCTTGAGTACTGCGGAAATTGATGGGCTCGCAACATATCTACAGACTGCACGACGCGGCAAACCCGGCGACACCATTGGCCGAACAAAGTCCAACACCTACGTCGCATATGCTGCTCAATATTTTAAGTGGCTTGCTGAAGACGTAATCACAAACCCGAACACTGCTGACATTCGCGCCGCAATTACTGCCCAGGATGAAACACTCACCGCTAAGGTGATACGAAAGAGTGGGTCACGAGCGGCTAGAGATCAACGGATATTGGCAAAAAAACTGCCGGATGACGCACGCGTTCAACTGGAGTCGTTATTCGAAAATCCGTTCCAGAAAATTTATCGAGACTCCGATCATGGTCCGCGACTTCGAAACATATCAATGCTGAGAGTGCTGTACGCAACAGGAATGCGTCGTGGAGAATTACTGAGTCTGAAGCTGGGCAATTTCCAAGAGTCTAGCGGCGGTGAAAACGCAAATTTAATTATTGAGCGAAACCATCACGATGACTTTGACTCCCGCGTTCGACAACCGGTAGCCAAAACGTTGGGAAGGATTGTGCCAATACCGGTCCAAACGGAAAATCAAATATTGGAATACATCAGCAAATGGCGAGCTGAAGTCCCTGGTGTTGGCTTTTCCGACAATGACTTCATTTTTGTTAATCATCGCGCTGGTCGAACCCAGGGCCGGCCACTATCAGACTCCTCACTCCACACGGCCCTGGACACACTAAAACGCACCTTTCCTGACCTAGCATCACTTCATCCACACTTGCTACGTCATGACTGGAACTACCGATTCTCTCGGACCGTGGACGAAGAGCACTGGAGCTTCAAAGATGAACGCGAAACACGAGAAATGCTGATGGGCTGGAGCGACGGGTCGAGCATGTCGCAGCTATATAACCGTCGACGCATTCAAGAAAAGGCCAATGACATTGGCTTAAAAGTTGCAACCGATACTAGAAGATCTGAATAGAACAATGAAGAATAATACATCGGTCAAAACAGTACTCAATCAAGATTCCGACTTTGATGTGGATCGAACAGAACGGCCCGATATTCCGGCAGGTCATTTCTATTGGAATGGGGACATCTTTCACCGTGCCGGCGCGAGATCATCCAACTGCACACAAGGCCTCTCTTTAATGGAAGACGAAGTAAGGTGTTCGTTCAAAAAACACCTCCTTGGCTTCGCGGGCGACGGCAGCTACAGTGCAATAGGGATGTTGGTGTTCGTTGCAGCATTGAACACTGCACTTAAAAAATTTCCCCCTTGCACTTTCGATATCGCATGGATTGCAAAAGCGATAACAGTCAAAGGGGTTCAAACGACGAAGGGCCAACTTAAGAATTTTTTTATTTACTGGAAGGCACGATATCCAAATGCGATTGCCGACAATGCCCTAATTTTACTTTCAAAAACGAAGACCAGCGGAGCCCCCTCCGGAAACGTACTGTCAGACGATCCCGAAAAGAGCTGGCTCACCGACGTCGAGTATGACAGCGTGCTGCAAACCATTTGGCACAACTACGACACTCAGCAATCCGGCACGCAGGTCACGCTGATGCGCCTATTATCGATGCAGTATGCGCGACGCCCTGTCCAATTTTCACATCTAAAAATCGGTGATTTCCAGAGCGGTAAAGCAGAGGACGATTCAGGCATTCACGAGAAAAGAATTAGGTTTCCTGGTGCGAAAGACCTAGCCGCTGAAACGAGCTTTCGCAACAGTAAATTCGAGGTCCATCCTGTTGCGGATCATCTGTGGGATCTTTTCCAAATCCAACGTCAGGAAGTCAAATCCTTTTTTGAAGCCAACCTGAAGATTCGCCTTACTAATGAGGAACTGAACAACCTCCCAGTCTTTTGCTGTCTTACCAGGTTAAAAATTGCCGTCAGCACTTTTACAGAACACTACCATATGGATTGGCGAACTAATCTTGAGAGCGAGTTGTTTCACATGCAACCAAATACAGCTTCGCATATATTACGTTGGGCAAGAAATAGCACGGCAAATGGAAGAGATAAAAGAACCCTTAACGTAACACCACCAATTAGCCATCGCACGGGACTTCCAATATCTGTTAACGCGACGCGAATGCGGCATACAAGAGCACGCCAGCTGGCACGCAAAGGTGTGCCTAGATATGTTCTATCCCATTGGCTTGGGCATACCAAATTGCATAGCCTTGAGGCCTATTACAACGATCCGGCCGAAGATAGTCGTCGGTTGAACGAAGCAATGTTGCCTGCGCTGATGCCACTGGCGCTCGCCTTTGCAGGAAAATTGATCGACTCTGAATCCCAGGCTACTCGGGCAGATGACCCGACTAGTCGATTGGAGTTTGCAAACGACGGACAATTAAAAAATGTCGGTAATTGCGGAAAATATAGCTTCTGCGGAACGACGTCTGTGCCCGTTCCTTGCTACCGATGCAAGCACTTTGAACCGTTGGTTTACGCCCCGCACGCGGAAGTACTGACCGCACTATTGCAGCGGCAGGTTGAAGAGAACCAGATGCTCAAGATTGGTGGGCAACGCAACTTGCTTATTCCTATAGATCTCTCTGCTGATATTCGCGCCGTGCGCAATTGCATCGAATGCTGTAATGTTCGAAAAGCAGAATTGGGGAAGATCTAATGGCTACTATTATCAATTTCACCCCGAAGAAAGAACTATCAGCACAGCAGAACTTATGCGACCTGATTATTTTAGCAAAAGAGCATCTCGTGCTTTGGACGGACATTGAGGGATTCTCTTGGGAAAGCAGCAGCTGGCCAACTTCACATTGTCGTGTCCGATTTACTAATCACGAGAATCGCTCTCTACACCCTGCGGTTGTCCCTGACAAGCGACAATTGATGCACCCTGCCTTCATCGACTTTGCAAAGGCTTATCTCCGCTACAGACATAGTGTTACCCCCCACAAGAACTCTGGCCGTGAAATGACCGCGTTACGCGCATTGGAATTCGTCCTCCGGGAAGAGATGGGGACGCCAGACATTACCAAGGTAGATCAGCGCCATTTCGACAGAGCTATTATTGTCGTAAAGAGCCAAAAATCCCATCAGTTTGTTATCGGGGAAATGCTAAAAATCCTTGCAACACTTGCTGATTTTTTCATCATCACAAGCAACGCCAGTTACTGGAAAAACCCATTCACTGGAATCAAAGGTTACGAATTCACAAATGGCGGCAAAGCTTCAGCTGAAGTGAAAGCAGGCAAGGTTCCGGATCAAGATGCTTTGCTTGCGATTGCGGAAGTCTTTGGTCGTGGACACACCGAGCGGTTGGACGATGTTGATATTATGGTTACTAGCCTCACGGCCATATTGCTTAGCGCCCCAATGCGTGTCACGGAGACTATTCGCTTTAGACTCGACTGTCTAGGAAGCGATACCGACAAAGATGGCAAAAGGCAGTATTTCCTTAAGTATTGGGTACCTAAGACTCGGGAATTCGCCAGAAAGCCGATACCTGGGGTAATGGCAGAAACAGCGATCGAGGCGATCAGACGGCTAACCGCGATTACCGAAGATGGCCGACACCTCGCCCGTTATATGGAAACTAATCCAGCCAAATTCTATCGTCACACGAATTGCCCCAATGTACCCGATGATCAAGAACTCACCCGAGATCAGGTGGCGCAAGCACTTGGTTTCGCGCATCGAAAATCAGTAGAAGACTTCATCAAGAAGCATACAGGAAATCGAAAGCTCACCGACTTCACGCTGAACTCACTCTGGCAGATAGTTCTGACGGAGCATCGTGAATCCAATCCTCACTTCCCGTACCAAGAGTCTCTTAGTAGCTCCACAAATCCGCCACCAAAAATGTCCCAATCATTGCTGTGCGCGCGACGCTTTCAATTTGGAGTGAGAGTTAATGCAAGCCCCGTATTGTTGGCTCCGTTTAATCGCGATTACTACGCCAAGCGCTTGGACGCCACAGTCAAACGGGATCGAATCAATGAACGACCGTTGTGCTTCTTCACCAGGCATGGCTTCAAATCGACCAAGTTCAAGTCACACGGTCCTCGCCATTTATTGAACCGACTGGCACGGCGCAGCGGCGTCTCTGTAGATGAGATTACCGCGTGGAGCAACCGATCGTCATCTCGCCAAACGATGACTTATCTGAATGACGATCCTGCGGAGTTGGCCGCCAAGGCGGCGACAATGATGGGAATGACCTCCGAGCAGAAACCTAAAGCGCCAATCACCGATGAAGAAGCCGAGATGTATGGTCAAGGGCCTTTCCATCGTAGCCGATACGGTCTTTGCCGCCGCAGCTGGCGGGCGGGCCCATGTAATAAATTCGCGGATTGCCTCAATTGCTCTGAGCTACTTATGTGCAAAGGCGATAAGGTGGCGGCGACGATCATTTCGATGGACCGGTCGAACTTAGTGAAGACTTTTAACGTTGCTCAGGAAGCCATCGATCGCGGCGAGAGAGCTGCGTCACGCTGGACTATGAACGCAGCACCACAGATTGAACTCTTGAATCAACTACTCGCCATTCATAACGATCCAACGATCCCTGACGGCAGTCCGCTCGAACGCGTAGGCACAGATTTCAGCCACGAGCAGACACTTATTGATGAAAAAGCCAATGCTGCCAGCATCAAACTTTTGGATCGCAACAAATTGGCCATCGAGTACGGAAGCGAGTTACTCGAGTGTCTAGACCAACTGTGGAAACCTACTGATGCCTAAAGCAATCACCCAAAAAGACTTAAATAAAATCGCTGCGATGATACGTGAATGGCCGAAAGACCAGCCGTTCAAATGGGAGAACATTTGCGTAGGCGCCAGAACCTTCCTGGGGTTCGTACCAACGCGGCAAGCATTGTCGAAGAAACCTATGCTGGTGAACGCCTATACAACAAAGAAAAAACAGTTGAAACTCGCGGTGGAAGGGCTAAGTAAAGTTCCAAAACCGCAGAGCATGCTACACGCCATGACGACAATCGCCCGGCTCCAGGAAGAAAACGACGCTCTGAAGAGTGAGCTTTCAAAAATGGCCGAGGTGGCCAATCGGTTCATTCACAACGCGAGCATGGCGGGGCTGTCTCGGGAAAAGCTTATGGCACCCCTCACATCCCTCAAAAATGGTGACTAACATGTTGTACGTACTGACGCAGATACACGTTGGGCAGACCAGCCGCTTCAGGGATCCTCGAGGCCTGGCTGCGCGCCACGCTTCTCAAGCTGTCGCGCAAATCGGATACAACCGTAGCGATCATGTACCCTATATGGACGCCTCCAGTTTTGCAAGAAATTGTTGTGTGCTGTTGGATAGGAAAGGCTGCAGTTCTATATCCGGCCTTGTTGCAGTGGATATCTCCCTGCTGGCCCCGATGGAATTTGCTGACCCACACCTCATTCCCACAACGGGCTTGAATCCCTTGGGAACATTCAGGTTTAGTGAGCCCCGGTCCGACCTATTCGCCATCACACTCAATTACCTTGCGCAACCACTTGATGGGTCCATCCTTTCATTAAAAAAATTGTTGAAGACCAAATGTTGCCAACTCATGCCGGTTTGACGCTGACGTAACGCCTGTCGTACTGCCGTTCATGAGCCAGCAGCGCCCAAATTGTTCGCGCCATCTTATTGGCCAACGCTACCGTGACAACGTTGTTTGGCCTGCGCTTGCGTATCTGCTCGACCCAGGCGCCGGGCTGCTTCGAATGCGTCAGTACCGCTCGGGCGCCATGGATCAGCAGCGTGCGCAGGTAGGTGTCGCCACGCTTACTGATGCCCAATAACCTGACCCGGCCACCGGTGCCCGTTTGACCGGGCACCAATCCCAGCCATGCCGCAAACTCGCGTCCCGACTTGAACGCTTTTGCGTCGCCCATCGTGGCTACTGCAGCCGTGGCCGTCAGCAAGCCGACACCGGGAATCTGGGCAATCGTTTTACTGGCCGGATCTTGCTTCATCCATGCCTGCAGTCGTTGCTCAATCTGCGCGATCTGTTCGTCGAGTCTGCCCAGCATGTTCCCACTGCTCACGCAATGTATCAATCAACGCCGCCGGCAAGCGTTCCGCCAGCCGCGCCAGTGCCTCTTGCAGACCCCGATCCAGCGCTGCGCGTCCAACTGCCATGACTTCACCGTATTCCGCCAGCAAGCCACGCAAGCCATTACTTTGCATCGTGCGAAACTTCACCAATTGCTGCCGCATCCGGTGTAATGCCAGTACCGCCTGCTGCGCTTCGCTCTTGACCGCGACCGCCCGCACGCCTGGTTGTTGTACTGCCAGCCAGATGGCGCGCGCATCGGCGACGTCATTCTTGTTGCCGCTCACGAAGGCCTTGACGGTCTTGCCGGGCATCAACTTGACCTCGTGTCCCATTTCCAGCAAGCGCCGCGCCCAGTGCTGCGATCCGCCACAGGCTTCCATGCCAATCAGGCACGGCGCCATGTTCGCAAAGTGCTCCAGAAATCTGGCGCGCTTGAGCTGCTTGCTGAACACTTCGCCTGTCTCCGTATCCACCCAATGCAATTGAAACACCTGTTTGGCCGTATCCACGCCGACCACGGTTTTGGTAGAATTCATGATGGATCCTCCGGTTTGCCTGTGAAGATTTCATTCTTCCCCTTTTGGCACTTCGATGCCGTCGGCCCGCGAGGATCCGCCCCCTCATTCAACTTCACTTCCCCTTTGTTGGCAGAGTTATCCACGGCGTCGCTCGCTGCACCCTCTACAGTGCAAGAGCGCGCGGCGCGGTGGGTAACTCGGTACGGCTCGCTTGCATCAGGAGGGAGGCGGCCATTCCATTCCCTCAATTTATGGCCTGTGCTGAAGTGACTCTTACAGATCACTCAGAAAGCGATCCTCCTCATCTCCTCGGACGGATTCATTAAATGCTCTTGGTCCAGCGACGCGGCAACAAAAGCTGAGGCTTTTCTCAAAACACGCTCAGCGACAATCGAACTGCCAACGGGATCACTGGCAGCTGACATGTCAGTACTACACGACCGCGGTGGCAGAAGTGTTCGCATGAGCGTTTGGTTCCCCCGTGCTGACCCCGGCCTCTCATTAACAGAAATGAAAATCAGCTCGGATAAGTGCCGAGTGAGCCACGATAAGCACTCGGCGTCGCACGTACATATT
>Ga0207048_10324_pt2 | contig 13184 bp, 12 predicted proteins | sample Alteio_BWMinCont_65_FD_153301 | JGI IMG/M metagenome (GOLD analysis project Ga0207048, IMG submission 153301) | Enriched cells from forest soil in Barre Woods Harvard Forest LTER site, Petersham, Massachusetts, United States -... | ecosystem: Environmental > Terrestrial > Soil > Temperate forest >...
GCTGTGGTTGAGTACTAACGTTTGCGACCTGACCGGCAACGATCTTCACAATGTGAATCTTGAGTTGACAAGAATTTCGGGCAGATCATCAGCAGAAATATTCTGCGCTAAATTCGGAGAAAAATTTGTCGTCTTATTTTAAGTGGCCGGTATTCATAGCCATTATGCTGTTCCCGGCCTTATCGATATCGCTACACGATGTTGGGAATGCATGTCTGTTTTCTCTGTTTCTTTTGGCTATTGTGGCGGCAGTGTGCCGTTACAAACCGATGGGAATAAGTTTTGCTCAGTTGCTGAAAGACTACTGGTGGCTTCATCTCGCCATGGTATCGCTAGTTCTTGCCGTATTGCTGAATCAAATTTTGACGGGGGTATTTGCAGTTAAATATTATGATACGGCTATCAGAATCGCTCTTTTTGTACCCGCGATATGGGTAATTTTGGAATTGCCGCTAAATTACCTGAAAAAAATACAATGGGCGTTTACGGTAGGCGCTTTGCTCGCCGTTATCAAAATTTATGTTATTACGGAGGGCGGAGTTTTGCGTCCAGGAAATATCGGTTTTCTGGCTACCATTCCGTTTTCTGACATGGCGTTGTTGTTCGGCATCCTGGCGCTAATTTCCATAGGCTGGAATGGACGTGACGAAAAGCTGGCGATCGGATTGAAGGTATTAGCTTGTTGTGCGGGCATTTATGTCACCATTTTGTCTCAAACCAGAGGCAGCTGGATTGCCATTCCGGTTTTTGCTTTAACGGGCTTCATGCTGCTCAGGAATATACGCGTTCGTTACAGATTAGCTATTCTTGTATTAATACTGACAACGCTGGGAACTGTCTTCACCTTTAGTAGCGTGGTTCAAAACAGGCTTGCTGCGGCTAAAACAGATATCACCTTGTATGCGGACCGGGAAAATGCCGATACTTCGCTTGGAATCCGCTTGCAACTCTGGCGAGCCTCGTGGGAGCTGTTCAAAGAACATCCGATTGTGGGAGTCGGACGGGAGAATTTCAGCGACGGACTGGACGATTTATCCGCACGTCGCATAATTACGCCGATGGCCACCTCGTATTCGCACTCTCACAATGAGATTTTATTCAATATGGCGATTCTAGGCGTGTTTGGCCTGCTCGCAATCTTGTCGATCTATTTTGTTCCGGGCTACTACTTTATCCGGGAAATCCGTCATCCGGATGGCGTGGTAAAAACGGCTGCTGGCATGGGTTTAATACTTTGCCTGGGCTTTTTTATCTTCGGTCTTACGGACATGATGTTTTTTTGGAGTGTGCTGGGTGGCGTGTATAGCATGAGCGTCGCGGCATTTCTTGCCTGTATCATAAAACGAAAAAAAGAACTGAAAGCAGCCTGATAGATGAGCACTTCTTCCTATACGACATATTTCAAGCGTCTTGCAGTACTACATCGGCCATATAAAAAGCGATTGGCCCTGGGTCTTCTTGGCATGGTAGTGACAGCGGCGACGGAGCCGCTGGTGGCCTATATTTTCAAGGTCTTGCTGGATCACGGATTCGTCGAGAAGCCGACTTTCCCGCTGTGGCTGGTACCGGTAGCGGTGATTGGTGCATTTGTAGCACGCGGTGCATCGACTTTTTTGACAACCTACATGACTAACTGGGTATCCACCCGGGTGTTGAATACACTGCGTCAGCAGATGTTCAATCGCATTTTGAATGTGTCGATTGATTTTCACGCTACCCATACGGTAGGGCGAGTGATCAATTCGATCATGTTTGAAGTACAGCAAATCATAGAGATGATCAGCAAATTGTTTACCTCGATTGTCCGCTGCGTTCTAACCGTCGCGGGTTTGTTGGGATACATGCTGTTTATCAGCTGGAAATTGACGATTGTTGCCTTGGTATTGATGCCGCTGATGGTCCTGGTGGTACGCACCACCGCCAAGCGGTTAAAAAAATTGAATAAGGATTCACTCGACGTCAATGCGCAGTTGACGCAGGTAATCGAGGAAACTACCCGGGCGCAGCAGGTAATCAAGGTATTCGGTGGCGAAGCTTATGAGAGGAAGCGATTCGAAGAATCTGCGGAACATATCCGTCATTACAGCATGCGGATGACCAGCACATTTGCCGCCACCGTGCCGGTGACTCAGGTCATGATGGCCTGCGCGATGTCGGTAATGATCACGATGGGACTGGTGCAAGCAAGCCATTCCCAACTGACTGCCGGCGACTTCGTGTCTTTTCTAGCCGCAATGATTGCCTTGCAGGTGCCACTGAAGCAGCTTGCGGAGGTCAACGGTCCGTTGCAGCGCGGAATGGCGGCGGCAGAAGCGGTTTTCAAGTTGATCGACAGCCCGGTTGAACGGACCGGCGGCAAGCAGCTGGACAAGCGGGTTCTCGGGAAAATAGAATTTTCGAATGTCGGTTTTTCTTATCCTGGCCAAGACAAACCTGCTTTAAAAGCAATCAATCTTAGCGTGGAGCCGGGTGAAACCATCGCATTCGTCGGTATGTCGGGAGGCGGAAAATCGACATTGGTCAATCTGATTCCCGGATTCTATTCCGTTACCGAAGGCCGTATTCTGCTGGACGATATGCCGATAGAGGAGATATCGCTGAATAGCCTACGGGCGCAGATCGCCATGGTGAGCCAGAACGTTGTGCTATTTAACGACACTATCGCTGCCAATATCGCCTATGGCGACAGTGCGCCAAGCCGCGAGCGGATCGAGGCGGCGGCCAAGGCGGCACATCTGATGGAGATGATCGCAGGCTTGCCCGAGGGTTACGAGACGCAAATCGGCGATAACGGTTCACGCTTGTCGGGTGGCCAGCGGCAGCGCCTGGCGATGGCGCGTGCTATCTATAAAGATGCTCCTATCCTGATTTTGGATGAGGCTACATCGGCGCTGGATACCGAGTCGGAACGGGCAGTGCAGGCAGCTTTGGACAAACTGATGGAGGGCCGCACCACATTCGTGATTGCGCATCGATTGTCCACCATCGAGCGGGCAAGTCGTATCGTCGTGCTTTCCAATGGCAGTATCGTCGAAGTTGGTACGCACGACGAATTGCTTGCCAAGCGGGGGGCATACGCCAATTTGTATCACCTGCAGTTTTCCAAGGACGCCGTGAATGTGGAAATGTAATGGCGAAAATCTTGAGCAATATGCTTGAGATGGCAGATGTTCATCTTCAAAAAAATCACAAGAAAATCTCATGACAGCACAACTTGTTCCAGGCGAGCTATTAAAAAAAACAGATAAGATTTTATTTATCGCCCATCTTGCGCTCGGCGATTTTACTTATCTGCAAAACTGTTTCCAGGCTTTCGCACAGGCTTTCCCTCATATCAAAATCCATATTTGGGTGGATGAGGTGCGTCGTACCAAGCAGGTTGCGGCATGGCCGTTCCTGAAAAAATATGCCTTGTACGACTGGCTGGCCGAATGCCCTTTTGTCGCCAAGGTATACCAGGAAACCTATAGCCCCGATTTGTACGAGAAATCGATCGCTGAAGCGCAGCAGCAGGATTATCCGCTGGTAGTGTCGTTGTCCACCTTGCGGCCGCCGATGTACGCGACGATGGCGCGTCAAATCAGTCCGCGTGGCTTTGTCGTCGGTATGAAGAAGCCTGCCGGAATGCTCGCATTGCATAAGCATCTGGCGTATCGCAAGCTGGATGCCGCGCTCGATCCGGACCGCGGCGTGCGATCCGGCATGCATATCAGCGATGTCTATGCGGGCTGGTTCCAGCAACTGTTTGGCATGACGAGCGAGCCGGCTTCACGTTTCCCTTTTGTGCATATCCCGCCGCAATGGCAAAGCGCAGCGCAAGATCAGTTGCGCGAATGGGGATTCAAATACCAGGAACCGCCTGCCGCCGGCAAGCTGCTGTTCATCAACCCGTATGCCAAAAATAACAAGCGCTGCTGGCCGCTGGAACGCGTGGTGGAGCTGGTCGCGGCCCTGAACCAGCTGGATACCTGGCGCGGCGCGCATTTCATTGTCAACGTTGTGCCGGAAGAGATGGAGAACGCCAGGAAATTTTTTGCGCAGCACAGCGTGCAGCAAGTGCGCTTGTTTAGCGCGCAAGAGAATTTTTTCCAGCTGCCGGCCATGTTGCTTGAATGCGATCTGATCGTGTCGGTTGAAACGGCGGTCATGCATCTTGCCAATGCGGTGCGGGTTCCGGTGGTTGCCCTGATGCGCCAGAAGAATCCGGAATGGGCGCCGATCGATCAGGAACATAGCGTGGTAATCACTACCGCCAACCGTCGCGATTGGGTGAAGGCAATCACCGTCGCGCAGGTGGTCGAGGTTTTGGGGCGCTGACAGATGAATTTTTCTGTGGAAGAAAAAACCAGCGGCCAGCAACCGTTGCATATCGCCTTCGGCGTAGACAGCAATTATTTTCTGGGCATGGGCGTGGCGATCGTCTCTGTCCTGGAGAATAATCGTGACCAGGACCTGGTTTTTCATGTGTTGACGCCATCGATTTCGGATGAGAATGCAGCCAGGCTGCGGCAGATTGAAGCCCGTTATCAGACGGTGATCAACGTCCGGATAATCGATCCCTCGATCTTTGACGAATTTGCGAATTTCCCGAGTTTCAGCCAATATTCAGCGGCGATTTTTACAAGGCTCCTGATCGCCGGCGCGCTGCATGGCGTCGCCGACAAGGTACTTTATCTGGATGCCGATATCATCTGCCAGGGCAGCATCGCCGATCTGCTAGCTATCGATATCAGTGATTGCGTAGTGGCGGCCGTCGGCGACGTAGGGTCGATCGCGGCGAACCAGGTCGCTACCTTGCAATTGTCGAGCCGGCAGTATTTCAATTCCGGCATGCTGTACATCAATGTCAATAACTGGATGGCGATCGATGTCTGGCATCACGCGGTACAGGCCATCCTTGCCAGTGGCAAGAAATTTTCGTTCCCGGACCAGGACGCCTTGAATATCGTGCTGGATGGCAGGGCGAAGATCATCGATTCGAAATTCAACTGGATGTACGATTTGTTTGGCGAAACTGCCAGCAACAAGACGATCGCCGGAGACGCGGTATTCGTCCACTTCGTCGGCAGGCTGAAGCCTTGGCATAGCTGGAGCTGCAATCCGTCAAACAGCCTGTTTTTTAAATACCAGGACCTGTCACCTTGGGCCGGAGTTGCCTTATATCCGCCGAAGAACTACAAGGAAATCCGGATGTTTTCGCAAGGCCTGCGCAAAACAGGCAAGTGGGGGCAGAGCACGGTCTGGTACGCTAAATACCTGCTGAACAAATTTTTTCCTTGATTGAATCGGTTGCTGTCTGTCTAGCTGTCTGGCTGTCTGTCTAGCGGCCTACTTAACGTCGACCTGGTCATCAGCAGTCAGTTTTTGATCGACCCACTCCAGGACATTTTTTTCCACCATGTCCGGTGAGATATTCCTCATGCAATCGCAAGTAAGCGCATGCTTGATTTTGCAGCCATTGCAGTCGACAACCGGCTGGCACAAAGATCTTGCCCGGATGCCGAGCGCTCCCCATCGGCCGGGATGCATGGAGCGGGCGCCCGGAAACAAGCCGATCGTGCGCTGCCCGAAAGCCGCTGACATATGCAAGGGGCCGGTGCCGCTGGCAATCAAGCCGTCGGCAGCATGGATAAAGCACGCCAGTTCGGCCAAGGTGAATTTTCCGCAGACATTACTCACATTCGGAAGTTGCAACAGTTCCGGCGCATGTTCAGCCAGCCATTGACCTTCCGCAGCGCTGCCGGTGACCCACACGTGGAGACCGTGCTGCTTGCCCAGGGATTTTGCCAGCTGCATGAAATAATCGCTTGGCCACTCTCGGCCATGGCCGTTGGACTTCGGATGGATAATCAGGTTGAAGCGATACGGCCGCAACATCTGGTCCAGCGCCGGATCGTGCGGGATCTTGAAGTGATACATGGCCGGAATGGCAGCCAGTTCAGGTATGTAGTCGATGCCAAGAGGACGCAGATACTTGAAGTTGAGCTGAGCCTCGTGGCTGTCGGAACCACCCCGGGTGAAATGTACCGGACGGTTGCAATGCCACCAGTTGAACCAGGTACGATAGGCATTGCCGATGCGCACAGGAATCCTGGCTTTGTGCGCGGCCGCAGCCAGGCGCTTGTCGAGCTGGGCAAAGATGACGACATCGATATCCGACCGGGCGAAATAAGCCGCCGGATCGGCCAGGCTTTCCATCTCTATCACCGCATCTACAGTGGAACAATAACGAACCACCGCCGCTGCATACGCCCGGCATAGGAAGCTGATTTTTACGCCCGGGAAGCGCTGCTTGAGATAAGCGGTAAGAGGCAGCGTAAGTATGACGTCGCCGATATTATCGGTGCGACATATCAGGATATGCGAGATTGCCATGTTCAAATCGATTTGCAAAAAAGTACGGAAAATTTTCAGAAACGGTGCGCTTATCGGGCTGCCAGGTATTTCATATACCACCTGAAACTATCAAACACCTGGCCTCGCTTCATCAGGAAACGGGAGTACATCCGCATCTCTTTATAGTTTCTCGGCACCGGATCAAGCGCCAGGTCAGCCCATGGCGAAAGCGCCTGGTATTTGACGAACAAGTCCCGGGATGCATGCAAACACCAGTCGTTCCAGGGTTTTACCGCGCCGGCGAAGTGAATGAAGACCACTTTGCCGATGTCGCGCATCTGGCGCTTGTCTTTTTCCAGATCATGGATCAGGTCGTAGAGGAAATTCCATTTCCTGTCGATGTACTTGATTTTTCCTTCCAGTACCACGTTGAGCGCGTCCTGGTCGGGGAACCTGTAATCCTTGCCGTTTTCCAGGATGGCGAGGATGGTCTTTTCAGTGATCTCCTGATCCGTCCAGTTATCCACGTGCATGTACATCACGCCGGAATTGAAATATTTTTGCGATGACAGTTGCAAGGCTGCGCAACGCCGCCGGGTGGTTTCATCGGCATCCGGCACGACAATCGCCGCGCTATCGCCGAAGTCCATTTGCAGCAACTCGGCCATGCTGCCGACGCACAGGATATCCGCATCCAGGTAGAGAACCTTGTCGCATATGCCACGCAACGTGGAAGGGATCAGCAGGCGTGTGAAGATGGTCGGTGAATAGTAAGAGAACTGCGAGATGTGCGCGAACGGCTGGAACACCGCCGGATCGATGATGTGCACGTGCGTCTTGAGTTGGTACATCTGTTCCAGCTCTTTGAAACGCCTGCGGTTATCCTCGGAAAGTGAAAAGGCGAACACATGGAAAGTGAAAGCCACGCCCGGACTATTGGCGATGATGGAGGCGATCGTCGCTCCCATGCTGCGGCAATAATGGTCGTCGACACAGAAGGCGATATGGAAAGAATCGTCAACCGCGTTGGTAGTGTCTGAGGTGGCAGCAGAAATCGGTGAAAAACTAGTCATGTAAGCCTTACATAAGGATGATGTCGTATTGCTCCTGCGGATAAACCGTTTCCACTTGCAGGGAAATCGGTTTATGAATGAAATCGCCCAGCATGGCCAGATGCTGCGATTCTTCTTCGAGGAACATGTCGACCACCACCTGCGATGCCAGGATACGGAATTCGCGCGGATTGAATTGTTTGGCTTCGCGCAGTACTTCGCGCAGGATTTCGTAGCAAATGGTGCGCGCAGTCTTGACCTGGCCCTTGCCGTTACAGGCGGGGCACGGTTCGCACAAGATATGTGCCAGCGATTCGCGCGTGCGTTTGCGGGTCATTTCCACCAGGCCCAGGGCGGAAAATTCCGATACCGATTTCTTGGTGCGGTCGCGCAACAGAGCCTTGTGCAATTCAGCCAGCACCGCAAGCTTGTGCTCGCCATTCTCCATATCGATGAAATCGAGAATGATGATGCCGCCCAGGTTACGCAACCTGAGCTGGCGCGCGATGGCGTGCGCAGCTTCCAGGTTGGTTTTGAAAATGGTGTCGTCGAAATTACGGCCGTTGACGAAACTGCCGGTATTGACGTCGATGGTAGTCATCGCTTCGGTCTGGTCGACAATCAGGTAGCCGCCCGACTTGAGCGGCACTCGGCGGCTCAATGCTTCCTGGATTTCTTCCTCTACACCGTACAGATCGAACAGGGGCCGCTCGCCGGTGTAATGCATCAGCCGCGCTGTGACAGACGGCGTATAGCTGGCGGCGAATTCTTGCAGCTTCTGGAAATTCTCGCGCGAATCGACCTGGATGGTGGTGGTCTCGTCGTTGACAAAATCGCGCAGCACGCGCTGCGCCAGGCTCAAGTCCTGATGCAGCAGGGTCGGCGCCGGTTTGCTTTTTGCCAGCAGCGTGATGGACGACCAGGTCTTGCGCAGATATTCGATATCCATCTGCAGATCAGCGTCCGAGGCGTCTTCGGCCATGGTACGGATGATGAATCCGCCTTTTTCCTCAGGCGGCAGCAGCTTTTGTACTTTGTTCTTCAGCAGTTCGCGCTCGGCTTCATTTTCAATCCGCTGCGAAATGCCGATATGCCGGTCTTGCGGCAGATACACCAGCATCCGGCCGGCGATGGAAATCTGGGTCGACAGCCTGGCGCCTTTGGTACCGATAGGGTCTTTCACCACTTGCACCGTCAGCGACTGGCCGTCGAACAGCAGTTTCTCGATCGGCGTCTGTTGTGCCGCCTGCCCATCGTGGGCACGGGTTTCCCAGATGTCGGCGACGTGAAGGAAGGCTGCGCGCTCCAGTCCGATATCGATAAATGCCGATTGCATGCCGGGTAGCACACGAACCACTTTGCCGAGATAAATATTACCGGCCAGGCCGCGCGACAAAGTGCGTTCGATATGCAGTTCCTGTACCGCTCCCTGGAAAATCAGTGCAACGCGCGTTTCCTGGGGGGTGATGTTGACGAGGATGTCTTCGCTCATAAAATGCGGATGCCTGCCTGTTGAAGTAGTTGTGCGGTTTCGAAAAGAGGTAAGCCCATGATGCCAGAGTGGCTGCCGCGTATGCTTTCGATGAAAATCGCTGCCGGTCCCTGGATGCCATAAGCACCGGCCTTATCGTAAGGCTCGCTGGTATTGCAGTAGGCTTCGATCATGGCCTCTGGCAGCTCTTGGAATAAGACATCGGAAACTTGCGTGAGTTGCCACGATTCTTCACGGTAGATGACGGCAACGCTGGTGAGGACCTGATGGCTCCGACCAGACAAGAGTCGCAGCATGGCGATTGCCTCGGGTTTGTCGGCCGGCTTGCCGAGAATCCGGCCGTCAATCGTCACCGTGGTGTCAGCGGCCAGGATCGGGCGTACCGGCAAGCTGCGCCAGATCATCATCTGCCGTGCCGCGCGGGCTTTTTCCATGGTCACCCGGGCGACATAGGTCTGCGGTGATTCATCCGGCAAGACTTCCTCGCTGACGTCCGGACCGCGTGGTGTCTGGTCACGTAGCAGCAGCAATTCAAACGCCACGTCGATCTGTCGCAGCAACTCCCGCCGGCGCGGGCTTTTCGAGGCAAGGTAGATTTTCTGGAAAGGGTTTTTCATTGCTGGCGGCTACGGCGGATGCGTCGTCTGATAATTCCAGCGATTATTACAGAGTTACCTGTGTATTGGGTGGCTTATTGGGGCGCGCAAGGGTTCAAAGGGGGTCACACCCGATGATAAGGATGGTTCTGGGTAATCGACCAGGCCCGGTACAGCTGTTCGGCCAGCAGTACCCTGACCATGCCGTGCGGTAAAGTCAGGCTGGAGATGCGCAGCAGGCTGTCGGCATTGGCCTTGAATTCCGGATCCAGGCCATCGGCGCCGCCAATGATGAAGGCGACATCACGCCCGTCGCGCTGCCATTGGGTCAGCTGCTGCGATAACTGGACGCTGGTAAGGTCTTTGCCGCGCTCGTCGAGGGCGATGATGCGCACGCCTTTCGGCAGTACCGCCTCGATCCGGCTGCGTTCCAGCGCCATGGCTGTTTCCGCGGTCTTGCTGCCGGAGCGTTCGACTGGCTTGATTTCCTTGAGGACGATGCGGCAATCCGGCGGCATGCGTTTCGCATACTCGCCGAAGCCGTTTTCTATCCATGCCGGCATCTTGTGGCCGACCGCAGCGATGATGAGCTGCATGAAGATGCTAGGAATGCAGCAGCTTATTCAGCCGCTTTGGTTTTTGCCGGAGCACGCTTGACAGCGGGTTTCTTGGCAGGTGCTTTCTTAGGAGCCGCAGCCTTTTTAGGCGGAACCGAGCTCTTCGACGGCGCTACCTTGATGGTTTTGCCGACGGCCTTCTTGGTGCCGTCAGTCTTGACCGGTTTCTTGCGTGCTGGTGCTTTCTTCGGCGTTTCGTCTTCTGCCTTCAATGCTTGCGAAGTAGTCAGGTGGCGCGAGACCTTCTTCGGCGCTTCTTCCTGAGCAGCAGTGCTGGTGGAAATCCGTTTGGCAGCGCCGAACTTGACTTCCTTGTCGCCCCAGATTTCTTCCAGGCGGTAGTAAGCACGGATCGCCGGTTGCATGATGTGGACCACCATGTCGCCCATGTCGACCAGTACCCATTCGCCAGTGTCTTCGCCTTCGACGCTGAGAATCGTGCCGCCGTTTTCCTTGACCTTATCGCGTACCGAGGAGGCCAGCGCTTTGGTTTGGCGATTGGATGTGCCGGAAGCAATCGCGATACGATCGAACAAACCGGTCAGGTGGACCGTGTCGTAGACGCGAATGTCTTGGGCTTTGACGTCTTCGAGTGCATCGATGACGAGACTTTGTAATTTTTTGATATCCATTTAATTCTTATAGAGATGGTGTTGTTCAATATAGTCCAGTACTGCCGCCGGGACCAGCGTGTCGGGTCTTTTTGCATTGTGCAGCGCGGAACGAATTTCTGTTGCCGAAATGTCTACAGCTAAATTTTTCGCCAGGTAGGTCAAACCGTGCGCGCTCTGGCGAATCTGCTCCGGGGTGGCGGCGCGGCGTGTAAATTCGCGCGTAACCTCGGCTGGAACCCGTGATTCGTCCATGGCAAAACCGGGCCGCGAGGCCACGCCCAGATGGGCATAGTCAAACAAGCGATCCCAACCCTGCCAGCTGTTCAAGTGCTGCAACTGGTCTGCGCCCATCAGGAACACGATAGACGCTTGCGGCCCAAGTTCGGCCCGCAATGCTTGCAGCGTATCAATCGTATACGTTGCAGTCTGCCGCTGGATTTCCTGCTGGTCGATGACGACCGCTACGCTTTGCTGGCTAAAAGCACGCCTGACCATCTCCACCCGTTGCTCTGGAGTAGCTTCCAGGCCATGTTTTTGCCAAGGGTTGCCGGTAGGAATCACCCGCAACTCGTCTGGCGCCAACAAGGTCACAAAGTATTTCGCCAGCGCCACATGACCATTATGGACCGGATCGAAACTGCCGCCGAGGACTGCGATGCAAGGTCTGGGCCTGAGCCCGGAGGTTTGATTGGATGTCATAGGAGAACTGCCCATCAAACCCACTCGCGATGGATCAGAAAATCGGTATATAGCTTGGCTTCCGGGCTTCCTGCCGCCGGTTGCCAGTCGTAACGCCACTTGACCACGGGCGGCATCGACATCAGGATGGACTCGGTACGTCCCCCGGATTGCAGACCGAACAAAGTGCCGCGATCATACACTAAATTGAATTCAACATAGCGGCCGCGACGATATGCCTGGAAATCACGCTCGGTTTCGCTGTAGGGAATATCCTTGCGGCGCGCCAGGATCGGGGTATATGCCGGAATGAAAGCATTACCGACGCTTTGCATCATGGCAAAGCTCTGTTCGAACCCCAATTGGTTGAAATCGTCGAAGAAAATGCCGCCGACGCCGCGCGGTTCCTTGCGGTGCTTCAGATAGAAGTAGTCGTCGCACCACTGCTTGAAGCAAGGGTAGAGCGCCGCATCCTTGCCGCCGGCATCGTCAAAAGGCGTCAGGGCGTCGCGGCAACTGCGGTGAAAGTGTTCTACGTCTTCCGCAAAGCCGTAATACGGTGTCAGATCGATGCCGCCGCCAAACCACCATACCGGTTCCTGGCCTTCGGCGCTGGCGATAAAGAAGCGCACGTTCATATGCACGGTAGGCGCAAACGGGTTGCGCGGATGCATGACCAGCGACACGCCCATGGCTTCCCAGTGACGGCCTGCAAGTTCAGGGCGGTTGGCTGCGGCCGACGGCGGCAGGCTTTTTCCCATCACGTGCGAAAAACCGACACCGCCGCGTTCCAATACGTTGCCTTCTTCAATGATGCGCGAAATGCCGCCACCACCTTCTGCGCGTTGCCATTGATCGCTGCCGAACGGCTTGCCGTCGATCTGTTCCAGCGCCGCGACGATACGCGCTTGCAGGTCCAGCAAGTAGGATTTGACGGCTTCGGCCGGATTGTCGGGAGTGATGTTTGAGCTCATCGGGAGAAAGAGATAGTGCTTGCGCTAAAAGAAGTAGGGTGGGCAAGTTCTTTTGCCCACGCTGCAATGCACTGCGGCACTAAGTCGGCGTGGCATCCCGCGTGGGCACGGGTGCCCACCCTACGTGTCATGGTTGCCTGATCAGGCATGCTTCTTGAGTGCCCGCCAGCCGATATCGCGGCGGAACTGCGCGCCACTGAAATGAATCGAGTCGACCACGCTGTAAGCCTGCTTCTGTGCCACTTTGACACTGTCGCCCAGGCCGACCACGCATAGGACCCGGCCGCCGGAAGTGGTCAGGCGCTCGCCGTCGAGGGTGGTGCCGGCATGGAATGTCACCGTGTCGGCGGTCTCGGCGGGAATCCCGGAAATCAGGTCACCCTTGCGTGGAGCGTCCGGATAGCCGGCGGCGGCCATCACCACACCCAGCGCAGTACGGCGATCCCACTCCAGTTCAATCGTGTCCAGCGTGCCGCTGACAGCATGTTCCATCACCGTCAGCAGATCGGTTTTCAGGCGCGCCATGATCGGCTGGGTTTCCGGATCGCCCATGCGGCAATTGAATTCCAGCGTCTTTGGATTGCCTTTGTCGTCGATCATCAGGCCTGCATACAAAAAGCCGCTGAACGGAATGCCGTCCTTGGCCATGCCTTGCACGGTGGGGGTAATGATTTCCCGCATGACGCGCGCGTGCAATGCCGGGGTGACGATAGGCGCCGGCGAATAAGCGCCCATGCCGCCGGTGTTCGGGCCCTGGTCGTCATCCTTGAGGCGTTTATGGTCTTGGCTGGTTGCCAGCTGCAAGATGTTCTTGCCGTCGACCAT
>Ga0207048_10350_pt1 | contig 13157 bp, 15 predicted proteins | sample Alteio_BWMinCont_65_FD_153301 | JGI IMG/M metagenome (GOLD analysis project Ga0207048, IMG submission 153301) | Enriched cells from forest soil in Barre Woods Harvard Forest LTER site, Petersham, Massachusetts, United States -... | ecosystem: Environmental > Terrestrial > Soil > Temperate forest >...
ACTGCGGAGGAAAAGGAGTCGACGGCTTCGATTGCGCTGCTGTATGAGTCGAAGTGGAAAAACGAGGATTCGGCGCGGTCGTTTGTGCGCGTGTATGCGGGGCAATTGCCGCGCAAGTATTCGGGGCTAGTGCGGCGGACGAAGGATGAAGCGGACGAGAGCGAACAGGTCTATACGACGAATGAAGGCGATGTGCTGCTGTCGATTGATGGTACGGGCGTCTTTGTAAGCGAAGGGTTTCCGGTGGTGCTTGCCCGGAAGTTGCGTGACAGCATTACGAGCGTGCAGTCGGATGCACCGCTGCAGGTGGCTGGCGCGGAGAGCAAGGGGCCGGAGGCAGGCGGTGATCCGGGACTGTCGCTGGCGCGGATGCTTTCTTCGGCGGGTGTGATGAAGGCGGCGATTGGTGAGCGCGGTCTAACGGAGAATGGTGCGTCCGGACGATATACTTTAGTTCAGCGATAAAAAGATGGCGATGGGTTTGGCTCGCACGATGCGGCCGGCAGAGGAGCGAAGGACTTGCAGACGGCAGAGATTGGGATCATCGGAGGCAGCGGCCTGTATGCCATGCCTGGACTTACGGGCGTGCGCGAGCATCGGGTGGAGACGCCGTTTGGCGAGCCTTCGGATGCGTTCATCGTAGGCGAGCTTGAGGGGCGCAAGGTGGCGTTTCTGGCTCGGCATGGGCGTGGACACAAGCTGCTTCCGAGCGAGTTGAACTTCCGCGCAAATATCTATGCGATGAAGTCGCTTGGCGTGGAGCGGATACTTTCGGTGTCGGCGGTCGGCTCGCTGAAGGAAGAACATAAGCCGACGGATTTTGTGATTCCGGACCAGTTTATCGACCGGACGTTTGCGCGGATAGGGACGTTTTTTGGCGAGGGGATTGTCGCTCATGTGGGATTTGGCGATCCGGTGTGCGCGACAGTGGCGAAGACTTTGGAGAAGGCCTGCGTGGGGGTTGGCGTAGTGGGTAAACTGGGCGGCACGTATGTGTGCATGGAAGGGCCGCAGTTTTCGACGCGCGCGGAGTCGAATCTGTATCGGAGCTGGGGCGCGGATGTGATTGGGATGACGAACCTACAGGAAGCGAAGCTCGCACGGGAGGCGGAGATTTGCTACGCCACGATGGCGATGGTGACGGACTACGATTGCTGGCGCGAAGGCCATGATGACGTGACAATCGACCAGATTGTGGCGGTGCTGCACCAGAACGCTGAGAATGCGGCGAAGGTGGTGAAGGCGGCGGTTGCGTCGATGCCTGCGGAGAGAACCTGTGCGTGTGCCAGCGCGCTGAAGTATGCGATTCTGACGGACCGTGCGGTGATTCCGGCGGCGGCTAAGGAGAGGCTCGGGCTGCTGCTGGACAAGTATCTGTAAATTCTATGTCTACCGAGATCCATGCCCGCTTCGGCTTTTATCGCATGATGATTGCCGTCGGACTCGCGTTACTGATGGCGCGAATTTTGCTGGCGTTCGTGCCGTGCGGGTGGATCTATGTTGGCGGGCAGGCTCCTAGTGGAAGGTGCGCCGAGACGCTTAAGGTAAGCGCGAGTTTCATGTATGTGACATTTGCTTGGATGATCGCTGGGGCGGCAAGTCTCGCCGCTCGCATTCGAGAAGAGCAAAGCAAAGTTGGGCTGATAGCATTACTTCTGTTGAATGGTTTGTTATATCTGCCTTTTCTTATCTTGTTGTAAGGAGTTTTATGGCAATTCTGGTGGTTGGATCGGTAGCGTTTGACAGTATTGAGACACCGCACGGCAAGGTGGACCATTGTCTTGGAGGCGCGGCGACTCATTTCGCGCTGGCAGCAAGTTACTTCACGGATGTACGTGTGATTGCGGTGGTTGGCGAGGATTTTCTGCCGAAGCACGAGGCGGTATTTACGGCGCGCGGCATCGATACAGCGGGCATTGAGCGGGCGCCGGGGCTGAGCTTTCACTGGACGGGCGCGTATGCGGGAACCTTGGCTGAGGCGCAGACGCTGGGCACGGACCTGAATGTATTTGAGCGGTTCGAGCCGAAGATTCCCGAAGCGTACACCGACAGCGAGTACCTGTTTCTGGCGAACATCGATCCGGTGCTACAGGCGCGCGTGCGCAGGGAGATGAAAAATGTGCGGATGGTGTGCGGCGACACGATGAACTACTGGATCAAGGACCACGCGGCAAACCTGGCGGTGGTGCTGAAGGAACTGGATGTTCTGCTGATTAACGACGGCGAGGCTCGGATGTTGTCGGGCGAGACGAATTCGGTGCGGGCGGCGGAGAAGGTGCTGGCGATGGGGCCGAAGTCGCTGGTGGTAAAGCATGGCGAGTACGGTGCGACTGGGTTCTTCGGCGAGCGATCGTTTTCGGGATTGGAGGCTGTGCCGAGGCCATTCCGCGCACCGGCTCTGCCGTTGGCGGAGGTGGTCGATCCGACTGGCGCGGGCGATTCGTTTGCAGGCGGCTTCTACGGGTATCTCGCATCGCAGCCGACGCTGACGCCGGCTGTTTTTCGTACGGCGATGTTTTATGGCGGCGTGATGGGCTCGTTTGCGTGCGAGCGCTTCGGGACGGAACGCCTGCAGGCGGTGACTCGCGAAGAGATTGACGCGCGGTTTGCGCTGTTCCGGGAGATTTCGCATCTTGACTCCGCGACCGTCTAAACCGGGTCGCACGGTGACTGCTCCGCGCGGATCGCTCATCCGTGGACGATCCGGTGCTGCCGTGGTTGCGCCTGTGTTTGATCCGGATGTGGTGCGCCCGGCGACTCGCGAAGAGACGACTCCCGTGGTGATGGCCGCGATCTTGCTGGGGATGATGGCGCTGATCGTGTGCTTCAGTCGCGGATATGTGCTGCTGTATGGCGATGCGGTGGCGCACCTGGGGATCGCGCGGCGGATCTTCGATTCGCGTAATCCGGGGTTGGCGCAACTTGGCGGTGTGTGGCTTCCTCTGCCGCATCTGCTGATGCTGCCTTTTGTGCAGAAGATGACGTGGTGGCAGAGCGGGCTGGCCGGCGCCTGGCCCTCGCTGGCATGCTACATCGTTGGGGTCGCGGGGTTTTATCGGCTGTGCAGGCGGATGCTGGTGCCACGCTGGGCGATGGTGGCGACGGTGTTCTACGGGCTGAATCCGAACCTGTTGTATCTCTCGACGACCGCGATGACAGAGCCGTTATTCCTGGTGCTGCTGATCTGGATTACGCTGCTGACGTTGGAGTGCGTGGATGCGATTCGCGCGGCGGAACAGGTGAAGGTGGTGCGGCGATTGATCCTCCTCGGCGTACTGATCCTCGCGGCGGTGTTTACGCGCTATGACGGATGGGTGCTGGGCGCAGCGGCGTGGTGTGCTGTGACCTGGCAGCTTTGGAAGGTGCGCGAGTTGTGGCGACGTGTGGCTCCTGCGTTCGCGATGTTCACGGTGCTGGCGGTGGCCGGGCCGGTGCTGTGGCTGTGGTACAACCAGCATTTTTTCCATGACCCGCTGGACTTCATGCGCGGTCCTTATTCGGCGCCGGCGATTGAGAAGAAGACTTCGCCTCCGGGCTCGCGGCATTATCGCGGGTGGCACAATCCAGGGTGGGCACTGCTGTTTTACACGCGCACGGCGCAGGTGGATGCGGCGGCGTGGGAGACGGGCTTTGCGGTGATGGCGGCTGCGCTGGCCGGGCTGTGGATTGCGGTGCGACGGCGGATGGCGCTCGCGTCGTTGCTGCTGTGGGTGCCGCTGGGCTTTTATGTGTATTCGGTCGCGTATGGTTCGGTTCCGATCTTTATTCCGCAGCTTTATCCGCACTCTTTCTACAATTCGCGGTACGGCATGGAGATGTTGCCGGCGCTGGCGCTGTTTGCGGGTGTGGCGGCGGCGGCTTTGGAACTTCGGTTAATGCGGGCTCGTGAGGGCGAAGGCCGCGTGGGCTGGTCGAATTCTGCCGAGTCCAGGCCGGCGCGGGTGTTGTTTCTGGTGGTATTGGCGCTTGCGGTTTTGAACCCGGTGGCGATGGGATATGGTACGGACCTAGTGCAGCGTGTCGCGAGCTTTGTCGAACGGCGACCGAGCACCCTGATGGCGAATTACAGTTTGCCTCTGGTGCTGAAAGAGGCGCTGGTGAATTCGTCAACGCGGGTTCCGTTTGAGCGGAACCTTGCGCTGGTGCTGGAGGACCTGCCGCCTGGCGTACCGATTTTGATGGCGGAGTCGGACCATATTGGGGCGTTGCAGGACGCGGGCATTCCGCTGCGGCAGACGCTGAACGAGAGCGATTACGATAGCTGGCATGCGGCGCTGGGAGCGCCGGCGGATCATGCTGCGTTTGTTGTCGCGATTGCGGGCGACCCGGTTTCGACGGCGGTTGCCGAGCACCCGGAAGGATTGCAGGAGCTAAGTATTCTGTGCACGACGGGCCAGCCGTGCGCGCGCATTTATCAGTCGGATCGCTACTCGCTCCAGGGGGGTCCGGTGGCGAAGTAAAATCCTTCGCAGCCGTGGTGCTACTATCGCTGCGAAGACCATTACAACCATGCTAGCGACTCTATCAACTAACTTTTCGGCGATCCAACACTTAGCGTTCTCTGAGCGCACAACTATGCGCCTGCTGATGGCGTGCGCGATGGGCGGGATCGTCGGGCTGGAACGTGAGTGGCGGCATAAGGCGTCGGGGCTGCGCACGAACATATTGATCTGCATGGGAGCGGCGCTATTTACGATGATGTCGGAGGTGCTGGCTGGGGACGGCAGTCCGAACAAGGGGCAGGTGGCGTCGAACATCGTGCAGGGAATTGGGTTTCTCGGCGCCGGATTGATATTGCACACGCGCAATCGGGTGCTGGGACTGACCAGCGCGGCCACGGTGTGGGTGGTGGCGGCAGTCGGGATGGCATGTGGGGCCGGACTTTACGTCGAGGCGTTGATCGCTACGCTGATCGTCTACTTCGCATTGCAGTTCATTGGGATGCTGGAGGCGCGGTCTAAATGGAAGCGCTTTCCGATGCTTTACGAGGTGCGCGGAATCGACCAGGAAGCAATGTTCGCGACGGTTCTCGTCGTGCTGGATCGGGAGCATCTGCGGCTGAATATTGTTGAGCGAGACAAGGTGGGTGCAATGGAACGAGTGACGTTTACGATCTCCGCTAGCAGCGCTCGCCATAAAGTGTTGCTGGCCGAGTTGAATGCGAGTAGCGCCACGGACAAGGTTGTTTCATTCCGCGACGAAGAGGAGGATTGAGCGACGTGATCCCCTTTGTGAAGGCACATGCTTGCGGAAATGATTTCCTTATTTTGGAGGAGGCGGTTGCTCGTCGCGCGCATGCGGCACTGGCGCGGAGGCTGTGCTCGCGCAACACGAGTATTGGAGCGGATGGGATTGAGTTTCTTGAGCGGCGGCCAGCGGGCGAGTTTTTTCTGCGGCTGTTCAATGCGGATGGGAGCGAGGCCGAACTATCTGGCAATGGCACGCGCTGCGTGGCTGCGTGGCTAGCGCATAGCGAAGGTTTGCGGGAAGTCGCGCTGGGGACGCATGGCGGGGTGCGGACTTGCCGCGTGATTTCGGCTGATGGGGCGCAGTATCTGATTGAGAGCGGGATGGGGGTTCCGCGAGTGATGCCGCGGACGATTGAGTTGCCGGGCGTCGGGAATGTTGAGGGCGCGATGGTCAATGTTGGGAATCCGCATTTCGTTTTGTTTGTTGAGAGTGAAGATTTTGGCGTACATGGGATGACTTGGCAGGAGCTTGGAGTAAGGATCAGCACGAGCCCGTTATTTCCGCATGGCACGAATGTGGAGTTTGTGAAGATGCGGACGGCGAGCGAGATTGCGTTTCGAATTTATGAGCGCGGGTGCGGGCCTACGACTTCGTCGGGGACGGGGACATGCGCTTCATCGGCTGCCGCGATGGCGCTGCGTGGGGCGGCGCGTGAGTTGACGGCCATTGCGGAGGGCGGCGCTCAGCGTACGGTTTGGCCCGCGAATGATGCGGTGATGATGCTGACCGGGCCGGCGGAGATCGTGTGCGAGGGCGAGACGTTTCAGGCGGATGCGCCGATGGTTGAGCACGAGGTAGAGACGTTTTGAGCGGTGCGGCGCGTGCGGTGGTGAAGCCTGCGGCGCTTCGGCCAGGGGCAACGTTGGCTGTGGTGTCGCCGGCGAGCACGCCAAAGCCGGAGTTGGTGCAGGCGGGGATCGATTGCCTGCAGGGGCTTGGGTATCGGACGGTGCTGTATCCGCATGCGCTGGATCGTGGGCCGCTTTATTATGCCGGGACGGTGGAGCAGCGGGCTGGGGATTTAATGGCGGCGTTTGCTGATCCGGCGATCGATGGGATTCTTTGTGCGCGGGGCGGATGGGGGTCTGCGGAACTGCTGCCGCGCCTGGATGCGGGATTGATCCGCGCGAATCCGAAAGTGTTTGTTGGGTACAGCGACCATACTTCGTTGCATGTCTGGCTGGCGCGGGAGGCGGGACTGGTGACATTTTATGGGCCGATGGTTGCGGCGGACTTTGCTCGGCCGGAGGGCTTCGACGCGGTAAGTTGGGGGCATGCGTTCGGCGGTAGTTCGGGCTGGGCGCTGAGCGGTGGCGATGGGCTGCGCGTGCTGCGTGCAGGGGTTGCGGAAGGCGTGTTTGCGGGTGGGTGTATTTCGATTTTTGCTGAGGCGCTGGGTACGCCGTATGCTGCGTTGCCTGCGACGGCTGATGAGCCGCGCGTGCTGTTCCTGGAGGATATTGGGACGAAGCCTTACCAGTGGGATCGGATGCTGCTGCATCTGCGGTATGCGGGGATGCTGGAGCATGTGAGTGGGATTGTGTTCGGCGATATGCGGCAGTGCGTTGGGCCTGAGGATGAGGCGTTGGTCGAGGCGGCGATACTTCATTCGCTCAGGGACTTTGCAGGGCCGATTGCGATTGGACTGCGGTCGGGGCATGTGGACTCGCCGAACATTACACTGCCGCTTGGAGTGCGGGTGCGGCTGGATTTGAGTGAGGCGGAGAATCCGCGGTTGGATTTTCTGGAAAAGGCGACGGTAGGGTCTTAGTGGTAAGTGGTGTTGGGCGGAGGGTATGGCGATCGGGAGCTTACGCGTGAAGATCTTTAGAGGCCTGTTATTCCTGCTTTCGCCGGTAATCGCCTTGTGGACTGCATGCCGCGGCTCTAAGACTGAGAGACTACATCGAGACATTGTCGACGGGATGCCATGGACGATGACTCATCTTCGCCCGGATATTATTGCAGTAGGCGATCCCCCCAAATGGGCGGTAGATACGCGACGGCAGCTGTCAAGACTGGGCATTATTGTTTGACGATTACACGCGAATACTACTACGGCGGTGACGATTTTTGGGCGGACATTTCCCCATCCTGTGGAGCGAGCCGGCGTTGGAGAATTGACTTGGTCGCCAGGGCGCTTGACGAGGCGAACCATTGGGATAGGCAGCCCGAGCTATTGCAACGAAGCCTCTCCGATCTTGATTTCCTGGTTCGGTCGCTTGACCCTTTGTTGAGGGAGGCGTTTTCCCCGCAAAACTTAGACAAGACCCGCAGGACCGTCGAGGACTATATAACGCATTACGGGAAAGCTAGGCCACGCGGACTGCTTAGTCGTTAGCTTGGGCTACGAGAAGAATGAGTAGGAGCACGGACTAAAAGCTAAGGTTGGAGAGCGGGGAGTGGGTTTGGCGAAGCATATACATTTGATTGGGATTTGCGGGACGGCGATGGCGTCGCTTGCGGGGATGCTGCAGGCGCGTGGGCATAGGGTTTCGGGGTCGGACGCGGCGGCATATCCGCCAATGAGCGATGTGCTGGCGGGGCTGGGGATAGCGCTGCATCAGCCGTATGCGGAGGCGAACCTGACGCCGCGGCCGGACTTGGTGATCGTGGGTAATGCGATCTCGCGAGGAAACGTTGAGTTGGAGTATGTGCTGGACACGCGGATTCCTTTTACGTCGATGGCGGCTGTTCTGCATGACGAGTTTCTGGCGGGGCGCGAGTCGCTGGTGATTGCGGGAACGCATGGGAAGACGACGACCACGAGCATGTTGGCGTGGATTTATGAGGTGGCGTCGCGGACGCAGCCGGAATTTGCGCCTTCGTTTCTGATTGGCGGCGTGGCGGAGAATTTTGGGACCAGCTTTATGGTTCGGGTTGAAACGCGGCCTTTCATTTTAGAAGGCGACGAGTACGATACGGCTTTCTTTGATAAAGGGCCGAAATTTCTGCACTACTTTCCGGATGCGGCGATTCTGACACATGTGGAGTTCGACCATGCGGATATTTATCCGGATCTTGCGGCGGTGAAGACGGCGTTCAAGCGGCTGGTGAACTTGATTCCGCGGCGTGGGCGCTTGGTGGCGTTCGACGGAAGCGAGAACGTGAGCGAGTGCGTGGCGCGGGCGTTCTGCGCGGTGGAGCGTTACGGCTTTGGGTTGGAATCGCATTGGCGCGCGGCGGAGATGCGGCATGAGGGCGCGGTGACTTGCTGGAAGCTGCTGCGAGGAGGCGAGCCGTTTGCGGAGTTGCGGTTGCCGATGGCGGGAGAGCACAATGCGCTGAATGCTACGGCTGCGGCGGCGCTGGCTGCTGGGCAAGGCGTTCCGGTGGCGGCGATCGTGGAGGCGCTGGCTACGTTTCGGTCGGTGAAGCGGCGGCTGGAGGTTCGGGCCGAGGTGAACGGTGTGACGATCATCGATGACTTTGCGCACCATCCGACTGCGATTCGGGAGACGCTGCGGGCGTTGCGGACTTCTTATCCTGGGCGCAGGCTGTGGGCGGTGCTGGAGCCAAGGTCGAATACGCTGCGGCGGAATGTGTTTGAAGAGGCGCTGGTGGAGAGCTTGGCGCTGGCGGATCGCAGTGTGCTGGCGGCGGTGTTCAAGTCAGAGGCGATTCCGGCGGGTGAGCGGTTGCATCCGGAGAATGTGGTAGCGGCGTTGCGGGCGCGTGGGCTTGAGTCGGCAGTGTATGCGGATGCGGATGCGATTGTTGGGGCGATGGTGCCGGAGTTGAAGGCGGGGGATGTGGTGGCGATTCTGTCGAATGGTGGATTTGGCGGGATATATGAGAAGTTGCCGAAAGCACTTGCACAGCCGCAGTAGAAGATATCTCCGTTGGCTAACATGCGACGCCGAGGGCGGTTTCGATGGCTTCGGCTACGCCGTCGTTGGTGTTGGAGCGGCCTATGCGCCAGTTGCGGGTAAGGGCGAGGGCTTTGAGGTCGTCGGGGCCGTTGTCCATTAGGACGGCGTTGCCGGCGATTTCCAGCATGGAGACGTCGTTCCAGTTGTCGCCGATGGCGAGGATCTGGGAGGGGTCGATGCCCTGGGTGGCGGCTAGGGCGAGGATGGCGGCGCCCTTGGAGCAGCCGGCGGGGAGGATGTCGAGGATAGAGAGATCGCGGTCAGGGTACTCGGTGTGGTGGAGGGTGATGATGGGGGCGATTTCGGTGGCTTCACTTCCCACCTCAGGCAACGGAACTGCCTGAGATGGGACACCCGAAACTCCTGGCGGGACGCCGTCGCCGATCATGGTTTTGCCGGAGCGGCCGGAGGGGTGGCCGGAGGCGGCGATGCCGGGGTGCTCGAGCAGGCGGGCTTCAGCGCGGGCCATGCGGTCGATGGTGCCGCAGAGCATGGCCTGGATGGGGGCGTCATAATTGGTGCCGTCGTCGGTTAGGGCGGACTCGATTGGGTTGACGTGGGCGATGTAGGGTTCGTTGGCGGCCATCCAGCGGCCGATGCTGGCGTTGAGTTCTTCGAGGTGCTCGACGACCAGGGCGCCGCGGGTGTCGTCGCCGTCGGGGCCGACACGGTCGAAGGTTAGGACGAGGGCGTTGCGGAATTCGTCGACGTGGCCACAGAGCCAGAGAGCGGTGGCGTGGGGAAGATGGGTGCGGGCGATGAGTTCGGAGGGGATGGGTTGGTCGCCGAAAGAGCCGAGGGTGCGGGTGACGGTGCCGTTGGAACTGACCAGTGCGCTGGCGTGGTGGAGGCCGAGCGGACGCAGGACGCGCATGGCGTAAGAGTGGCGCCGGCCGGTGGCGACGACGATCTCGATGCCGGCGGCTTCGGCGGCGAGGAGGGCGGCGAGGTTCCGCGGGCTGACGCGGCCATCGTTACCGAGGAGGGTGCCGTCCATGTCGATGGCGATCATGCGGATGGCGCTGTTTGCTGCCTGCAAGGTACCCCCTCCCCCTGTGTATCTCTCAAAATCAACAATACAAACGGCTTATTATCAGGTATATACCGATTGATATATACTACTGATTTGGGACGTGCGGCTTTAATCTTGAATATCCACTACATCTATTTTACTCCTTTGGCATAACTAAACGCCCAAGTATATCTCTTTATGGATCAGTGAGTTAGGTGGTTTGGGGGCTTGACACGCGAGTTTGCTGGGGTTTTCGCGCTGTGGATGAAATTGGCTCAGCCATAGTCAAGGGCTTTAGCGCGCGGCTGGCTTGCTGCGGTATTTTGTTCTATCAGGTAAGTAAAGACTCCTCTTAATAGGCCAATTACTGACCAGCCATCGTGTGAGGAGACGACTAACGCCTGAAAATACAATGATATATGCCGATGTTCGGGCGTCAATTACGCATCTTAACGGTTGCCCCGACAATGGGGCACCGAGGCGCCGTATGCAATGCATCGTTCATATGTGGAGATCGAAGGATCGTGAAGGAAAGCATTTCTCGTTGCGGCTTTATCCTCTTTATACCGCTGAAAAGAAGCGATCGGTTGAGGAATTTCCCAGCGAGGACTCGCTCTCGCAGCGATTGACGGGCATAGGGTTTCCGAAGGCTCATATGCGCACTAGCCTCTCCAACCTCCGGGGTGGCTCGGACGCAATGTGGACTGGGATTGAGATTGCGCAGGATGCGTTTGATGGTTTTGGGAAGGTCGGCGATCAACCACTCGTCGCTGCCTAGATCTCGATTCGCAGGCTATTCAGGTTTGTCGTCGGAATCGTCGCCGCCCATTAGGCCTTTGATGAGGTCGCCGGGATTCACGTTGAGGGGCTTGGTCTTCTTGGCGGAGGGCTTCCAGTCGGTCTGGGTGACGGTGAGACGGGCGGTGTCGACGTCTGAGTCTGCGAGCAGGACGTCGGTGGTGTCGGTGCCGTATTTGCGCAGGATTTCGGGATTGGGGATGCTCATGCCCATGAAGTTGCTGGCTGGGCCGTCGTTGCGGCCATCTGCGGCACCGGAGACCGTGAGGGTGTAAGTGACGTTGCCGGGCAGGCATTCGAAGTGGAAGCTGCCGTCGTCGCGGACGGCGGCCATGAGATGGAGCGCGGGATTGTCCTTGACGGAGAGGTTGACCTGTCCGACGTTGAGGGTGTGGCCGTCGGACTTGGCGTAGACGTGGCCGGTGATGTTGTGCAGGGTGTGGGCGGGAATGGTGATGTCGTTGCCGGGCTGCTCTTCGCCGAAGGTGAGTTTGAAGGACTTGGCGCTGGCGCGGCTGAAGGTGTCGCCGGAGTAGACGGTGAGTTTGATTCCGGTGCCTCCGTAACCCATGTTGGAGGCGCTGATGCCGGTTGCGGTGGCGGAGAGGGGAAGCTTGCAGGGCATACTCCCCGGGGGCGATGCCAGAAAGGCGATAGCGGCCGAGGTCGTCGGTCTTGGGGATCTGGCCCGCGCCCATCATGGCGAGAGCTGGGGCCATGGCGGCGGCGGCTACCTCGCTCAGGTCCTCGGGGGGACTTTGGCTTGATGACGGAGAGGGACCATCCGACTGCGGGGGTGCCATCGTCGTAAAGGATACGGCCACTGATGGCGGCTCCGCGCTCGATGCGAATGTCAGCGTGGCCTGAGTCGGTGCCGGTGACGGTGACGGTGGGGATCTGCGCGAGGCGGGCGCGGGCGGCGGGATCGGCGCTGGTGAAGTCATCGTCCGAGAGTTGGGCGAAGGGGTCGATGTAGCCGGGGAACATAGCGTGGACGTAGTAGGTTCCAGGCTTGATGCCGGCGAAGCTGTAGGAGCCGTCCAGACCTACGGTGGAGGAGTTGAGCATGTCGGTGACCTGATCCATGCCCTTGGAGGCGGCGGCGAGGGCTTTCTTCTGCTCGTCGGTCTGCGGCTTTGCGGGTTCTGAGGATTTGGCAGAAGCTTTGGTCATGCTGTCGGTAATGCTCTTCATCATGTCTTCGCCGGAGTGGCCGGGCACGGTTGACTTGAGCAGGACTTTGGCGAAACGCGCGGGGGCGTTGGTGTCGGCGCAGATGACGTGGCCGGAGAGGGTGCTGCCGACGACCGAGGGAGTTTGCTGAGCGGGAAGGCGGAGGGCGAGGAGAAGGAGCGTAGCGAGAGGGAACGAGGATCGGGAGGGAAAGCTCATAGGCGGCCTCAAAAAATTGGATATCACGGTGAGATGACTATATAACGACTGCGGCTCCGAAACTGGACGAGGCGGCTGCAGCGGAGTTCAGAGCAAAGGCCAGGGCGCTTGCGGCGAAGTACCGGACGGAGTTGCTAAGGCCCGAATGAAAAGGGTGATGAGGAAGGCCTGCGGCATCACGGGGACGAGGCCCGGGGCTAAAGCCCAGATTAATTTTCGGCAGTCTATTCGTGGGGTTGAAACCCCACGCTAATCCGAAGGGCGCAAGCCGGAGTTTTTCCGCCGCCTCATGCAGCGGTTGCGAGACGGCTCGCGCGGAGTCTGCGAGACTTAGATGAGTCTGGATTCCCCTCCCATGTCGATACCTAAAGAGATTGCGCCGATGCTTCGTCTTGCTCTGCCGCTGGTGATGGCGGAGGTGGGATGGATGTCGATGGGCGTGGTGGATACGGTGATGGTGGGACATCTGCCGCATCCGGCGGTGACGATTTCGGCTGTGGCATTGGGGCAGGTGCTGTACAACACGCAGGCGTTCGGGATTGGCGGCGTGCTGTTGGGGTTGGACACTTATATTTCGCAGGCTCATGGGGCAGGCGAGTGGGACGATGCGAATAAGTGGCTGCTGAGCGGGGTGGTGCTGGCGGCGCTGCTGACCGCGGTGCTGATGGGGGTGGTGTGGATGGGGCCGGTCGCGATGGCTCGGATGCCTATTGACCGCGAAGTGATGCGACAGGCGATTGGGTTTCTGTGGGCGCTGAATTGGGGGACGCTGCCGCTGTTTTTGTATATGACGTTCCGGCGATATCTGCAGGCGTTCAACCACGTGCGGCCGA
>Ga0207048_10317_pt2 | contig 13156 bp, 12 predicted proteins | sample Alteio_BWMinCont_65_FD_153301 | JGI IMG/M metagenome (GOLD analysis project Ga0207048, IMG submission 153301) | Enriched cells from forest soil in Barre Woods Harvard Forest LTER site, Petersham, Massachusetts, United States -... | ecosystem: Environmental > Terrestrial > Soil > Temperate forest >...
CTCACTTGAGTTCGAGAGGCAGCTTGCATAGTTCCCCGCCACACTCCATTACAGCAGAGAATGAAGAGGGCGGGGAACTATGGAAGCTGCCTCTCGAACTCAAGGGAGCGGAGGTTATGCTGCGGGACAAGGAAGGCAATCCATTTGCGGTGAAGCATCGCTTTGGGAAAGGGCAGGTTTATTATTTCGAGTCAGCCGTGACACTGGCCTATGCGCGTCGTAATAATTCGGTTGTGCAGAAATGGATTATCGAGCCTGCCCTTGGGCAAGTAGCAGAAATGCCTATTCAGATGAAGAAAGGATCTGACAGAGTGATCTTTCGTGGACTGGTAGGTGCATCCGGCTCCACGGCCATTCTGACAAACTGGGGAGAGACGCAGAAAGTTGTAGTCAGCTTCCGCGGATCACACAAGGTCAAAGATGCAGTCACTGGAGAAGCTGTTTCGACAACGGAAGACCATGGAAATACGCTTGCCACGATGACGCTGCCTGCGGGGGAATCAGCAGTGCTGATGTCTGACTAGGATGCGTCTTAGTAAATAACTTCTACTGTCAAAAGAGTGAATGGAGCCTGTAACAAAACCAGGTTCCATTCACTCTTATCATCAATAATAGAGCGTGAGTATAGTCACTGAGTGGAGTGCATTTTTGCAAGGATTAACGGAACAGAACCTAGTAGCCCAGCATCGTTTCCTAAAGCAGCAGCCACTATCTCCGTAGTGCCAACGGGCTGCCATACATGTTGCTTAACGTAATCGCGCACGAAGGGCAGTATGACATCGGCGCTCTGCATCACGCCTCCACCGAATACAACACATTCTGGTCCATATGCGTGAATGAGTCCTATAGTTCCGGCGGCCCATACCTGCAAACAATGATTGCGAATATCCAAGGCAATCTGGTCGCCTTCTTCAGCGAGTTCAAAGACCGAACGGAAATTAACGGATGGAATACTAGCGAGCTTACTTTGCGAGACCCCGGGCCAGTTTTTGACGATTAAGGGAAGAGACCAACCAGCCGCTTCTGATTCCATGCAGCCATAGGCTCCACAAGAACATGCGGGACCGCTTGAACGCACGGAGATATGCCCGCCTAAACACCCTGCCTGCGGCTGTTTGGTGCGGAAAGGTTTCCCTCCGATGAGAACAGCGCCGCCAATTCCGGTACCGAGCGTGATCATGACTACGTCTTCATAACCGCGTGCAGCGCCTGCATACCACTCGCCCATTAGTGCAAGCCGCGCATCATTTTCAATCGCCAGTGGAAGTCCAAATTCTGCCATAGACCATGCGGCCAGATCGATGGAAAGCGCATCCTCATACTTGCCGTTTGTAGAGATGACCTTAGAGCACTCTCCATCCACCATGCCACAGAATCCAATGGCCAGCCCGGCGCATTCGCTTGTTTTGATTGCCAGGTTATTAAGAAGCCCATTGATTACGGACTGAATTTTGGGGAGGGCGGGTTTGAGGCCCTCCTCAGAGGCGAGACTGATATGTTCTGAAGTCAGGATCGCGCGATCTTCAACGATTGCGATGCCGGCATGAGAACCACCCAGATCAATTGCAACTGCTTTCATAATCCCTCGATATTAGTTAGGAACTCGCACGAGAAAGAGCAATGACGGCCAGGATGAGAAACACAATTCCGACTCCCTGGAGTCTTAAGGCACTCTTTCCTGCATTCTTCCATTCCCCTGAAATGATTCCCAATCCATTGGCAGAAAGAACAATGATTGACATGAAGAGTGGCCAGCCAAGAACAGCTCCAAGTTGTCCAAGCTTGTAGCTTGCTATTCCGTAGATCAAAGTGCTCCCAAGCCAAAGGACAGCCATGATGAGAGCCAGGAGCCAGTACGATCCTGAGTCAGGATTCGAGAAGCGCTTGTAGCTTCTGTTTTTGTTTAAGAGAAAAAGGCAATAGAGAATATTTGGAACCGAACCAGCAGCCAGCAGGGGCAGCCAGATAGCGTTCATGGCCATCGATGGGCTTGCACCCCGCTCTATCGCTGACTGAAGCAGAGGTCCACCATAGGCGACTCCAAAGTTCATAAAAGCTGCCAAAAGACCACTCAGCGTGGCTAGAGTTAATCCTTGTCCGAAGGACATCTTCTTTTTTGCGACAAGTTCATTCGATTGGAAGGCTTGCTTCTCTCGTCTGTGCCCCGCGATTCCGCAAAAGACCAATCCGATTAAAACAAGCGCTGTCCCCAATAGGATTGCTGCTCCTGATGGACTAAAAACCTTTTCGCGATGGAGCTGAAAGAGCGGTATGAGGCTTCCCGTCGCCGCAGAGGTGCCGAGCACGATGGAGAATGCGAGTGCAATTCCAATCCCGTCAATGGCTAGCCCGAAAAGGACCTGGGCTATTCCCCAGCCGAATCCAAAGATCGCAACCTTGCTGAGAATAGCCATTCCAGCGAGTTTATAAACTACAAACGGCGTGGGAATGGATAGAGCTACAGCAATGGTCGGGAGAACCAGTAAGGCGAAGATTGCCCAGGCGAGCCAAGTGTTTTCCCATGCCCAATTTCGAGTTTTCTTCATGGGAAAGGAAAAGCCTGCATTCATCATTCCAGCTGACAGCAGCAGCAGGAAGCCAATAGCCGTATTTCCCATGAGCACTTCTTTCTAACCGCACCTACCTACTATAGGTTAGGTGCTTCCTGCTAATTAAAAATCTTGCGAACCTTTGCAGGTCCTACGCGTTTAGAATAGCGCATCGAATACTGTTAGTTCTGTACAAAAGGATTAGAAAGTTGCGGAAGTTCTTAGCTAAGCCCGTCGAGCGAGACGACGGAGGGCATTCGATCCACTCTGTTCATTCAGTACCCTGCGGCCCATGCTTTCTCAGTTCCGGGCCTTGGGTGGAGATACTAGAATCGGAAGAAGAATGGAGACGGCCATAACAATCGCAATCACGTGCAGACTGCCTGAGAACGAACCGCTTGCCTGACGCATGTGTGCGATTAATAGCGGGCCAAAGGCGCTCGCACAACCCCATGCTGTCAACATCAATGGGCGGCATTCCTATGGTCGCCTCTGTTGGTTCTCCTTCAAGCCTTGCGGTAAGAGTCGCGAAGGAATTTGATATAACGCTGATTGGCTTTCTGAGAGAGAACCGCTTTAATATCTATCATGGCGCCCAACATATTCGGACGACTCTAAGGGCATGAGAGAAGCAAGATGAAACTGCGCATTAAAGGTAATTCTCTACGTCTACGCTTGTCCCGATCCGAAGTGGATTGTCTTTTGGCCCATGGACGAATCGAGGAGACAATTTACTTTGCATCAGGGGAAGCAGCGAAGCTGACCTATGCCTTGGAACATGCTGATTCAGACCGTGAAATATGGATCAACGCTCTTTCTCAGAGTCTTACGATATTCCTCTCGACCGAATCGGCCACACGCTGGTGCAAAGGAGTAGAGGTAGGAATTTACGGCGATTCTGATACCGATCATGGGGTACTGGAACTCATGGTAGAGAAAGACTTTGCTTGCCTGGATCGGAGTGATGCAGAGAACGAAGATACTTTTCCAAATCCTCATGCTGGGTTGGCTTGCTGAGATGCCTTCTTATTATGAAATTAATTCAAGGGCAGAGATTGCCGAATAGAGAAGGCTGACAGTTTCTTTTTGATTACGCAGGGAAGCGTGGAAAAAGAGAGCATGCCGAATAGTTATCTTAACGGAATGCAAATAATCAGACTAACCCTTTGGGTGTTGCTAGCGGCTAAAGGAGAGCCTTCCGCATGAAAACCCTCCCTTAGCTGTTTAGATAAGTCTAGAAGACATGAAGTAAAAGTAGAACAATAACAATCAAGAGGATAAGTCCGAGACCGCCGCTCGGGTATGGTCCCCAATTGCGGCTGTAGGGCCAGGCAGGGATTACGCCGATCAAAAGCAGTACGAGAATAATGAGGAGGATGCTCATAAGAGGGAGATTACCTTTCGTGTGGTGGATTTTGATGGTGCGGAATTCTGATTGGTAGCCTTTCACGAATAAGATGCCATCTATTCTGTAAGGGATGTCGCAGCACCCGAACGAATTGAGTGTTGTCGAAAAAATATTTTATTGAACTTAAGGCAACTGCATTGTATGGGAACCCCATCTCACGGCATGAGTTGGGAATATCTCAACGACACAGATTCGAAGGAGAGATTCAATGAAAAAGTCGTTTTTAGCATTTTTACTAATTGCAGCAACTCCCTTGTGTACTTTTGCAGCGAGTGACAGAGTTGACCTTAATGAGCGTCTTGAGAAAGCTACGCTTGTTATTGAGGAAATTATGAAAACCCCCGATAGAGATATTCCAGATAGCGTTATGCGGAATGCTATGTGTGTGGCTGTAATCCCAAGAATGAAAAAGGGCGCATTTGTGGTTGGAGCACAGTATGGACAAGGGGTTGTAACCTGCCGAACCCATATGGGCTGGAGCGCACCGGTATTCATTCGTGCTGCGGGCGGTTCCTATGGATTCCAGATTGGTGGGCAGGCAACGGATGTGGTTCTGGTAGCGGTAAATGAGAAGGGGATGCAGGACCTGCTAAAGGACAAGTTCAAGATTGGCGCTGATGCATCCGCAACTGCAGGGCCGGTTGGCCGGGATGCTCAGGCTTCTACGGATATAAAACTGGGCGCGGAGTTGCTGACCTATTCGCGCAGTAAAGGTTTATTTGCCGGTATTGATCTGGATGGAACCTCTATCAGCCAGAACAGGGAAGATACGGAAGTGTTTTATGGTGGGTCGTACTCCTTTGAGCACATTTTGCATGGCGGAGTGCCTCCTCCTTCAGGATCGATGCACTTCTTGCATGCTATTGCTCGATACTCCCATTCATCGCATGAGAAAGAGGACTAAGGGAATTGATTCGTAAACTAAAATCCGGCGAGTATCGTTTGTATTCGCGAAAGAAGGATGTAACGACAGGCAAACGGCGTAATCTTGGCACTTTTAATAGTGTTGAGAAAGCAAAGCAGCATGAACGAGAAGTGCAGTATTTCAAGAGGCACTAAAAAGTTAGTCAATAAAAGAGTGCAAGCAAGCTCGGGATCAGGAAGTTTGTCGATGCAGACTTCCTGATCCCGAGCTTGCTTGCACTAAGGTATGGCATAGAATTTAACTGAGGTGGTTATGGCAGCTTTCTGCTCAGTATGCGGACATGAACTTGGCGAAGATGCACGTTTTTGTTCTGGGTGTGGAACGCAGGTGTACCGTGCGTCCATAGGTTTGGATCCGGGACACTCTGATCGATTGATTCGTCCACGTCTGGGACGCAGGCTTGGGGGAGTATGTCTTGCCTATGCCAGAGCTTATGGCTGGGAGGTTGCGACGGTACGCATTCTGGCTATCATTGTCGCAGTTGTTGGTGCGCCACTCTCGTGGCTAGCGTATTGCGCGGCCTGGATTATCATCCCGGAAGAGCCTCTTATGCCATTTGTATCCAGAACAGTTTCTTCGTCGAGTAACCAACCGCTCACCGAAGTTCATCCACCGTTCGAGGGAAAATAAATGACTTTACTGCTTCAGCAATCGGTCTATCAAACGCCGGATGGCGCAAACCTCAACTGGGCTGAGTCAGAGTCTGTCGCACTCGATACAGCAGCGCTGCCTGTATTCGTCCTGCTGCACCCCATGCCAGTGGACCACCGCTTCTGGATCCCATTGGTGGAGCGGATCAACAAGCCCTATCGCTTCCTGCTTCCTGACTTGCGAGGACATGGAGCATCAACGCTTGGTACAGCCGAGATGACGATTTCGCGCATGGCTGAAGATGTGATCGAATGGCTGGATTCGCTTGGAGTTAAGAAGGCCATCTTCGGTGGTTGCTCGATTGGTGGCTATGTTTTATTTGAGATATGGCGTCAGCGTCCAGATCTGGTATCTGCGTTGGCATTCCTTTGCAGCAAACCGCAGCCTGATACCGAAGAAAACCGTCAACACCGTATGGAGATAGTCGCAAAGGTGCGTACAGGCGGCGCGTCCTTTGTGGAGGAAGCGCTGGATGGCATGGCCCATTCACTCGTGGGTGAAACTTCACGTACACAGGATCCCGATATCACTGCATTGGTACGCAACATGATGAGTTTTACTCCGGAGGAATTGATTGCCGTGCTGACGGCCATTGCTTACCGCGCGGATTCCGTACTGTTGCTGCCAGGGATTACCGTGCCGGTTTTAGCCGTTGCAGGTGGCGAAGACTCAACCATCCCGCCGGATGAAGTTCACCTGATAGGGGAGAAAGTTCCAAACGCTGAGTTCCATTTAGTTGAGAAGGCCGGGCACTACGCACCGTTTGAGGTTCCAGATGTGGTTGCAGGGCTTGTGAATGGATGGCTGAATTTCGATTAACCGACAGTGTGAGATATTTCGGCATTGAGAAGGAAATTACTTCATTCTGCCTCTGTTAATCTCAAATTGAATAAATCATTTCTTTGAACGAGGCCGCTTGAGTTTAGAAAGCACATTACGCCCCTTCGTGCATCCAGTTGCAGATGCTCCTTTACATTGCGATCAGGTTTCACTGGTTTCACTGGCCCGTAAATACGGCACGCCGCTCTATGTCTATTCGGCAACACAGATTCTGGAACGATACCGGCTTTTTGCAGAGGCTTTCCAGGGACAAGAGCATACGATTTGCTATTCAGTTAAGGCGAATTCGTCGCTTGCGATTCTGAAATTGCTGGCGAAAGAAGGTGCAGGCTTTGACATTGTTTCCGGAGGTGAACTGGAGCGTGTTCTTGCAGTGGACAAGACTGCTACCGCAAGGGTGGTTTTCAGCGGGGTTGGCAAGACAGCGCCAGAAATTGACATGGCGCTTGAGGCAGACATTCTTGTTTTCAACGTAGAGAGCGAGGCGGAGTTGGAGTTATTGGCCAAGCGCGCTGCCCGCAAAAAGAAGCTTGCCCGCTTTGCATTGCGCGTTAACCCGGACATTTTTGCAGAGACGCACCCTTACATTTCTACCGGGCTGCGCGAACATAAGTTCGGAATTGATATCAAGCTGGCCCGCAAGGTCTACAACGCAGCCCGCAAACACAAGTGGCTGGAGCCTTATGGAGTGAGCGTCCACATCGGTTCGCAAATTCGCTCTGCCGAACCGTTTGGAGCTGCGGTTGAGCGTGTAGCCAAGCTGGTACGCGACCTTGCCAGGGATGGAATTATATTGAAGACAGTGGATGCTGGCGGTGGACTCGGCATTGAGTATGGGGAGAAAAGCTTTAATCCATCGGCAAAACTGAATGAGTATGCCGCAGCGCTCAAGAAGCAATTGAAAGGCACAGATCTATGCTTGTTGCTGGAGCCAGGACGCTTTCTGGTGGCACAGGCAGGTGCATTGGTGGCCCGCGTTGTCTACGTAAAGAAGAACGGTAAAAAGACCTTTGTTATTACGGATGCTGCAATGAACGATCTTATTCGTCCGGCCCTGTATCAGGCGCATCATGAGATTGTTCCGGTGACTCCGCGCAAAGGTCGCCGCAAAGAAGTGGATGTGGTGGGACCGGTCTGTGAATCTGGAGATTTTTTTGCGCGGGACAGGGAAATGGCCCCCCTTGTGGCGGGCGATTTGGTGGCATTGCTTGATGCCGGTGCCTATGGAATGAGCCAAAGCTCAAACTACAATACACGGACTCGCGCTGCGGAGATTCTGGTTAACGGGAAGAAAGCAAAGCTGGTAAGGCGTCGAGAGACGGTGGCCGATCTGCTGGCAGTGGAGAATTATTAGAGCGTGTTTCACAAACAGCTTTCGTGACAAAAGGAGCACATGGAACCCGTCTTGCTGCCGGGTCCCATTCTTGCCCATTCTCCATCCCGATTATTTATGAAACACACTCGAACTCCGGGAGCAAGTTGAGAATTATGTGGTAAACATAATTTTCAATACGGTAGTTCATACAAAGTCTGGCCGTGCAAGGCCACTCCCTGCACGGGTTCTATTATTGATCTCATAGACAGCTGTTCAATTATTTGTAACCTAAGCGAAGCCCTTCTGACATAATCAGAAAGAGTCCCCCCACGCGAAAGGTGGAGTGCATTATGAATCGTCGGCTGCTTGCCCTGTTTGTTTTTTCGGTTGTTTCTCCTCTGGCATTGGCGCAATCCTATCCGGTGACCGATTCATTTAGCGCTCCACTGAATACACCGTTGTCCTCGAACTGGACTGGCGTTACGGTAGATGCAAAGGATTTTGACGGCACAATCGTGCAAGATTCCGGGGTCGTAACGGTGGATCCCGCTAACAAGCGCGGGATGGCGGTTTATACGGGGGCGCCCTTCTCGGTATCGGCTGGAGGCACAAGCGACCAGAAGGTATCGGTTACATTTTTTGGACAGCAATACGCCTTGGATTCTTCCTCAGGCCCATGTGTTCGCGCGGACACGGCTGGCAATGGCTATTGTTACTTTCCGCAGAATGGCCAGATTGCCAAATTGCTGGCAAGTCGTCAATCCTATCCGCCGTTCAATGGAGTTCCCGGCGGCGGTCCAAGTCCCGCCACAACGTATGTCGTGCATTTTGGATCTTGCCCTCTTGGCAATGTCGCCGACAATTTTCAGGGTGGTCATGTGAGTGATGGGGACACTGTTTCGCTCCAGATTGTTGGAGACATACTGACCTGCAAGGATGAAACTACCGGCAGAGCCTACTCTGCGACCGATTCGACGATTAAGACGGGAAGTCCAGGAATCTTTCTTGAGCAGGAAGTCCAACTCCACACTGTTGTCCTGGGTTCCTTCTCAGCAGACTGCATACCAACTTGCGGCCCTACGGCACAAAGCACAACGGCACTTACAGCTACCCCTAACCCTGCGACCTTTGGTCAATCAGTCACACTGACGGCGACGGTGACGGGTGCAGGCGCAAGCGGAAAACCGACTGGAACAGTTACTTTCCTGAATGGCACGGCGGCTCTTGGTATGGGAACAGTGGATAGCTCTGGTGTTGCCACCTACACAGCACCTTCGCTGGGCGCGGGATCGTATGCAGTAACGGCGAAATACAGCGGGGATGGAACCTATCCCACCTCGACTTCACCCTCGGTTGCATTGACCGTAAGCATGGCGACGACAACGACCAGCCTTACAGCCAATCCAAATCCAGCGACCTTCGGTCAGTCGGTCACGTTGGGGGCAACGGTAACGGGGATATCGGGGGCAGCAACTCCGACCGGAACCGTAACCTTCCTGAATGGTTCGACGACTCTGGGGACGGGTACTCTAAGTGGGGGAGTTGCCACCTACACAGCAACTTCGCTGGCCGTAGGCTCTTACCCCATCACTGCGCAATACGTTGGAGATGGGAACTATTCGACCTCGATCTCGCCATCGGTTACTGAGGTAGTCAAGGCCAATACTGTAGTTGGCGGCGGCTATATCGTCATAGCGACTCCCAGCAGCATTAGCATCCCCAGCAAGGGCACAGGAACGGTACAGCTTGCAACTACCTCCATTAACGGCTACACGGGGATTGTGACGTTTGCCTGCTCAACTACTTCTCCAGTAATTAGCTGTAGTTTGGCTGGATCTCCTGTCACGCTGACTGCTGGCTCGACACAGAATGCCATGCTAACAATCAAGGCGAATGGAACTACAACGGGCTTGAATCATCCTCATTCTCTGTTCCAGGGCCTGTCCCCATTGATGTATTCGGCGATGGTTCTTTGGTTGCCTGGTTCGTTGCTGGGTCTGCTGATGTTTGGGCGCAAGGATAAGCATCTTCGCAGACTGCTGATGCTGTTCCTGCTATGTGCCGGCTTTGCTGGTGCGGTCAGTATGACGGGCTGCGGCAGCGATAACACTGAGAAGAAATTTCCGAACCACTACACGGTCACGGTTACGGCCAACGATGGCGTCATCTCTGCACAAACTACCACCGTGGATGTAGTCATCCAATAAGGCAGGGGCTAACCAAGGCTCGGATGCAGGCCAGGTCGTCTACAGCTATTCGGTCCAGCCTGAGGGATATGACGCCACGAGAAACCTGTTGAGCTACACTGATTCGGTGATGGGCGCATGGAGCTTTGGCTACGATGCGCTACCGTCTGGTGTGGAGCGCGCCCTATAGCGGCCAGAGCATCTGCTGGAGCTATGACACCTTCGTCCTTATCGATGGTTGCACAAGAAGGAAGTAGCACTGTGGAAACGAGAAGCGACCTACATGGGGGGAAGGCAGTTCAAACCAACTGGGATCGAATCACTGCACTGAGTTCACTTACCCTTGCATGCGTAGGCATCGTGGCATTGACCTTCACCTGGGTACAGCTTGACGATATGAAGAGGCAATCCACGATCCAGATAAGCGAAATGCGTTCGGAAACCCAAGCCCAGCATCTCACCGCGCTTATTGACAAATATGACAGCTCGGAATGGGCTTCCGATAGAAAAGCTCTTGCGGTCAAGCGTGTTGATACTAAACGTAGAACACTCCTCCCATTGGATGTGGACGACGCTCCCATAGAACTTTACAATGAGCTAAACTTTTGTGATGACATAGGTCTCTTGACTGAACGCGGGTATTTGGACCGGCACGATGTGTGGAGTTCATTTGGAGACTGGATTTTTCTGCTTTATGCAGATGGCCGTCAGCTATTGGATTCCGAACAGAAGAAAAGCCCAGCCGAATTTAGGGAGTGCACAAATCTCGTCAATAGCATTAAGGCAATAGAGGCAAAGGAAGACGCGGGAGCCGACAATAACATCAGCAAGGACTACATTCTCGACAGTTACATGGGAGACATCGAGAGACAATCTGACCAGCCTCCAAGGCGAGGAAGGGGACGCAAACCACGTCATCCTTTTTTCGGACGGTCCCGGTAGGGCGCACGCTTTAGTATTTTCAGCTAGGGAGAAATACGTGTAAGTTGTTGACTCTATGGCGGAGAGAGTGGGATTCGAACCCACGTTAGAGTTACCCCTAAACACGCTTTCCAAGCGTGCGCCTTCAGCCACTCGGCCATCTCTCCCTACAGGGTTCCAAACATTAAGTTAACACATTGCCAGCGTTGCCGCCCGGATGCCAGGAGTGCTCTTCTTAAGCTGGAAGACAATAAAGATACCTCGGATGGGACCCGCAACAATAGGTATCTAAAGGGAGTTCTCAAGCATTCATCAAAATTGAAAGGCCAGAGCAATCAGCTCCGGCCCTTCAATTCTGCGCTGCTATTTCGTTTACGGCTTAACCCCATCCAGGGCGAGGTTGAGCTCCAGTACGTTAACCCTTGGCTCACCCAACAGGCCGAGGGTGCGACCAGTGGTGTGGGCCTGAACCATCTGCGCAACTGCCGAGTCGCTTAGGCCGCGAGTCCTGGCCACTCTGGGAATCTGGAACTGCGCCGCTGCTGGCGAGATCTCCGGATCAAGGCCAGAACCAGAGGTCGTAACCATGTCAATCGGGACTTCCTGATTCCGGTTCTCAGCGTGTAGCTTGTCCACATCGCCTTGAATACGCGTTACCAGTTTCTGATTTGATTGTGCAAGGTTTGATCCGCCGGAGTTCGTCGCATCGTAGCCGTTACCGGCAGCCGAAGGTCGCGGGTGGAAGTAGCGGGCACCAGTGAAGGATTGAGCCAGGAGGCTCGATCCCACCACCTGGCCGTTGATGGTAATCAGGCTGCCATTCGCTTGCCTGGGCATGGTTGCCTGTGCGAGTCCAAGCACCAGCAGAGGATAGCCGATGCCAAGCAGAGCAGCCGTGATGATTGTGTAGCGTGTTGCGATGATGAGTGTTTGACGCATGGTGTTCAGCTCCTAAGCCAGGTGCAGTGCGACCAGTAAAAGGTCAATCAGCTTGATGCCAAGGAAGGGGACAATGATGCCGCCCAGTCCATAGACAATGAGGTTGCGCTGCAGTAGTGCCTCGGCTGATTTTGGCTCATACTTGACGCCCTTGAGCGCCAGCGGGATCAAGCCGATGATGATGAGGGCGTTAAAGATGACCGCCGAGAGAATTGCTGACTGTGGCGTGGCCAGATGCATTACGTTCAATGCATTCAGTACCGGGAAGACCCCTGCAAACATTGCGGGAATAATGGCGAAGTACTTGGCCACATCGTTCGCAATGGAGAAGGTGGTAAGCGCTCCACGGGTCATGAGTAGTTGCTTGCCGATCTCGACAATCTCGATCAGCTTGGTCGGGTTTGAATCCAGGTCTACCATGTTGCCAGCTTCTTTGGCTGCCTGTGTACCCGAGTTCATGGCGACGCCTACATCGGCCTGCGCCAGTGCAGGAGCGTCGTTGGTGCCGTCGCCGGTCATTGCGACAAGCTTGCCCTTGGCCTGCTCGCGCTTGATCAGGTCCATCTTGTCCTTAGGCTTGGCTTCTGCAAGGAAATCATCGACGCCAGCTTCACGAGCAATCACGGCAGCCGTCAGAGGATTGTCGCCGGTGATCATGATGGTGCGAATACCCATCGCGCGCAGGCGAGCCAGACGGTCCTTCAGGCCACCCTTTACGATGTCTTTCAGATAGATAACGCCCAGCGCCGTCGCGTTCTCTGCCACTACCAGCGGTGTTCCACCTGCACGAGCTACCTCGTCCACCTGTTCGCGGACCTTGTGCGGCAAGGTGGCTCCCTGCTCCTCAAGATAACGAGTGATGGCATCTGCGGAACCCTTACGAATAATGCGTCCCGGCAGATTTACGCCAGACATTCTGGTCTGTGCGCTGAAAGGAATGAACTCTGCGTTCAGGGAAGTCATGTCGCGTCCGCGCAGGTTGTACTTCTCCTTTGCGAGCACGACAATCGACCTGCCCTCCGGTGTTTCATCTGAAAGGGATGAGAGCTGTGCGGCATCGGCAAGAACCTCTGTGCTCACCTCAGGTGCAGGATAGAATTCTGCGGCCTGACGATTGCCCAGTGTGATGGTTCCAGTCTTGTCGAGTAGCAGAGTATCAACATCGCCCGCAGCTTCAACAGCCCGTCCGCTCATCGCCAGTACGTTGTATTGCACAAGGCGATCCATGCCCGCGATACCAATAGCCGAAAGCAGACCACCAATCGTGGTTGGAATCAGGCAGACCAGAAGCGATACCAGCACGAAAATACTCTGCGGAGCCTGCGAATAAATTGCGAAGGGTTGCAGGGTAACAACCGCCAGCAGAAAGACAATCGTGAGGCCAGAGAGCAGGATGCTTAGTGCAATTTCATTGGGGGTCTT
>Ga0207048_10351_pt1 | contig 13131 bp, 9 predicted proteins | sample Alteio_BWMinCont_65_FD_153301 | JGI IMG/M metagenome (GOLD analysis project Ga0207048, IMG submission 153301) | Enriched cells from forest soil in Barre Woods Harvard Forest LTER site, Petersham, Massachusetts, United States -... | ecosystem: Environmental > Terrestrial > Soil > Temperate forest >...
CCAGGACGCAGTACATGATACCGATTTTCTTGTGGTCGATACTGGTGAACCAGTCGCGCCATAAGGTGCCCCACAGGCGGAAATGCGTCAGCGCCCAAAGCACTGCGATACCGCCGACAGCTACCATGGCAAAGGTCGCCAGCAGGATCGGTTCATGATAGGGAATGGCTTCCCAGGTGAGACGGCCGAAGATCAGCTTGGTCAGATCAATATTGTCTAGCATCGTTACTTTCCGGTGAAAAAGGGAAACGCGGCGCGCATCATACATCCATCATATTCAGCACCGCCGCAGGCAGAGCCGAGCACTGCCTGCTCATGTTGCAAGCGATTAGTCATTGTGCTTCGTCATGTCGTGGCTACCGTCCGCAGCCATCATCTTGTCCATGCACACCTGGCCAGGCTCGATGCAGCGGTTGAGGATGGCGTGGTACAGGCTCGGGTCGACCGCGCCGTAGTAGCGTACCGGCTCCTTCTCGCTTGGCTTCTCGAGTTGCAGGTAATCGGCCCGGTCCAGCTTGCGGCTTGCTGCCTTGGTGGTTTGCACCCAGTGCTCGAAATTCTCCGGAGTCATGCCGTGGAATTTGAACTTCATGTCCGAGAACCCGGCGCCGCTGTAGTTGGCCGAGAAACCGTCGTACTCGCCCGGCCGGTTGATCACGGCGTTCAGGGAAGTCTGCATGCCCGGCATCGCGTAGATCTGGCCGGCCAGTGCAGGAATGAAGAAGGAGTTCATGATCGCAGACGAGGTGATCTTGAAGCGGATCGGCATATCGATCGGCGCCGCCAGCTCATTGACCGTAGCGACGCCTTGTTCCGGATAGATGAACAGCCATTTCCAGTCCAGCGCCACTACTTCTACCGTGAGCGTCTTGGTGTCTGCGGGAATCGGACGATCCGCATCCAGGCGCGATATCGGCCGGTAGGGGTCAAGGGTGTGGGTGCTGATCCAGGTCAGCAGGCCGAGTGCGATGATGATGAGCAGCGGCGCGCCCCAGATCACCAGCTCCAGCTGGGTCGAGTGATCCCAGTCGGGTTCGTAACGTGCCGCAGTGTTATTTTTGCGGTAGCGCCAGGCAAAAAATATAGTCAGCGCAATCACCGGAACGATGATCAGCAACATCAAAATGGTAGAGACAACGATGAGCCGCCCCTGCTGCGAGGCGATGTCGCCTGATGGATTCATCACCACCGTGTTGCAGCCAGCCAACAAAATGAGGGGAAGGAGGAGCAATCCACGCCGAAATATGTGAGAAACCATAGGGGAAAAGTACCGTCAAAGCTATCAGATCGTGATAATGTACACTCATTGGTATGCGTTGGCGATTGGACGTTTTGTCCTACCCTTGCCAGTGTAGGGCTTCGTGGGTAATGAAGCTTAAAAGTTTCATTATTTTCAAGTGCTACATATCATCATCGGGAAGGGTTCGGCACGGCTGGTTGGCATGCCATTAATAGAAACCTAACAAGAGACAAAATTATGATGACGAGCACCCATAGCCATAATGGCGAAGTTTCCGCTACTTTCTCGTCGCATTCGACCGTCAGTGATGCGCGAAACGCCAAATCAGATCATTCAAAAATCGCCCCGGGCGAGATCGCAATCGGCGTAGTAATTGGCCGCGCGTCTGAATATTTCGACTTTTTCGTCTACGCCATGGCCTCGGTGCTGGTGTTTCCCTCTGTTTTTTTCCCGTTTGAGCAGCAGCTTGAAGGCACGCTGTATGCCTTTGTGATTTTTTCCTTTGCCTTCCTTGCAAGACCTTTCGGCACCGTGCTGTTCATGGCGATCCAGAAACGACTCGGGCGCGAGGTCAAACTTACCGCGGCGCTCTTCATCCTGGGTATTTCCACTGCCGGGATAGCCTTCCTGCCGACTTTCCAACATCTCGGTTTCGCCTCGATCATCCTGCTGTCGCTGCTGCGCATCGGCCAGGGCATAGCGCTCGGCGGCTCCTGGGATGGTTTGCCCTCGCTGCTGGCGCTGAATGCACCGCAAAACAAGCGCGGCTGGTACGCCATGCTGGGCCAGCTGGGCGCGCCGATAGGCTTCATGATCGCCGGCGGCCTGTTCGCATTTCTGATCTCGAATCTGACCACGGAAGATTTCCTCGATTGGGGCTGGCGCTATCCGTTCTACGTAGCCTTTGCCATCAACGTCGTGGCGCTGTTCGCCCGCTTGCGCCTGGTATCGACCCCGGAATACGCTCACTTGCTCGACGAACGTGAACTGGAACCGACCAATGCACTTGAAATGACGCGTTCGCAAGGCCGCAATGTCATCATCGGCGCCCTGGCCGCCTTAGCCAGCTACGCCCTGTTCCATCTGGTCACCGTGTTCCCGCTGTCATGGATCAGCCTGTATTCGATGCGCTCGGTAAGTGATTTCCTGATTATCCAGATAATCGGCGCGGGGCTGATGGCGCTCGGCGTGATCGCCTCCGGCTTGATTGCCGACCGTTTCGGACGTCGCACCACCCTTGGCACCTGCGCCTTGCTGATCGCGGTGCTGAGCGCCTTTGTGCCGACCTTGATGAATGGTGGCGAGGTTGGTCAGAACGTGTTCATCCTGCTCGGCTTCAGCTTGCTCGGTTTGTCCTATGGCCAGGCTGCGGGCGCTGTCACCGCAAATTTCCCTGCAAAGTATCGTTATACCGGCGCAGCCCTCACCTCCGATCTGTCGTGGCTAGTCGGCGCGGGCTTCGCGCCACTGGTGGCGCTTGGCCTTTCTGCGCATTTCGGGCTGGCCTATGTCAGCTTCTACCTGCTGTCAGGTGCGGCTTGCTCGATGGCTGCATTGAGCCTTAATCGCGCATTGGAAATCCGAGACTAACAGGATCAGGCTATCCGGCATTACGAAGCGGGGTCGGTGCTTAGGCGCCGACCCCGCTCTGGTTTTGGCGGCAGGCGGCCGGGATCGATGTCAGTGCCGGCGTTGGCTGCTTTCCAGCGCCTCGCAGAATGCAACCCCGTACAAAGAGCATGAGCTCACACACCGCGAGTCTGGCAGGGTTTGACGAGGCTAGAACGGGTCAATGGCGGATTGTGAAGCAGATTTAATTGATCAGGCCAGCCATTTGGAAAGCACGGTAAAAGCGCCAAGAGTGCATATAACGATGCTGCCTAGCTTGACAGTTAAGCGCAGCTCTAACTTTTCAAGTTTAGCGTCAATGCGCGTCTCCATTGCGTACATATCTTTACGTACACCGTCAACGTCACGCCTTACATCACCTACATCACGCCTCACATCATCAAGGTCACGTTTGGTCGCAATATCAGCAGCCTCATGCGAGTCACGTACAGCATCAGAAAATGCTTCCGCCTGGGCAAAAGGGATTCCCGCAGCCTCCAGTGTTTTTACAAATTTCAAGGTATCAAATGTTACTGTTGCCATGCTGCCCCCTGTCCTGACGATTTTATCAGACTACCTGACTTGATCTGATGAAGTCTATAAGGCATCAACCTAACAGATTGACATGTAGAGCGAGCACATTGTTGCGCCCACCTGGAGTCTATGCACTGACCCGCTTCGGTTTCGACGGCAATCCGCCAAGATCGATATGACTGGAAGCAATCATGAGCGAGTACCACGTTTTCGGCGCCGACGAGGCATTTCGCTCGGCATCCCCGAGCAAACGAATATTGCGCTGGAAATCCCGAATCATCTCTTCCAGCCGGATCAGGGACGCATCCGACAGCCTGACCATCTCGGCGCCCCACGGCATGCCTGGCCGCATTGCAGTTGATTTCGCGTGCTCAGCCGTGATCCACTGGGCCACTTGATTGCGCATCGGGCCATCCCTGCGCCATTCGACGTCGCGCACGGTCAGCAAGCGCATCTCATTACCCGGCAATAGATCAATCAGACGCAGCTTGTCCAGCCGGGCCAGGTAACTGACCAATGCCGCCTGCTCCAGGCCCTGTTCCCGCCACAGCTCATCCGGCGACCCTGAGCGCAAGATGATGGCAAACACAAACGCCAGGATCTTGTCGTCGGCCAAAGCCTGCTCCTGCTCGACGCTTAGCTGGCGCAGGCGCGCATCGGCGTCGCGCGTAGTAATTTCGATCAATTCAATCAGGTTCACATTGGCGAAAGCACAAAGATCTTCAAGCCGCTCGATCGTCATGCCTTTGCACGCGAACCAGCGTTTGAGCGTGGGCTCGCTCACAGCCAGCGCCTGCGCTATCTCGCGATAACCGATCCCCCGGGAACGCAACAAGCGCTTCAGGCAAGCCACCAACAGTGGCAGTTGCCGATTATTTTCCTGCCTCGCCATATTTTTTTCCATCGATTTTTCCTGAAAAATTGATGCCCATCGGTGCTGAATACGCTAGTTTGATCAAATAAGGATCATTCTATGATCCTTTTTAGAAATAGTCCCGCCAAAAAAAAGCTGGTCCTAAGATAGGCTCGCAAGACTTAAAAACCACAAAGGAGAGAGACGAATGGCCGATCTGTTGATTCGAGGCGGGACCGTGGTGGATGGCACAGGTGCACCGGGATTCCTGGCAGATGTACGCATGCGTGGCGACACGATTGCAGAAATCGGACGCAACCTGCCGCACCAGGGCGAGCGCATCTTCGATGCAAAAGGATGTTATGTAACCCCGGGTTTTATCGAAGCCCACACCCATTACGACGGCACCATGTGGTGGCAACCGGATCTCGATCCGATGCCCGGTTACGGCGTCACCACAACCATCATGGGCAACTGCGGCTTCTCGGTCGCGCCGGTGCATGAAGATCCGGCGGTGCGCATGGAAATGGTCAAGATATTTTCATTCTTCGAAGATATCCCGAGCGAGCCTTTTGTCAGTGCTGTCGCCTGGGACTGGAGAACCTGGTCTGCCTATAAAGAATCGCTAAGCAAAAAGGTCAAGGTATCGGCCAATATCGCCAGTTTCGTCGGACATATCGCCTTGCGCCTGGCGGTCATGGGCCTGCAAGCCTGGGACCGGGCCGCGACTCCCGATGAAATTGCCCGCATGTGTACGCTGCTGGAAGACGCCCTTGGGGCCGGCGCGCTGGGCTTGTCCTCCAACTTGCACGATCACGACGGCGATGACCGCCCTGTCCCCAGCCTGTTGGCGGACGATGCCGAGTTCAAGGCATTGATCACCGTGCTGGATCGTTTCCCGGGAACCTCGTTGCAGATCATCGTCGATACCTTCATGCGCAAAACCGGACCGGCAGAGGTCGAGCGCATCAGCCGTCTGTGCCAGGGGCATACGGTGCGCGTGCAATGGCTGGGCGTACCGACCTTGCAGTTCCAGAAGGACATCCAGGGGCCGATGATCGAACAGCACGAGCGCTTCAAGAGTGAAGGACGGGATTTCTGGACCGGCTTTACCCATGTTTCGCCGACCTATACCTTGAGTGTCAATCGCTCCTTGATCTTTGCCCAGTCCAACGATTACGCCTGGCATGAAGTCGTGCTGGCCGAAACCGAGGCCGCCAAACTCGCCCTGCTGCGCGATCCTGAATGGCGTGCCCGCGCTCGCCACTCATGGGACCACGATGCATGGCGTCACTCGCCGATGGCGCAACCGCAGAATCTGTACCTGCTCAATTCCGACAACGGAGTCGGCCCGATCAAGCTCAGCGTGGCGGCGTATGCGGAGCAACTCGGTTTGCATGCATCGGACGCAATGGCCGAATGGCTGATTCAGAACGGCCTGCAATCGACGGTGCATCTTGCACCTTTCGATATCGACGAAGAAATGGTGATCCGCCTGCTAAAAGATCCGTACACAGTGGGCAATATCAGCGATGCCGGCGCGCATGGCCAGATGCTGTGCGGCGGCGGTGAAAACATGCGGCTGTTCACCCATTACGTCCAGCAGACCGGCGCCTTGACTATTGAAGAAGCCGTCCACGTGCAGACTGGCAAACTGGCCAATCACTTTTCACTGAACGACCGCGGCGAAATCAAAGTCGGCAAGCGCGCCGACATCACCGTCTTCCATCTGGACGAAATCAAACATCGTGAAATGAAGAAAGTGTGGGATGTACCGGATGGCAACGGCGGCAATATCTGGCGCTGGACACGCGACCCGGCGCCGGTTCGCCTGACATTGGTCAACGGCACGCCGACCTTCGACGACGGCAAGTTCACCAAAGCCTTCCCCGGCCAGTTGATCGGACCGGTCGTACAGGAATTTGCCTGACGTCGACGACCTGCCCTGCGCCTTGGCGCCGGGCAGCGCATCGACCACCTTTGAGCACCTTTGAACATCTCTGAACGCATCGATCAAAAAAAATCAACCTAAAAACAGGAGCGGCAGCATCATGTCAAGTATCCAACCCATTCCAATGAAATTCCGCGTACCAGAAATCGCCTTTCCCAGGGGCTGGTACTGCGTCGCCGATGCCCACGAAATCAGCGCCGACACATTGAAGCCGGTCAGCTACCTGAACCAGCAGCTGATTGTCTACCGCACCAAATCCGGCGCCGCCCAGGTCGCCGATGCCTATTGCCCGCACCTTGGCGCCCATCTGGCTTCGCATGACGGCTGCATCAAGGACGGTGCGATTACCTGCCCTTTTCACAAGTGGAAATGGGATGGCGCACAGGGCCATTGCGTCGACGTTCCCTATGCCGGCATACCGCAATCGAACAGTCTCAGCCTGACGTTGCACCCGACCCGTGAAGTTGATGGCATGGTATTGATGTGGTACCACCCGCAAGGCGGATTACCGGATTTCGAGCCGTATGCCAGCACCGCATTGCAGCAGGATAAGTGGGTGCTGTTCGACACCCGCCATTGGGTCAGCACCAGCCCGTTCCGCGACATTTTCGAGAACTTGTTCGACACCGCCCATATTGTGCAACTGCACGGGGCAACGAACATGCCGGTGATGCGCAATATGGATCGAAAGCCGTATGGCCTGTTCGTCGACTATCAGATGGATCCGGATGCCGAGCAGTTCAGCATCAAGAACCTGGAAGTACATTTTACTGGCGTCACGAACATCAACCAGTTGTTCGAGGGCCAGGGCTGGGCCACCAATTTTGTTATTTCCACCACGCCGATCGACAACGAGAGTTTCTACCAAACGATACGCCTGTACGTCAAGGATCTCGGCTCCAAGGAAATAAATGAAATGGTCGGCAAACCGTGGATCGAGCGCTTTACATTCGAAGTCGAGCAGGACTTCAAGGTCCTCAATTACAAGAAACACCTGACACATCCGAGACTGTGCAGCGGCGACGGCCCGATCTACCAATACAGGGAGTATGCAAAACAATATTACGCCTGAGCGGGCGATGGTAATTGAAGCGCACTCCAGGCAAGCGGACAGTTAGGCATTGCCTGGGACAGCGTTTGGTAATGATTTGAGGTAGAGAATTGAATCGACCAATGGAGGAGACAAATTGATCCATCGCACAACACTCTGTGTCGCACTTGCCTGTACCGCATTGAGCAGCGGATTTGCCGGGCAGGCCAATGCCAAAGGGACTGCCCAGGAAGTACAGTCGCTAGGGAATGAACTCACTTGCATGGGCAGCGAAAAAGCGGGAAACAAGGAAGGTACGATCCCTGCATTCAGCGGCAAATGGACCGGCATACCGCCCGGCGTCAACTACAAAGGAACCGGCCACTCCTATCCGGATCCCTATGCCAGCGAAAAGCCGTTGTTCGTGATTACCGCCAAGAACATGCAAACCTACGAGGACAAACTTTCGGACGGACAAAAGGCGCTTTTTAAAAAATATCCGGACACGTTCCAGATGCCGGTATATCCGACCCACCGCGACTTCGGCTACAGCAATACAGTATGTAGCCTTGCCAAGGAAAATGCGGCCAAAGCCGAACTGGAAGACGGCGGCACCGGCTTGAACGCCTTGAACGGCGCGCCGCCGTTCCCGATTCCAAAGAATGGCCTGGAGCTTCTGTGGAACCATCAGCTTGCCTCGATTGTATTCACCTATAACGGCTTGCAAGACCAGGCGGTGGTGTATCCGAACGGTTCTATTGCCTGGGGGCGAGTACGTTTTGAAATATTCTCGCCGGCGCTGGTGCCGAATGCCCAGAGCAAGACCGACGGCGTCTACGCCCATTTCAAAGTGAAGACCTTGTTGCCGGAACGGGACAAAGGCGCAATCACTGTCGGCGTGGAATACTACAATCATCAAAAAACACCGCGCCTGGGATACATGTACAGCCCCGGTACGCGACGGGTCCGGCAATTGCCTTCGTATGGCTTTGATATGCCGCAGGGGCCAGGCGGATTCCGTACCATAGACGACGATCGCCTGTTCAATGGCTCGCCTGAACGCTACGACTGGAAGATTCTGGGTAAAAAGGAAGTATACGTGCCGTGGGACGCGTACCGCATCCAGGAGCCAAGCGTGAAGTACGCCGATCTTCTCAAACCGAACCATGTCAATCCGGAATATATGCGCTACGAACTGCGCCGGGTCTGGGTGCTCGAAGCCAAATTGAAGGAAGGCTTCCGTCACCAATACGGACGACGCGTCATGTATCTGGATGAAGATAGCTGGAACGGCATGATGTCGGACAACTACGACACGCGCGGCCAGCTTTGGCGCGTCGCCATGGTGAATTATTTCTATGCCTACGATGCCGGATCGTATATCAACAGCACCTCGATTTATCACGACCTGAGTTCGGGCGCCTACATGACCGACAAGATGACAAACACACAGGCTCCGGTCATCAATGCCGGCGGCGTATCGGCGACGAATTTCACTCCTGATTCGGCGCGCATGGAAGGTCTGTAAACCCGCTGGCGACGGCTATCGAGCGTCTGCATCGGTAGCTGTCACCACATTTTCCTCAAGCACTACACGAGTCCTCGGCAAGCCTTATACCCAAATCGATTTAGCATCATCGAAACCATTCGTTCTCTCCCATTCCGGTATTGATTAGGATTCAAAGTTGGGCGACCCAGGCTGGCGCCAACCAATTCAATCCACGGACAAAGGGAAGACAGGCGATGACAACAATATCCAACAAGAGGCGCCTGCTGTTGCAAGGCTTGGGCGCAACTGCAGCGCTTGCCACCGTGCCGGCTTTCGCTGCCGAAGAACGCACCCTGCGCATCGGTTACCAGAAATTCAATACGCTCAACATCCTGAAAGGCAGCGGCAACCTGGAGCAGGCTTTGCAACCGCTGGGATGGAAAGTCAAATGGTTCGAATTTGCAGCCGGCCCGCAGTTGACCGAAGCGCTGAATGGTGGCGCCATCGATTTCGGCCATGCAGCTGATACTCCCTCCGCATTTGCCAATGCCGCCGGCGTCAACGCCGTATATCTTGCCGCCGAACAGCCGTATCCGAAAGGCATAGGCATTTTTGTTGCGCAAGATTCACCCATCCGCTCAGTGAAAGAATTGAAGGGCAAGAAAATCGCCCTCGGCCGCGGCTGGAATGTGCAATATCTGCTGGTGCGTGCGCTTGAGGAGGCTGGGCTGAGCTATAACGATATCATTCCAGTCTACGTCACCAACGCAGCCGATGTGCGTGCGACTTTCCAGTCCGGCAATGTCGACGCGGCGACGCTGTGGGATCCTTACCTGGCTGGCCAGCAAATCTCCACCAGCCCGCGCATCCTGCGTGACGGCAGCGGTTTATCCAACAATCGCACCTTCCACCTGGCCAATCCCGAATTCGTCGACCGCAACAAGAACATCATCCGAGCACTATTTTCCGAATTGAAAAAGACCAACGCCTGGGCGCAGTCGCATCCGCAGGAAACCGCGGCGTTGCTGGCGCCGCAACTGGGCGTCGATCCTAAGGTATTGCAACTGGCGACGGAGCGCCGCAATTACACCACCGTGCCGATTGACGCCGCCATCATCGCCGAGCAGCAGCAAATCGTTGAAGTGTTCTACAAGTTGAACCTGATCAAGACGCAGGTGCAAGTCAAAGACAAGGTATACGCCGAAGTCTTGTTGTAACCGTTACGGGAAATATCATGATGCATCTGGCAGCCTTCCTGATCGCCGGCAATGCCGCCCATAGCCAGGTGCTGTGGCGCCATCCGGACAGCAGCCCTGGCGGTTTTCTGAAGCTCGATTATTATGCGCGCATCGCGCAAACGCTGGAACGCGGAAAATTCGATCTGCTTTTCTTCGCCGATCGTCTCGCGGTATCGACACGCTTCGGCGGCGATCATCGCTATGGCGTCAGCCGCGGCGACCAGGACGCAACCCGACTTGATCCGTTGCCGATACTGGGTGCGCTGGCGGCACTCACCAGCAAGATAGGGCTGGGGGCGACCCGTTCGACTACCTACTCCCAACCTTACAGCCTGGCGCGTGAATTCGCCACGCTGGACCATCTGTCGTCAGGACGTGCGGCATGGAATGTGGTGACCTCCGTCAACCAGGGCGAGGCCGACAATTTCGGTTTGCGCCATACGCTAAGCCACGATGCGCGCTATGACCGCGCCGATGAGTTTCTCGATGTGGTTCATCAATTGTGGGGCAGCTGGGCGCCGGATGCACTGTTGCTGGAGGCGAGCACCGGGCGTTATGCGAATGCCGACCTGGTATCCGCGATCAGCCATGATGGCAACTATTTCAATGTACGCGGACCGCTGAATATCCCAGCCACGCCACAGCGAGGTCCGGTCATCATACAAGCGGGGTCATCGCAACGCGGCCAGGATTTTGCTGCCCGCTGGTCCGAAGTCGTGTTCGGGATCCAGCCCGATCTGGCGCGTATGCAGCGTTTTTACCAAGACCTCAAAAGCCGCGCCGCCAAATTCGGCCGCAAAGCCAGCGACATCAAGGTACTGACTGCCGTCATGCCTTTTGTCGGCCGCTCGCGCGCCGAGGCGGAAGACAAACAGGCACGGCACAATGCGCTGGTTGATCCTATCGTCGGCTTGTCAACGCTGTCGAGCCACATGAATGTTGATTTTTCTGGCTACGCACTGGATGCGCCGATAGCAGACCTGGAAGTGGCTGGCATGCAGGGCTTGTTCAGCCTGATCCGGGAGTTGTCGGCCGAACGGCAATTGACGCTGGCCGACATCGGCCGTATGTATGCCGGCGGCGTGCTGGTGCCGCAGGTAGCCGGCACGGCGGAGGATATCGCCGACTGGATGGGCAACATCGTGGCGCGCCATGGCGCGGACGGTTTTGTCATCACGCCGGTGCATTTGCCGCACGGCTTCGAGGATTTCGTCGACCTGGTAGTGCCGGAACTGCAAAGACGCAGACAATTCCGGCTTGATTATCAAGGTGACACCTTGCGTAGTTACCTGCAAGACTGACAAGGCTTACAGGCCTGCTCGCGTACTCCGCTCAATTCAATTCACTCGCCTTATCCCGGCTTACCCTCTAGCTGACCGACTCCAACGGTCCGCGTTGACCTCACGGGGCGTCATTAGCGGCTGATGCGTGTTCCGACGGGCAGCAGGCGCCCCACTCGTTGAATAGATAAACCACCTCAAATAGCTTGCAACAACCGACCTGCGCTGCCTTGTTTGCAGGCAGCGCAGGTCTCGTCTTTTCGGTCATTACCGCAACGGCACTTCCAGCCCGAACATGATTGACTGGCTGCGGCCGTTGCCGACATTGATGTTGCTGTTGTAGTCAATGGTGAACATCACGCCGTTATGCAACACCAGCCTGGCACCGAGGCCGGCACTCCAGTTGCCAGTATCCTGACTGGTGGTATGCACGAAATACGCCGGCCCAGCCGCCGCCAGGTCGGCATACGCCAGCGTGGCATCGTCCGCCCCCTGGAACTGGTGGCTGAATTCCAGCCTGGCGCGTGGGATCCAGGTGCCAATGCGGGTCACGTACTGCCCTTCCGCCCTGACGCCCAGCGTGCCGCTGCTGGTGCGCACGGTTTGCTTGAAGTAGGTCAATGCATTCAAACCGGACGCTGCTTCCGTGTACTGATCGAGCGTGGCCGACATCAGCTCGAGGCGACCGTATGGCGACCACATCCAGCCATCATTCCTATATTCAACACCCGTAACAATAGCACCGAATATCTGGTCGCCATGCCGCAACCCTGTAGCAAAGCCGCCGCCATCAGTGATGTAGCGGGTGGCATCGAAATTCAATGTTCCGTAGCCCAGCACACCGTCGATGAATACGTTCTTGTTGCGGTCGACGAATTCGGGATTGGCCAGGTGGAAGGTGCGATTGTTGGATAAACCGCTGCCGTCACGCAGGATGCGCGGGCTGGTGCGATAGTCGCCACCGATGCTCACGCCGTTGGTGGTGAAACGGAATCCGTCCTGGCGTCCATTGACATAGTGCTGACCAAAATCGACCGCGCCACCCATCCACAACGACAGCGGCTGCTTCTGCCCATCCTGATGCACCGGCATGTCAGGCAGGTCGCTGATAGTTCTTTCGGTATCGTTTGCGGCCAGCGCATTATTGCCGCCATAACCGTTACCCCAGCCCCCAAGACCTTTGCCGCCCTGCCCTGCCGCCTGCTGCGGCCACCCGACCTTGCGCATGTTCGGTTGCAACGGCCCGCCTAACAGGCGATCCATATCGTCGTTTTGCCAGCGCGCCACATCATCTGCCGGCTTGCCATCCTGAGTCGGCGGCGTCAGGCTGACGCCGAAACTGGAGCGGCCCCAACCATCGCCATGCAAGCTTTCCAGACGTCGCGTGAAATTGGCGGTCTGGGCGCTGGCAAAGCGCCTGGCGCTGTCCGCCTGGGCAGCCAGCAGACCGATGACTTCAGGATCGGTCGACATGTCGCGGCGCGGTGTCACGGAAACATTGACGCTGCCCGGCGCTGACGTGGCGAAGGCATTGCTCAGGGTATAGCTGATCACGGCTGGGCCGGCAAAAGTGCCGGCGGCGGTAAACGTCATCTGGTAGGACGCCTTACCCGCCGTGCCGACATCCCGAATCGTTGCTGTGCCTGCTGTCGTCGGCGTTATCGAAACCACTGCGGCGCCGGTGAACGGACCGCCGCCGGCGCCGGCCATCAAGTCAACGCTGACTGCCGCGCCCGCGCTAACCGTAGCGCTATGGACACCCGCCGTCGGCATCGGATTGACGCTGATGGTCGCCGTCACCGGAGCCGATGCGCCGAACGCATTGGCCAGGGTGTAAGTGAACCTGATGTCGCCGCTGCTGCCGACCACCGATGTGTACACGATGTCGGTGCCGCTCACCGCTGCAGT
>Ga0207048_10352_pt1 | contig 13106 bp, 12 predicted proteins | sample Alteio_BWMinCont_65_FD_153301 | JGI IMG/M metagenome (GOLD analysis project Ga0207048, IMG submission 153301) | Enriched cells from forest soil in Barre Woods Harvard Forest LTER site, Petersham, Massachusetts, United States -... | ecosystem: Environmental > Terrestrial > Soil > Temperate forest >...
GTTGCGGTTTGCAGATCATGTACGCGCGACTCCAGTTCGTACACCACGCGCAGCCCTTCGTAATATCGGACGACGCGAGCGTTGGCCGAGTAATAATCGCGCTTCAGGCTGCTCGGCGTAAGGTCGCTCGCACGCAGAGACAACGGATGGACGCCGAGCAGGTTCATGGTCAGCGCGATTGAGAAGAAGGCCATCGCGGCGGTCATGGCAAGACGCGGCTGAAGCACGATCTGTCCGAACGAACTTGTACGTACGGCTGCGGCTGCGCGACGGCGGAAAGGAATCACGTTGGCCATTCCGGGCACGGAGTAGCCAGGCGTCATAACAGCCATGCCGCCTTCTTGCGACGGTGCGAGCGTTGCACCGGTAATTCCGGCATGCTGCATCCCAACCGGAATGATTCGGCTGGGATCGCCGCTGGTCTGCGCCAGGATGCGTTCAAGCAGCGCAGCGGGAGGCTCGGGTGCCGGCGTGCGCAGCATCTCCAGCCACGCCGCGCCGCGACGAGCATCTGCGAGCAGCTGCGCACATGGGCCGCACTGCACCATGTGGACGTCGAAGAGTTCCTGGTCCGCGGCGGAGAGCGTGCCGTCCAGCGCGTCGGCTAGCATCGCCTCGCACTGTGCGCAGTGCCCGGTGTCGCCGGACTGATTGCCTGCGGTCTTGTCGCCAAATTGCAACACCTTGGAGCTGCCGAATTTTCTAGTGTCTGCCACCTAAACCACCTGCCCTTCTATACGCTGCAAAAGCCTTGCAAGTTCCCCACGGCCCCGGCTGATCCGGCTTTTCACGGTGCCCTCGGGGATGCGCAGAACCTGCGCAATCTCTTTGTAATCCATGTCTTCGAGGTCGCGGAAGACGACCGCTTCGCGCAACTCCGGTGAAAGCTGGGCCAATGCCTGTTGGATGCGCGCCTTCAACTCGAGCCCCGACGCGTGCGCCTCCTGCGAAGGTCGCGGGTCGGCCAGGCGGTCGGCCAGGGAAGGGCCATCGTCGTCCGACGACGTGCTGGCGTCCAGCGAGTCGGTGGCCCGGTCGAGGCGCGTACGGCGGAAATGGTCCACCAGCAGGTTGCGCGCTAGCGTGGTAATCCAAGTTTGGAAGCGGCCTTTGTGCGTGTCGAAGCTGGCCAGATTACGATACAGCTTGAGGAATACGTCCTGGGTTAGGTCTTCCGCATCGCTCGCCGAGCCGGTAAACCGGTAACAAATAGCATAGATCCGCCGGTGCTGCGAGACGACGAGTTGCTGCCAGGCCTGCTGGTCGCCCGCCATGCACTGTCGGACCAGTTTGCCCAGTGCTTCCTGCGCGGCTTCCTGTTCAGGGGTGCGCTGCAAAGTTGCCTCATGCCTGGGCCGTTCAGAGTTCCGCGCAGGCGCATGCGGAGTGGTGGCCGATGGCAGAAGTGTACCGCTTAGCGGGGCTCGCTGACCGGCATTCATGGGAGTCGAGTCCCTAGCCCCTTCAGGCCCGGCGCCGACAGCTGCGGCGTTCGGCTGAGTCGTGCGGCTAACCCCGCGACGGTTTGCCCGGGGTTGTCGGGGAAACACTCCCGTAGCGGGAATCGCCATGTGCAGAACGCCCATGCACACGTATACGCAAGGACCCATGCGCCGGTTCAACTCTGTGGTTTTGGGGACTCGGCCGTGGGTTTAGCGGAGCCTTCCGCCCACCGCTGCCGCTACTTAGGCGCGGGCTTCTCCACGTGATCGACGGCAATCACATCGACAAAGACGTCCTGCGCACTCAGCTCAAGCCCCAGTTTCTGCTCCATCGCCTTCACCATGTTGGGCGCCGGCGCAGCTTCGGTCGGACCCGTTACATCTGGCAGTTTCGGCGGGTGTCCGCCGAACTCGGAGTCATCCGGCGTATAGGTAAACTGCAGATCAAATCTACCTGTCAGTCCGGTAAGGTCGACCACTGGCCGGTCCAGGATTTCCAACTGAAGGAAGATCGCAAAATCCTCCATGGTCGCATTGGACACGAACACAACCAGTCCATCAGCCTCCGGTCTTAACCTCATTCCGGGCAGTGGCCCCTGGAACTGGGTTGGTGCCAGCTTCTGCCCCTCCTTCGCTACTGTCAACACATAGGCCGCGAGCTCCTGCTTGTCCGCGTGGAAAGAGAGCTGGAACCGGTTCGCCAGCAGCTTCTTCATCATCACCCTCAGCTGCTGATGCGTTGGCACGCCCTTCTGGTCCAGCGTCGCTGCAATATCGTATCGATCGCTCGAAATCCAGTCCGGCACACCGGCTACCTGTTTTGCCTGCACCTCGTAGGCGTAAGAAATCAGATCGATCACCGAGGTGTTGTATGTGGTGAAGTTCCGGCCGTTCAGAAGGAATCCATGCCTGCCCGCAACACTAGAAACAGCCTCCTTGACGGTCGCCTTGCTGAACGATGCGTCCGCATCCTCATCCATCAGCTTCGCGGGCTTCGGAGGGGCGGGAATCTTCCACGCCGTCTTGCCGACGACACGCACCAGAGTCAGCGGCCGGGGATCGGAACCCTGGATCCAATTACCCATGATCGAATTGCCGTCCGCGCTCAGCGTACCCTGATACATCATGCCCATCACTCCGACGGAACACCGGAAACTGGAACCATCCAGCGTGACCGAGGACGCAGTGAAGGGCTGCCCCGACTGATCGATACTGAACAGTTTCGCATTCCAGACTTGATCGGTCTGCGCCACCATGAGGACGAGCCGCAGCGTTCTCTTGCCGGGCAGCGTTCCCTGCCACTGCCCGGCAATGTCGCGGCTTGCAGAAGTTTCCCTCGCCGCAGACGGCGCAGGTTGTGCAGGCGCGGCCACTTGGGCGGCGGCCACACCCGCCCAACCCCGCAGCGGAAGTTCAGAGGCCTCGCTGAGCGCCAATCCCATGACTCCCGTGACCAGCAGAAGACGCTTGCGGTTCATACGCAATTGAACAACAGAACTACATTCCGATCAATTTTCCGTTGGCGCCTTCTCCGCGCTGTCGACTACCACCTGCTCTACCGGAGCCTTGCGTGATTCCAGCTTGAGGCCGAGCTTTTCCACCGACGCGAACACGGTTGCCCCGCCGCCGCCTGGATCAGACGCCGCAGCCGGCGCGCTGCCCGTCGATCCGCCACCACCCGGACCTCCCGGCACGTCGAAGCCTGCATTTCGCGCCGCTTCCCTCAGGGACTCGATTGAGATATCCACCGCTACCTGGTAGTTGCCCTTTAGCCCGGTCATGTCAACCACCTGGCGTGCGCTGCTGCCGCCCATCTGCATCAGGCTCGTCAACTGATCGGCAAACCCTCCCATGGTCAGCATGCTGGATTCCAGGTGCATCGCCTGAGCCTGCATGTCCAATTTCTGTGTGATCGTGCCCTTTGCCCCCATATTGGCGGTAGAGCTGCCATCGCGGTTCACGGTCACGCGGATCGGCCCATCGGGACCATCCACCTTCATCTCGCCCGGCTTCAGTGGTGTGTCCGGATCGATGGGCTCGGAAGCCGCCGGAGACTCCTTCATCTTCGGACCTCCCTTGGCCACCACCAGCGCCAGCACCGGATGCTCCTCGGTATTGCGATGCGCCTTCAGTTTGAAGCGATCCTCCAATAGCGCCTGCAACATCGCTGGAGCATCATCTTTCGTCGATCCCTCCGGCATCTTAGCCACGATGTCGAACCGCTGGGTCGCCATCCAGGTCGGACCGGTCACCTGAAACGGCTTCACCTTGTATGCGACGGAGATTAGGTCCCTAAGCGCCATGTAGTTGTACTCGGCTCGCAAGCCGGTGATGTGCGCGCCGAAGTTCGGCATCTTGCCTGCCTGCATATCCGCCTGCAACTTCGCTATGTCAAGCGGAGGAGACGGCTTTACCGAGGCCACATCGAAGCTGAGATTGGCAGCGGCCGCCTGTGCAGCATGCTCGGTTGTTGCAGGGGGAGTGGCTTGCTGAGCGGGCGAGGTCTGACCCAACGCCGCACCCGCTGCAAAGAACAGGCCAGCGACAAACATCAGTCCAATTCGACTTTGCATAATCAATCCGGCGCACCAGAACAACCAACAACCTTCTACATCGCGGATGCTGGAATCACGCCGCACGCAATGCGATTTCCTGCATTGCCGGTCGGGTCGGTCTTCATGTCGTCAGCCTTCTCGTGAATCATGATCGAGTGGCCGAGCACGGACGTGGCTGCATCCGTTCCGAGCGAAAGGTACTTCACCTTGTAGGTGACCTCGCCGTTGTGGTCCTCGCCGATGGTGACGTTCGTCGGCAGATCCCCCGCGTGGTGGCCCATCGGATTGTCCATCCCATGCTGCTTGTTGTCCGGGTTGAAATGCCCGCTCGCGCCCTTGAAGTCTGGCGCATCGCACACCGCGTTCTGGTGGATGTGGACGGCATGCAGGCCGGCCGGCAGGCCTTTGAGCTTGAGCGTAATCGTCAGGTTGACGCCGTTCTTGCCCTCGCTGATTGTGGCAGTTCCGGCGTCCGCGCCGGTTGAGGTCTTGATGGGAACTTCAACCTTGGCTCCGGCGCCATTCGTGGCGGAACCGGCGGTTTTTTGGGCGTGCGCCGTTCTGGTGTGGAATCCGAGCAAAACCACGGTGAGGGCAACGATCGAAAGGGCGGAGGCGGCGAGGACAGTACGCATTGGACGCATGGCAATTCTCCTGAAAACAGCGTGCAGACAAGCATAGCTCACCGTCGTGGACGTTGGGGAGTGGGGGTATGCCGCCAAGTGTTATTTTGTCAATTGTGTGTCGGAAAGCTCCATCTGCTGACTCTCAGGTGCGTCGAGATACGGCCGAAAGCAGGCGCGGCAGCGGGCTTCGTACACTCCGGCGGCGCCCACGACGACCAACTCGCGACTGGCGCCGAGGCGCTGGGTGTGAATGGCTGGCGCGCCGCACACCATGCATACGGCGGAGAGCTTGGTGACCTCGTCCGCAACGGCCATCAGGTCAGGAATCGGGCCAAAGGGATCGCCGGTGAAGGTGGTGTCGAGGCCGGCGATGAGGACGCGCTTGCCCAGGTGGACGAGTTCGCCCGTAAGCTGCACAATCGATTGGTCGAAGAACTGGGCCTCGTCGATCCCGATCACCTCGACGTCGGGTAGCTGGTCATAGAGCGCCTTGCGCAGGTGCGCGACGTTGGGAACGGTGACGGCCTCGTGGGTCTGCGCGCTGTGCGAGGCGATGGCGGTACGGTGGTAGCGGAGATCGATGTCGGGCTTGAAGCAAGCGACGCGCTGGCGCGCGATGCGGGCACGTTTGAGGCGGCGAATCAGTTCTTCGCTCTTGCCCGAGAACATGGGGCCGGTGATGACTTCGATACGGCCGGGTGCGGGAGAATTCATAGCGCGGATGCCTTTGCTGGATCGGAAAAGGTGGTGCGGAAAACTCAGATGAAAACGGGTCTGACGCCTCGAAACATCCTAACCCGCAACTGGCGGTGGATTTCACGTACCTAACTTCGGGACCGAACGGGCTCTGCCGCTACTCCAGCTTCTTCGCAAAATGGAAACTCGTCACCCTCATGCGCTCGCGGAAGTAGAACGCGTGCGCTTCCTGACGGTGTGTTCCCGAGTCCAGGCTGAACGTCTCGCATCCGGCCGAGCGGGCGTGGGCTTGTAGCCAATCCATCAACGCCTTACCGTGGCCACGCGAGCGGCGCGATTCATCCGTCACCAGGTCATCGACATACAGGGTCCGCCCACTCGCCAGCATCTCCATTACGCGAAAGCCCGCCACCGCGACCACTGATCCCCCGTCCTCCATATAGGCTAGCCGATACCCCTGTGCCTGCTGCGCTTCCACGCGCTCGACAAACTCCTCGGTGATAACATGCGGTCGCAGATGCGCCATCACCGGAAGGCATCGCGCGATATCTTCGGCGGTCTCAGCCAGCCTCACTTCGCCCACCGTTACCATCCTTGCCTCTCGCGCAGCCGCATAATATGCGCCACGTGATGCCGTGAATGCCACGCATACAGCAGCGTCGCCATCTCCACCGTCATCGGCCCGTTCTCAGGATGCTTCATGCCTCTTGCCCATTGCTCATCGGTCAAGGATTCGAGCAGCATCACCCAGCGGGCGTGAAGGTTCTCGAGCAATGCGACTGACCAACGCACGGGTGCTTCCGAGTCATGCAGCATCGCCCAGGCCTTTTCGTCGTAGGGTGAGATGGTGGGCCAGTCCTCGGTCAGCGCAAGCCGCGCGCGGATAAACGAATTCATGTGACTGTCCGCGACGTGGTGCACCAGTTGCCGCACCGTCCAGCCGCCATCGCGATACGGTGTGTCGAGTTGTTCCCGACTCAGGCCGTCCAGGGCTTCGCTCAACTTTGCTGGCAGTTCAGCCAAGGCCGCAATCGCCGCCATGCGCTTATGCGGCGTTACCTTCTCCGGGCGTTTGAATTTACCTACGGGATACCTCGGATCAACCTCTTGCGACACCACTGTCTCGGCCATAGCTTTTCTCCTCAATCGACGCGTATGGCAAGCAAGGTAGCACAGGACGCGAAAACTTTATAAGCGGTGGCAACTTATAATCGCTTTCGAACGCATCGAATCCTCATGGCCTCTTTAGACTCGCTCCGGTCGCGTTGACCATCGCCGCACTCGCCGTCGCCGCGATGTGCCGCGCGCAGCAGACGCCACCCGCGAAGTCCGCCGCGCCAGCCTCACAAAGCTACGCCCGATCCCTCTCACGGCCGCTGAGCTTAGCGATAATGGTGGTCGTCGCCGTCGTGGTCGCCCATTAGAGGGCCCATTCGCTCGGCAGCGTCCACCGCCACCGAGGTCCATGACGGTGAAGATTGAGCGCTAGACCCGTTTCCACGTCCGGGTCCGGCCAAGCCAGCAATCGCACGACCGTCACTGCCCGTGTCTGTTGCGTCCATCCCAGTGGATTCAGTCAAGATGTCCATTGCGGCGCGGTGTTCCGCCGCCAGTCCGTCATTATGCTGCCGCGAAAGGGAAGTCAATCCAGCCGTCTCTGTTGCGGCAACCGTCCGCGGCGACGCGACGCCCCGCACCTTCGCACTCGAAGATTTCGAAATGCGTTTTGTGGCCACTGATCGCACATCGCCTGCGCTCGGAAGCAGTATCGCGGAACTGGTCAGTTCGGCGGCAAAAAGAACATTCAACGCTGGCACTGTGGCGGCCATCACGCCGACCATTAGGATGCTCACGGTTGTCCGACCTACCCGCGAGACTCTGCTCGCGCTCTGTGCTTCGCTCAGAATCGACCGAACGCGCGTGGTCAACAGCGCCGTACTCGAAGCCATTTCAATTCCGGACACCGCCGGCTCTGGCGCGAGATCGCGGGCCCGGGCAAACCGCAGCAGGCAACTCGCATAGACGTCCCTGCTATGCGGATGCTCGCGCACCACGGCCGCATCGCAGGCTAACTCCCGCTGAGCGTTCAGCGCGACGACCGCGTGATGCACACAAGGATGAAACCACAGCAGGTTGCGGCAGGCACGCACCATCGCATTCCACAGAGCGTCCCGTCGTTCCACGTGCATCAGTTCATGCCAGAAGACCACCTGCAACTCGGCTTCATCTTGTGTCTGGCAAACCGGTGGCACGATCACCCGCGGTCGCCACCATCCCAGCGTCGCCGGCGAGCGCAAGCCCGGCAGTACCCAAAGTTCGCATCCACGCAATTCGTGTCCGCGCCCTGTGGTCTGCTCCATCGCCTCGTAGAACGACGAGGCAAGCTGCGGTTCAGGGGCGCTCTTGTGGCGCATCGCCCGCGTTAGCCGGAAACGCACGACCAGCGTTCCTACTATCCGCCAAAGAACTATCACCAGGTAGCAAGCCAACAGCACGGCCATCGATTGTGCGACGGTCCCGGCAATTCCGGCCGCAACTGCGATCCGTTCACCGCTGTTGGTCGTGAGCCCTGCGCCAGTCACGCCTGCCAGACCTGTCGTGTGAGCTGCGGCGGGGAACGCTGCCCGCAGAATACCGGCGCACATCCACACCCATTGCGCAACGAAGCCCAGCAACATCGTCAGCCAAAGATTGAAACGGATCCGCGCCGACCCCGCCATCCGAACCAGAAGTAGACAGACCAGCCATTCCGCGGTCGTCTTCAGCAGAAAATTTACCAGCCCCGAGGCTGCCAGCAATCCCAAACTCGGATCCATCAATTCCGCCTTTCAGTCTTCGGTCGCCGCGCTCTTCTTCCTCTTCTTGTACTCGCGAATCATCTTTTCCAGCGCGGCAATATCCGCGACCGGCACCGCATCCGACTCCAGCAGGTTAACGAACAGCCCAGTCGCCGATCCGCCGAAGTTCTGCGCCAGCAGCGCCTCTACCGAACGCTGGTCCACATCTTCCTTCTTAACCATAGGCTCAAATACAAACACACGTCCACGCGCGGTGTGCTGGACGAAGCCCTTGTTTTCCATGATGCGCAGAAATGCCTGGGTCGTCTTGTAATTCGGCCGCTCGCCCTCGGGGAACGAGTTCACAATCTCATCTACGGTCGCCGATCCCAACTGCCATACAGCATTTAGGATGCGCATTTCAGCACTCGTGGGCAGGTTTGTTCGATTTCGAAGAGGCATATTTGCGGACTCCGTAACGCCCTCAATGGTGCGAGTCTAGCATCTTTCACGCTTTGACTCTTAGGGTGTTAAGAATTAGGCTAACACCGGGGAGTCTTATTCGTCTAAGACTCGTCTAATGCGTGTTAGTACGATCGCCTCGGGGGCCCATGATTCAAGATCTCGAACAGCCCGATCAACTGACTGCCCCCGCGCTGCCGGGCGGGCCCTCCGCTTACGCCGACTACGTCAACCCGGAATGGGTGCGGCTGCTCGATCTGCTGGGAATGAATGTGCGTTACCGCCGCTGCGCCGGCACAGAGTTGTTCGCCGAAGACGGTCGCGTCTTTCTCGACTTTCTCTCGGGATACTGCGTGCACAACACCGGCCACAATCACCCGGACATCATCGCCGCTCTGAAGCGGGAACTCGACCTCTCCGGTCCCGCCATGCTGCAGAGCCATGTCCCTGACATCGCTGGCCAACTTGCTTACGAACTCACGCAGCGTACCGGCCATCGGCTGACAAAGACATTTTTCTGCAGCTCCGGAAGCGAAGGCGTCGAGACTGTCATCAAGTTTGCTCGCGCGCGCACCCGGCGCAACGGCATCGTGTACGCACATGGCGCATTCCATGGGCTCACTTGCGGCGCACTTTCGCTGATGGGCAGCCCGTTCTGGCGAGAGGGCTTCGGCCCCATGCTGGCGCACACATTCGAGGTTCCGTTCAATGATGCAGCCGCGGTCGCCGAGGTTCTCGGAAGAGAGCGCATCGGCGCCGTCGTTCTCGAACCCGTCCAGGGCGAGGCCGGAATGGTTCTGCCCAACCCTGGGTATCTCGCCGAGGTGCAGGAACTCTGCCGCAAACACGGCGCTTTGTTCGTGCTCGACGAGGTTCAGACCGGCGTCGGACGAACGGGCCGCTTTCTTGCAGCGCAACATTACGGTGTGTCGCCGGACATGGTCGTTCTTGCGAAGGCTCTTTCGGGCGGTCTCGTCCCGGTCGCCGCCGTGCTGATGACTGAAGACATCTACGATGCGGTGTACGGTTCGCTCCGCCGCGCCATCATCCACACCTCTACATACAGTGAGAACGGCCTCGCCATGCGCGCAGGCCTGGCCACGCTTGAAGTGCTCGACGGCGAGCACCTGGTCGAGCGCGCCGACGCCATGGGCAAGTATCTCCGCGCGAAGCTGAAGGACGCCCTCGCGCCATACGAGATGGTCAGCGAAGTGCGCGGGCTTGGCCTGATGAACGGCATCGTATTCCAGCCACCCCGCCAACTCCGTCTCAAACTCGCCTTCGAGGCATTCAAGGCAATCCATCCCGGCATGTTCGGCCAGATGATGGTTCGGCGTCTCTTTCTCGATCACCGGATTCTCTCCCAGGTTTGCGGCAACAATTTTCTGGTGCTGAAAGTTGCGCCTCCGCTTGTCGTCACGGAAGCACAACTCGACGTCTATATAGCTGCAGTCACCACTGTTGTCGACGCGCTCCATTCATCGGCAGCCTTCTGGTCGGATGCGCTTGAACTCGGACGCCGCGCCATTCGCCTGTAAATGCATCATCCGCCCGCGCGGGGCGAGTCTATTCGACCGCGCGACCGTCTAATACGAAGCGACTCTGAGGTCCGTGGAATGACCCCGTAGTTTCTGGACAACCCGAGGCAACATCCCTAAATGCAGAAGCATACGTCCCCCCCGTACGCGACAACAGAAGCCTTGATCGTTGGCGGTGGCCCCGCCGGGCTCGCTGCCTCGATTGCTCTTCGCCAGCGCGGTATCGACTGCACCGTCGTCGAGGCCCGCGCGAGTGCCATCGACAAGGCATGCGGTGAGGGCCTGATGCCCGATTCGCGCGAAACACTCGCCCAACTCGGCGTTCATCTCGACGAGCAGGACGGCCACCTCTTCCGCGGCATTCGCTTCGAGAACTCTCTCCATCACGTCGACGCGTTGTTCCCTCGCGGCGCAGGGATGGGCGTCCGTCGTCCCCACCTGCACATGCTGCTCGCCGCCCGCGCCGAACAGGCTGGTGCATGCCTGATGTGGAGCAGCCACATCCAGCTTCCAGCTGCGGACTCCGCCGCCGATTCGCGCCCCGAAACCTGCCGCACCGCGCTCATCAACGGCGAACCTATCCGTTTTCGCTGGCTCATCGGCGCCGATGGCCAGGCTTCTACTGTCCGCAAATGGGCAGGCCTTGATCGCGCACGCACACGCTCTCTCCGCTACGGCTTCCGCACTCACTACCGCATCGCGCCGTGGAGCGATTTCGTCGAGGTCCACTGGGGACGCTTCGGCCAACTCTACGTCACTCCCGTCGCGCCCGACTGCGTCTGCGTCGTCTACATCACGCGCAATCCGCGCTGCGACCGCACCAACATCCTCGCCAACTTCCCCGAGATGGCCCGTCGCCTGGAAGGCGCCGAGATAGTTTCGCAACAGCGCAGCGCAGTCACCGCATCCTGCAAGCTCCATCGTGTCGCCACCGACTTCGTCGCTCTCATCGGCGACGCGTCCGGCTCGGCCGACGCAATCACCGGCGAAGGCCTCGCAATCTCCTTCCGCCAGGCGCACGCTCTCGCCGAATCCATCCAGTCTGGCTCACTCGCGCCGTACTGCCGAATCCACCAGCAGATCGGCAAGTTGCCCCACGCGATGGGCGAACTAATGTTGACCCTCGACCGCTGGCCCGCCCTGCAGGTCCGTGCGATGCGCGCGCTCGCCAGCACTCCCATCTTTTTTCAGGAGCTCTTGCAGGCCCACATGGGCCAAAAAAGCTTGGCATCCGTACTACTTCGCCGTGGCCCGCGCTTCGGTTGGAGCTTGATTACGAAAGGGGCCCACGCATGAACACAATTCGCAATGATCGCGATCGAGCACGCCTCAACAGCTTTCTTTCCTGCGCCGTAGTTCTCCTTGCTGTCGGCTTACCAGCGTTCGCGCAGAAGGCAGCGTTGATCGACATCAACCTCGACCTCGACCCCGCTGCCACGTCAATCCACTGGACGCTCAACACCACGGTCCATACCGTGCACGGCTCATTCAAATTGAAGAACGGCTCCTTCCACATCGATCCAGTCACCGGCGACGCCTCCGGCCAGATCGTTATCGACGCCAATACTGGCGAGAGCGGCGACTCCCCGCGTGACAACCGCATGCAGAGTCTCGTTCTGGAAAGCCCCAAGTATCCAACCATCACCTTCCGCCCGACTCATGTCGTGGGAAAGGTCGATCTCGCCACGCCCGGGCCGGTCACTGTTCAGGGCTTCCTTAACCTCCACGGTCAGGATCACCCGATGCAAATCACCGTCAACCTGCACCCGCAGGCCGCGACCGTCGCGCTAGTAGCGCACTTCGCCGTTCCTTACGTTGCCTGGGGCCTCAAGGATCCCAGCACGTTCATCTTCCGCACGGATAAGGAAGTAATCCTCGACATCGACGCAACCGGAATGCCTGCGGCGAACTCTTCCCGCGCGACCAACTCCGTCGTACGCACCATCCTGAACCCATCCGAAGTTCACTCCGCGCGCTAGCTCCGCATTTACACTGATGCGGGGGGCTCTGTCTTGAGGCTCTGTGTTGCACTCGCGCTCGCCTTGATTCCTGCCGCAGTCGCGCAGCCGCCAGCCTCGCAGGCTCCCACCATCAGCAGCCAGTCCACCCTTGTCGTCGTTCCTGCCCTCGTCCGTAACAAAGTCGGCCAACTCATCTTCACGCTCAAGGAAGACGACTTCGTCCTTACCGACGATGGCGTTCCGCAAAAGCTCACGCTGGAGCAGGACACTGGTGGCGAGCCTCTCGCACTGGTCGTCGACATCGAAGGCGGAGGCGCCGGCGCCCGCGAACTCGCGAAGTACGCCGCGCTCAGCCCCATGATCGAGTCCGTCGTCGGTGCTGTCCCGCACAAAGTCGCCGTCGTCGGGTACGACAGTTCCCCCGTCCTCGTCCAGGACTTCACGCCCGACATCAACGCCGCCGCGCATGCCATTGAAGCCCTCATCGCCGACGACAATGGAGACGACGGCGCCGCTACCCTCGACTCGCTCGGCTTCTCCCTCGACCTCCTGCGCAAGCAGCCCATCCAGTACCGCCGCGCCATCCTGCTGATCAGCGAGACCAACGACCGCGGTAGCCATCTCAAACTCGTGGACGCGCTGAAGGCTATCAGCGACACCAACACCGCCATCTACAGCATTGGCTTCTCCAGCGGCGTCTCCGACTTCAAACATGAATCCGTCAAAGCGGCGGGCGACTCAACTCCTGGACCTGCGCACGGCTGCATGAGCCGCGATCCCAACGATCCAAACGTCGACCTGAAGCAGAATCCCGCCGAACAGGCGTATGGTTGCCTCGCCTTGCTTGCGCCTCCCTTGCGCCTCGCCCAGGCGGCCCTCATGGCGGTGTTCGACGGTCTGCACAAAAACGTTCCAGAAGCCGTGGCCCGGCTCACTGGCGGCGAGTACTTCAAGCTCACCAACGCGAAGAGCCTCGAGCGCGATCTAGCCACCATCTCGAATCACATCCCCAATCGCTACGTCCTCAGCTTCCAGCCACAGTCGCCCCA
>Ga0207048_10353_pt1 | contig 13098 bp, 6 predicted proteins | sample Alteio_BWMinCont_65_FD_153301 | JGI IMG/M metagenome (GOLD analysis project Ga0207048, IMG submission 153301) | Enriched cells from forest soil in Barre Woods Harvard Forest LTER site, Petersham, Massachusetts, United States -... | ecosystem: Environmental > Terrestrial > Soil > Temperate forest >...
GCAACCGTCATTGGATATAAATTATCACAATGTCGCGGAGAATGCTTATAAATTGGTGAAGGAATAAGGCGATGATTGCAACATGGTTCCATATAATTCAACAGCATTTATCGGGATTGCTTAACTTCTTGCCACGATGGGCTCTCAAAAGATTATATCCTATTAAAAAACGCATTGATAATGTTGCGATTTGGGGGGATAGCAGAGGTGTAGTAATTTATTTGAATCCGGAAAGGGCACCTGCTATTTCAGGATTAAACATTCTTGTTTTCAATCGTTTGCCATTTCCGATTAGTCTTGAAATGATCCAATTCCAGATCTCGCTCAGTAATTATGCTTTTTTAGAAAAAAAGGAACAACTAACAAAGTCGATTGATCGAAATGCTTTTGAGCAAATTCAGTGTATGGAGATTGATTTAGATGAAGGGCATGTTCAACAGTTGAAACAAAAATTTGCATTTGATTTCCCGATTGTATCATTTTCAGGTCATGTTCATTGTAAATCAATAGCCGGTGATTTCGATAGACGATTTAGTTTTTCATGCCTGGCATTAAGCTATCGAGCGAAGGAAACTGTTTGAAATGTTAACACTAAATGAATAAATCGACCGTTTCATCCGCAACGCTCTCGCGTAGTACGTTCAGGCAGTCGCCAAGATAGAGGAAGTTCATGGATGCAAATTAAGGAAAAATTACAAACAATGCGGTACTTTAACCGAAAAGTGCTCTACTTTTCTTTTTTCCGCGCGATGTATTTCGCTTTGCTACCCCCAGTATTGCTGCCATGTGCATCAAGGCTTGCTCTGAAACGCTGAAACGGTTTGCAAGCGTCATAATTGGCGTCTGCAAGTACTCTTGTCTTATTATTGCTTTTTCCTCGGCAGTCCAATGATGGAGAGGCGGGCGTTTGCGACGTAGTCCTATCTTGGCGGCACACGTGCGAACTTCCGTCCATTTTAAGCCGAGTGTTTGGGCGATTTCTCGTATTGGTTTTCGATAGTACCATTCTTTAATGTACGATAATTTTTCGTCGGACGGCATTTTGAAATGACCTCTCGGGCGATGGGCTACGCCAAGCCGTGACGCCATTCCTTCAAGCCCGTGTTCCGTAACTCCTATTCGCGCGGCAAGCTCGGCAATCGGCGCATGCACATAATCGCGCAATACTATCGCTTTTTCCTCTTCAGTCCATCGGTGCATTGGTAACCGCTGGCGCCACAGTCCAAGTTTTCCTGCATACGTACGAACTTCAACCCATGATGAAACACCAAGCGCGCGGGCAATCTCGCCCACAGGTTTTTTGTTGTACCACTTGATGATATAGGACTTCTCCTTGTTCGTCCACGTATGGAGCACCCGCCGCCGCTTCCCTTGTGATTGTAGAAATGCCGCAACTGCGGTAAACGTCCTTCCTATCTTTGCCGCGATTTCCGCGTACGGTTTGGTTTTATAGTGTTTCAGGACGTACGCTTTCTGCTGCGCCGTCCATTTGTTGGGATTATACGCCGACAGATGCAAAACCTGTATTTGTTTAATGACTGCTTGGCGGCTCCGATTGATCTCCTTGCCGATGTGCTTTGCCGGGCGCGTTCCGGCGTATTGGCGCAAAGACTCATTTTCTTCTTTCGTCCAACGTCGCAATTCATTGGCATGGAGTCCAAGCTTGTGTGCTTTAGTTGAGACAGCGCCGAAGGAGCGCCCGAGCAAGCGGGCAGTTTCGCGCCTGCCTTTCTGCGGATACAACCGTTGCATGATTTCTAACTCATGCTGCGAAAATCTCCGTCCTTCCCAATGCCGGATGCCGAGTTTCATTGCCCGCGCTTTCACGCTATCGGGAGTGTGTCCGACCCGCTGTGCCACCCATGATGCGCCGCGTGAAACGTAATACCGTTTTAGTAATGCTTCGTGTTTGGGTGCCCAATGATATGCGTCCCAGTGTATGCCCCATAAGTGCGCTTTGGTTCGCACGGCAAGCAATGTGCGCTTAAATGAGCGCGCGGTTGCGTGCGCACCGTGTTTGCGGTAATACCTGATGAATGCGGATTTTTCTTCCGCAGTCCACGGTCGGAACTCTTGTTTCCATACACCCAGCCGTTTGGCGCGGTGTGTTACGCCCGATTCGGTTCTCCCAAGATGCTTCCCGATTGCCCGCGCCAGCATAGTGTAATAATGTGCGATGAGATACCGGTCTTCTGCCGAATCCCATTTTGCCGCAGCGATGCGCCCGCGTTTACGGCGGCGGTTGCGGAATTTATTGTAATTCAATCGCGCCATGTTAGACCCGGCAAATTAAGAAAAAACAGGCAAACGGTGGGTTGTTTTCCCGCCATTTGTTAAGAGGTAAAAGCAAAATTATTTGAGCGGAATAATTAGTACATTTGCACCCTAACCAGCGTATATTTGTGCATGAAGAAATCGCTTTTCTTATTGCTATTCTGTTCCTTCTCTTGTATATATGCGCAGTCGTTGACATGGGTATCGGAATCTTCAGCGGGGTTTACCCAACGCACAGATTTTGCTTCTTCAGTCGTGAACGGCAAGATATATGCGATAGGTGGAGCAAACCAAAATTTGACTGCTTATATAGACACTTTGGAAGTATTCGATCCGACGAACAATGCTTGGTATGCACCAGTTGTAACTGGTAAATTTACTCCTCGTTGGGGCTTGGCATCTGCTACAGTAGATAATAAAATTTATATGTTAGGGGGATATAATGATAAAGGCTATCTCAATACGTTAGAAATGTTCGATCCTGATTCAAATAGTTGGAGTACGCCTTTAACTACAGGTACTTTTACACCCCGCGTTGGATTGGCAGTTTCTGTCGTAAATAATAAGATATATGCGATGGGCGGATCAGGTAATAATAGTAACGGGGGAGTTCTCAATATCTTGGAGGTATTCGATCCCGATTCAAGCAAGTGGTCTACTCCAAAGACAACGGGGAATTTCACTCCACGTGCATTTCTAACATCCGCTGTGGTGAATGGTAAGATATACGTTATAGGAGGTGGTTATTATAAAATAACAATGGGCGTCGGTTATTTTACCCCTCTCAATACTGTAGAGGTATTCGATCCCACATCAGACAGTTGGACTACACCCACGACAACTGGTACTTTCACGCCCCGTGGTTATCTTGCTTCTGCAGTCATGAACAATAAGATTTACGTAATGGGTGGACAGAATATTAATGGCGAATTTCTTGATACATTGGAACTATTTGATCCGGCAACAAATAGTTGGAGCGCACCTACAACATCAGGCACATTCACGCCACGTTCTGGTTTGGCGTCAGCCGTAATAGATACCACAATTTATGCATTAGGCGGGCAAGATGGAAATGGTGCACTCAATACTAACGAAGCTTTGATAGTTGGACCAACGGCTGTATTCGAAAATGACACTTTTTCCCCTCATTCCATTCTATTGTTAATTTACCCGAATCCCGTTTTGTCCCAAACCACAATTTCCTTTTCACTTCCCACCAGCGCGGACGTGAGCATAAAAATTTATGACGCTATCGGACGAGTAGTTTCGTCGCTTGCAGGAAAGGAGTTGTCGTCTGGAATGCACACAATACGTTGGGAGCCCGACGTATGTGATGCTGGATCCTACTCGTGCGTATTTAGTTCGCGTCAGCTGGGGATAATACAGCACTGCGAGTTGATTGTGGTACAGTGAGGAAAGGGTTCGTGAAAGAGTATTATTCATTATTGCGTGGTCTACGATGATCGAACGAACATTAAAAATGATTCTAACCAGTTCGTTTCTCATCTGCAATTGGGTATATAACAATTATACGAACGTTGCTAAATGAATGATGATGTAATAAATCCGAATTGAGAAAGATGAATTCCAAAATAAAAACAACAATGAATAGTTACATTGTTATGTAAGTAATCATGAAACGAATCCTTTTCCCGATTATTTTTGCACTCGCTGCCTGCAGTTATGCCCAGCAACAGCCTGCTCCGCCGCAACTAAACGGTACGAAGTATCAACTTGGCGTGTATTTTGGAACGTATGAAGGAGAAGGACTCGGATATGTCAGCCTTGATACGCTCGGATACCTTTCGGATTCGGTTCGTCGTGCAATATCCGCAGGAGTATACGATCAAGGAGGAAGCAATGCCGATAGTAGCATACTAATGTTTTGGCGGCATGTTGGGGATACTGCGAGTCAATTTAAATTTCCTAATACAAACGTTCTGCCGCTTGATTACAATGGAGATGGGTTGAAAGATTATATCTGCTGGGGCGCAAACGGTGTTGTAACGTTACTTTTAGGCACACAGAAAATTGATTCATTTGTAACAGCATTCACTTTAAATGAAGGAACAGGTGTATTTTATCATCTACCGTCATATAGACATCTAAATGCATTAACTTTCGACGTGAATCAAGATGGATATGACGATTTTATTTTGTGCGAAGGAGGTTATTCAGATTCGATAGGTGATCCGATTGGAAGATTGCTTTACTTTAAGGGTGGACCAACAATTGATTCGTTTCCTGCAGAAACTTTAACGGGTAAATCGCTTTCCGATTTTATCGGCACAGGGATTATAACAGGAAAAATAAGAGATTCCTCCACATACTATCTTATAGAGTTACGTTGGTATTCTGCAAAATATTACAGCGATACTGTTACGCTTGCATTGTATCCCATCTGTTCAAATTTTCATTTGTTCCCAACTGACTCTGTAATCTGCCGATTCACAACCGGCGGTTCATTCAGCGGCGGCGTAATTCTGACAAAACTATACGGAGATGATACAGTGGATGACATCCTTCTCGGCGACACATGGGGGGATGTGCTTGTGTATCGCGGGGGCGATTCCATCTCGCCGATTCCGACTGATACCATCCGGCGACCGTTCGTGACGGAATCAGCCACTTTCGGGGCGAACATCGTCAATGTCGGCGATATAACGCATCGTGGATATTCCGTGCTTGCAATTGCCGATCCTTCTTCGTCGTTTGATGGATACAACAATGGAAGCGTGTTCCTATATCCCATCGGCAGGGCGTACCGTGATTCTTGCACGGCATATATGTCGGGACCGCAAGCCGATATGGACGCATTTGGGACGCAGATAATCCCGATGCCGGATGTTGACGGCAGTAATAACGGATTTATGATCGGCTCGGATGAGGATGTATTTGGCACAGGCGGAAGTTTAAGCGGCGCAGGCGCAATATATGTTTTTCGCGGGGATACGACGCTGGGACCGCCTGTCAGCGTGCGGCAAATACCGGTTATCCATTCTGCCATATCTCTTTCGGAAAGTTACCCGAATCCGACGGGCAATAATGCCGTTGTTTCGTTCACAACACCACCCGGTGTCGAAGCATTGTTGATGCTCTATGACATTCTGGGCAAGCCCGTGAAAGAACTGTATCACGGCAGCACGGGTAATGGAATCGTTACAATCAACGCAGTAAGTTTGAGCGCGGGCGTGTATGTGTATCGGCTGACGTGCGGCAACAGCAGCGTCAGCAGACTATTGAGTGTTGTTCACTAACGCATTTTCTCACTTCTATCACGGGATACTAATGAAAACTCTGTTTAATTTGATGTCGGCAGCAATAATCATCGCGGGTTTTGCAGGCGTTTCCGTCAAAGCCCAAAATTTCGATACGGTTTTTAAGGTGGGTGTCAACTGGATGGCGTTCGACACGAATCTAATCAAAACAGGCTTGCGAAGTACGTTCGATAATGCTTTAGGCTGCAATGTGTACCACAGTTTTTATGCAGCCGGCTCATGGTACGCGCCCGCGTTTGCAAACGCCGGATCGCCAACACATCTTATTGTGGAAGATAATACGATTTCAAATTATGCCGCCTCCGAGTGTGTTATTTATCAGGCGTTAAATGTGCCAACAAATGCCGATTCATTGAAATCATATTATTTTTTATACAAAGACACGACAAACGGTTTTTTCAATACAACTTTAAATGTATGGCAAGAAGATTCGAGCGGAGTTCTCACTACCTGCGACACGATTTTATACAATAATCAGATCATTGACGGTCCGTGGCCCTATTCCGGCATGTGGCGGAGTTACACGTGTACGCCGTTCCGGCTTGCAGTTAAATTTAAAGTGAATTCGGTTGACACGTCGAGTACCGATACTGTACTGAAGATTGACGTAAGACAGGATAGGGATTCATCGAAATATTACGGTCATGGAGGAATTACCGACGCGTTAGTCCATACATGGTCTATACCTTGGAAAAACGTCAAGACGACGAACGACACCGTTATGATTGATACGTTTTTCAATTTTGATTATACATCCCTTGCAAGTTATCACGATCCAAGCCATTTGGCGAGCGATATTAAACTTTATGTGTCTTCTCAGCGTCCCGTAACAGAACGGATTTCGTGGGTGGCAGTGATGAGCAGTCCGGCGGATAGTTTGCTTATCGGCGCTATTGGACCTGCTGGGTTGGGTTCAACTGATTCAAACTGGATTAAAGCTTATGATACGATAAAAAGCAGGATTACAACCGCTTACACGAATGACGTCTCAACATTAAATTCGAGTCTTTACAAGGTGTATTTAAGCGATGAACCGAGCGTTGCAGAGTTCACTTCACACACCCGCTGCAACCAAATATTGAACGGGTTGGGCGAGACGGAACGCTCCACCGTTGCTCTTGCCGCGCAGGAAAATATAGGCGAGCATGCCGTTATTTACCTGAACCGTCTCTCCGATTTGCTGTTCGTTCTCGCACGGTATGAAAATACAATGAAGAAGGTGGAGGAAACGAAGTGGGGAGGGTGAGAGAATTGCCATCACAGGTATTCAATGATCGGAATAATTGGTACAATCGTAAAATTTTCTATGTAAGTTTGCGTATGCGTAGAATCGCTGTAATATTGTTTTTCGCCCTTGCGCTTATCCCCGCTGTGTGTTTCGCGCAAGCCGATCTATTCAAGAACCTCTATTTTGAAACGTGGGGGACTCAAACTAATCAAAATTACGGCGGCAGTGGATTAGATACTCTGGGTATGTTGGACTCATCCGTTCACAGTGTTAGTGTCGGCTCCAATGGCGGAGCAGTAGTTATACGCAATAGGTTCAAATTGGACACTATGCCCGCGGCGTACTTGCCGGGTACGAAAGTAATACGGGGAAATATCTCCGGCTCCGGCAGAGGCGACTTGGTCATATACGATAAAATAAACTACAGAATTACAGTATTGTTTGCTGATACGCTGCCGTTCGTCTATGATACTGCGCTGGTATTGAAAGATGACGGCAAGCATGTTGAATTTCACGCGGCTTCGATTGCGGTCGCAAATTTTGACGGCAGTTCTTATGATGGCATTGTCATTTCTGATCCCAGTTACTCTGATTCCGTTAATACACCCGGACCTATCGGAAGAATCCTTTATTGGCGCGGTGGACCAAAACTTGATATGATGCCTGCAGAGGTTGTAATTGGGTCAAACGCACATTTTGTCGGCGGTGATATTGCTGTTGGCAAAGTATTAGATACAACGCAAGAATTTTTAGTTGAACAACGCGGTGGCGGCACTTGGTGTTATCTTTATCCATTGGGTACAAATTTCACTATCGATTCCTCGGCAGATACGGCGAAAATATCATTTTCCGGCGATGGCGGGCGAGGCGGCATGATGCTCGCCGATGTGTTCGGCACCGGCATTGATGCGATACTTTACGGTTCATCACCCCGCGTCCACGTGTATGGAGGATTAGGCGGCGCGATACCTTCAAACCCGTCGTTTTATTTTTCCAGCCCGGATTCGTCGAACTCCGATGGTTTCGGCACGGCGATGGCGGACGTCGGCAATTTAACAGGCAGAGGGTATCACTCGCTTGTAATCAGCGATGTGGATTGGGGGAGTAATTTTACTGGCAGAGTGTATGTATTCAATCTTGGGAAAGCGCTGAAAGACTCCGTGGTTGCATGGGGTGATGGCACAGAATTGATGAAACCAAACGGGTTTGAAAATTATTTTGGCGAGCAGATCATCGGTCCGGGTGATCTCACGGACGCTGGAAGAGGAACAATTATGGTTGGGTGCAATGGAGAAATATTTGGATCGGGAGGCGCTGCAAGTAATACCGGAAGGCTGACTTCATTCCTCGGCGATACAAGTTTAGGTCCCAGCGCTGTTTCGGAAAGTACTACTGCCCTTGCGGCTGGCTTCGCTCTTGTGCAAAACTATCCGAATCCATGCACTTCCGCAACGGACGTTACGTTCGCAATTGCAAATCCCGTACTCTATGGTAAAGAAATTACTTTACGGCTATACGACAAGCTGGGCCGATTCGTTGAACCACTATATAATGGGCTCGCTGACGGCTACGGCTACACGGTGCGTCTGAATACGGGGAATCTTCCGGCGGGTGTGTATTTTTACCGGCTTAGCGCAGGCGGGGCGTCGGAAACAAAGATGCTGAGCGTGATGAGATAAGAAGTGTGAATTGTGAAGTATGAAGTATGAAAACAGCCATTATTCCCATTTACTGAAAGGAAGAAATATCATCAGAAAATTGCGTTTTGTTTTTGCAGTTGTTATTCTCGCCGCGTTTGGCGGGGCGGCGCGCGCCCAAAGCTTGTATCCGTACGGCATCAATTGGTTCACGACCGATACGACGCTGGACGGCAACAGGTGGCACTCGTTCATTGATACGACCATCGGTTTCAACACGGAGCATTCCGCCGGCGCGGGTAATAATATTAACAGCCTCTATGCGTGGAGCCGCGAAAGCGGCGCGAAACTCATCGCGTCGCATCACGCGGGCGCGATTGACAGATTTTCCGGCGCGGAGCGCATGAAATATCTCTGTCTGCCGAAAATTTATGATAGCACATATCATAATTGGTTCGATACGCTGAAAAATTTCGATTTCCTCAATTTCAATTACTCGTATGGCGGACCCTGGGCAGCATCCCAACCATTTCCAGATACTTCTATTATCAATCCTCCCGATCACTGGGAGATTCTATCCTCCAGCGACAGCACAGATGTTGACGTCATAGACGGCAATGAAATATTGAACAACGGAATTTCGCTGTCTAACGTCATGTGGCGCGATCCCGCGACGACGCCGTTCCGCCTTGCAATAAAATTGAATATAGCCAGCGTCAATCTTGCGAATGACGACACGATTTTATCGGTCATCGTAACGCAGAACAGGCACGGCTGGAGCGAAACTTACGGTACAACGCTTGATTCCGTCACCGCCGTTGATACGTTTTTCATTCATTGGGATTCTATCGCAACAACGGGCGATACAGTGTTGTTCTCGCCGTGGTTTTACTTTCCGTACAACTTAGGCAGCAATTACAGCGGTCCGTTTTATGCAATATCCGACGTGGATTTAGCGGTGCATTCCCGACGGCACGTTACGATGCGCCTTGCATGGGTAACGATAGAAGATCAAAATGCCGACAGCTTATTGGCAGGGATTGATCTTGATCCAACCAATGCCTTATTGTATCGGATCAGTGATACAACTATTTACAATGAGATACGTGCGGATGAGCAAACGATGCGGGACAGCATAAACAGCGTGCATCCCAATAATCTGCTCTATTATTATCTTTTCGACGAAGCGCAAGTTTCAGAGTTCGCCGCACAAGGATATGTCAATTCCATCATCGGGGACAGCGGAGAAACGGAGCGGAGCATTTATCAAGAACATCGCTACGAGGCAATGGTAAACCCCCATACATACCGCTGCGGGAATTTTGGAACAGTGTATAATGGTACTGGTGCAAGAAATCCGATTTACGACTCAAGCGGCGCGTTATCAACAGATACGTCGCTTGCGCAAAAGCGGGCGCTCGGTTGTTTATATTGGGGGTATTATCCAAGCAACATAAGCGCGTCTACTTCCGATTCAGTCTATCCGCTCAGCAAGTTGTACAAGGACAGTAGTGCGACGGATGGCGCGTATACCGTGGACACAAGTTTCGACGTGTTCGATTATGGTCGCGGCTCGTCGCAAACGTTGCTTCAAGGAAATTTTCAATCGGCGATGTCTTGTGACAGTCTTGTTTATACTGACACGACGGAAGGGCATCCGAAGGAGTGGTGGGCGAATATATTTATGGATGTGCCACTTGCGGGGAATAGAAATTATCTCGGCGGCTATTCGACCCCGGATTCCGGCGGGTATTTCTTTGATAGTCCGCCGCCTGTGCCTGAACAGTTAAGCGCATCGTCCAACATGGCAATTTGCTTCGGCGCGCGTGGACTTTTGTATTGGTGGGCAAATACAAATTATTCCGATCAACCCAACGAATTGCAAACCGGATTTACCGATTCGAGCGGCAACGATGCATCAGATTATTTTACGGTCGCCGGTTACACCCTGCCGGGCATGTTCAAGCGCAATTGCAATTGGGCAAGTTCGTATTCGACGTTTTTAAAATCGCCGTTCATGTCGGCGATATACAATAATTGCACATGGCTCGGCGGATTCATCAGGGATGCGTATACGCCGGGAGGCGACACAACTGCTGCCGCAGTTGATACGCAGTCAATCATGCGTACCGGATTTCAACAGCTCGTCACCGTTACCGCTGACAGTTCGACTCGCCCGATAATAAATCATTGGTGGACTCCTGACACGATAATACAAACGCCGATGACGAATTCGCTTACATGGGTATGTTATGGATACTATGAGGATACCGCGGCACATTATACGCCTCTTACTTCGTACTATATCTGCGCTGAGAATTTGTATTGCGATCCGAGAGACACACGAACGCATTTTATTACAAATGACGATTCGGTTTTTACTGCGCGCGGAACGAGAACAGTTTTCACAACACTTTCCATGCCCACGTCGATTTCCAATTACTGGAAAGTCATTTCGATGGATAGTTCAGTGGATACGCTCGTTGCGCATAACGGAACGGTGCACGCGACGATTAAGCCCGGCGGCATGGTAATATACAATGTCATTCCGTACTGCGATATAAATCTTACGGCAGGCGATTCTTTAGTCATTCCTTCGCATGCTGATAGTATAATTACGTGCAGGGTGCGTGTAGAAAATGGCGGCTTGGTTCATATTCACAGTCATGCCCACGTTGAACTGAACAGTTTTCTGGTTGATTCGGGGGGCGTAATAGAAGTAGATACCGGCGCGCATTTGAACTTGATGAGCACAACGCCGGATACATGCAACGGGAAGATGATACTCCTTGGCGCATACGGGGACACCAATCATATTAAATTGACGGGTGTTCTCCCGACCAAAGCTATTTCCACGTTCGATGATACGGTCATTGCCGCCAATGCTGAGATTGACGCCGAACCGAAAGACACGATTGACAGAACGCCATTTCACTTGTTTATCCGTTTTGCGGACATAGACAACGTGAATTTAAAAGGATTGATAACATTGAAGGCGGATGCACATGATTCGTATTTCAATGAAATATGCACAATTACAGGCAATACCACGCTGCTCGGCGGCACAACGCAGTATCCGACAGTCGTCATTTCGCAACCTGATACGGGGACTGATATACAGCCAGATGCATGGCTTGTCGTGAATGATTCCTTATTCGTTCAATTGCAAAACGGCGCGGACGGCTACAGTGGCTCGGCGACAACATCCGGGTCAGGCGGGGATGATATCAATACTATTGTCATGATTCAAAATGGGGCACTGACCATAAAACCGTTTGGAGGACAGGCGAATGCACGGCTCTCGAATTATGTCGGCGTCGTATCTCCCGCGGCGTGGATTATACAGCCGGGTACAGCATTGTATGTGGGGGACACGGGAATATACGAATGCGCGGGTTCGTTGATCGTGAACGGGCAATCAGGGGATTCGGCATCAATTCTTAGTTATGGCGGGCATCCGACGATAACCATCGGCGATTTTCCAACATCAATGTTATCCCGTTCTTCACCGTACCCGCAATATGGTTCGGGCACGTTTACATATGCAAAGGTGCATGACGTAGCCATTGCCGCAGGCAATGCAAGCCATTTGACGGCGTCACATTCGGCGTTTATTCACGATATTTCCGATACTGCGATGGAAATCTATAACGTCAATCATGCGACAATTGACTCGTGCTCGTTCATCTCATATTATTCCTCACCCGCATTATTGGCGATAGATTTGAACGACAACATTGCGGAAGGAGAGACACATGATACGGTAACAATAAATCATTGCTATATCGGCAGTTTTGGAACCGGAATTTCGACAGACGGCAGTGCATATACCATTGAATATAATACGATTGACAGTTGCTATACCGGCATTGACGTTTCTAATTTTATGGAACCGTCAAGGGAACAATTGATACGGAATAATGTCATCAGAGGGGATGGGAATTTCACCGGCGGCGATTATGGCATACACCTTGCAAACGCGCAGCCATACATTGATAGCAATTCAATTTCAAAGAATTATATTGGAGTCCTGAGCACCGGTGGCACACAGGCAACGCTTGCCTGCAATGCGATTGATACGAATTTATGGGGGGTAATGTCTGAAACGTTCGGTAATCAGGATCAAATCCACATGGATATTGTTGCATGGCAGGCAGCTCCGTTTGCAGGCTTGCCTCCGGCGATGAATTCCGTGTGGGACAACGATTCGGCGGATATCTTTATGCAGTATTCGGGTAATATATTGCTTGATCAGGGAAAAAATAACATTTATTATACCACTATGCCGTTTCCTGTATTTGGATATTCAGGCGCGCTATTAGAGGGCGCTTTCATACTAGGTGATTATCAAGCAACAAATAATTATTGGGGATTCACTCCGACGACAACCCCGCTGAGAACCCCGCCAATGTATTGTAAATTTCCGTATAACAATCCCGCCAACTGGACTTGGTCGCCACCCTTATCATCGCATAACTATTCGTGCATTGCACAGCCGGAGATAGCGCAGTATCCATCCGGAGGCGGGGATTCGAATTGTGAATATTATGCGCAAAATTTCTATGCGTATGCTCATCCCTTTGGCGGGGATTCATGCAATTACTATATTGATTTATATGAAAATCAATTAGGGTGTGGTCATTGCGATTCGGCGCTTAAAACACTTGAAACTGCGATCACA
>Ga0207048_10354_pt1 | contig 13070 bp, 2 predicted proteins | sample Alteio_BWMinCont_65_FD_153301 | JGI IMG/M metagenome (GOLD analysis project Ga0207048, IMG submission 153301) | Enriched cells from forest soil in Barre Woods Harvard Forest LTER site, Petersham, Massachusetts, United States -... | ecosystem: Environmental > Terrestrial > Soil > Temperate forest >...
TGACAGGCAATCGATCCAAAACTATTTAAGCACAAAACTGCCGGAGTATATGGTACCGGCCGTCTGGGTGGAATTAGAAAACATGCCGCTGACGCCGAACGGGAAGATCGACCGGAAAGCCCTACCTGATCCGGAATTAAGGGCAATGGTTGCAGAGTATGTAGCGCCTCGTAATGAAACCGAGGCAAGACTGGCAAGTATTTGGCAAGAATTATTAGGCGCGGAGCGTGTAGGAATAAATGATAACTTTTTTGAGATTGGGGGTCACTCGCTGTTGGCGATGCGGGTAATGTCATCTATCCGAAAAGAATTATCCATTTCTGTTCCAATTAAAATGTTGTTTAAATTCACCTCTATTAGTGATTTAAGCAAGTATCTTGAATTAGAGAAACAAACTATTACCAATCTCCAGGAGAAAGATACCGATTTATTTAATGTAGTAGATATATAATTTGTAGAAGACATATATTTAATGTAGCAGATATATAATTGTTGTAACTTATAAAAAAAAAGTGCATCAAATTTTAAATGAACAAACTGAATTGTAATGTGATGGAAGATACATTTAGCAAGGCTATTGATATATTATATTTAGCGAAACAGAGTGAAGTGGATATCATATTAAATGGTGATCAGCTTCAACTGAAAGTTCCTAAAGAAAAAACTATTGACAAAGAATTACTTGAATTAGTAAAACATAATAAAAAGTTGATTATCGATTACCTCGGTAATCGTAATTTGAGATCGACAATTGTTAATAATGGCACTTATAATATCAAAAGTTTTGACAGGAATGTGGTTAACCGTATTCCTTTATCATTTAGTCAGGAGCGTTTATGGTTCATAGATAGATTAGAGGGTAGCGTACAATACCATATCCCATCGGTATTGAGGCTCAAGGGGGAATTAAACCGCGAAGCCTTAGCGAAGACGCTCCGGACCGTCATTAGTCGTCACGAGGTATTACGTACGATAATCCTCGAGCATGAAGGCCAGGGTTACCAGCATATATTGCAAGCGGATAGCTGGTCTTTAGGAATTTTAGAAGAAAGGGATAATAATGACGTTGAAGCGGGATTACCGACTTTAATATCAGGTTTGATTAGCAAACCGTTTGATTTGTCATGCGACTATGTACTACGTGCCGACCTGATCAAGCTTAGCGAGGACGATCATATACTTGTGGTTACAATGCATCATATTGCTTCCGACGCATGGTCTAGATCAATCCTGGTTAAGGAAGTAGTAGCGCTATATGAAGGATATGCATCCGGCCGACCGGTCGATCTCCCATCATTAGAGATTCAGTACGCGGATTTTGCGCTCTGGCAAAGGGAATACATGCAGGGCGAAATATTAGAAGAGAAGCTGGGCTACTGGAAGGAGAAACTGAACGGTGTTTTGCCATTGCATCTTCCAACAGACTATAACCGACCGGCTATTCAAAGTTCACGGGGCGCAACAATCGGCTTCAAGATGGATAAGGATTTATCCGATCATCTAGTGAGTTTAAGCCATCAACAGGGGACCACGTTGTTTATGACGCTGCTGGCAGCCCTGAAGGTCCTGCTTCATCGCTACAGTGGCCAGGAAGACATATGTGTCGGCACGCCTGTAGCAGGGAGGGACCAGCACGAGTTGGAGGTGTTGATTGGATTTTTTATCAATATGCTGGCCCTACGGAGCCAGGTAAGGGCAGACATGTCCTTCATTGAACTACTGGAAGACGTTAAAAGCATGACCCTGGAAGCCTACGGCAATCAGGAAGTGCCTTTTGAAAAGATAGTGGATGCTGTGATTAAAGAGCGTGATACGAGCAGGAGCCCGCTATTCCAGGTGTTATTTAGTTTTCAGAATACCCCCGATATCCCTGAGCTAAGGCTTGGTGACCTGAGTTTATCTTCAGTAGGCCAGGAACGTACTACAACCCAGTTTGATATAGCATTCTTAATCAGAGAAACAAGTGCGGGCATACAGGGAACGGTGGAATACGGAACCGATCTGTACAACGTGGAGACGGTCGAAAGGATGATAAGCCATTATATCAACCTTCTTGGTTCTATTATCGCCTCACCGGAAAATCAGGTAGGCCGCTTAGGCATGCTGAGCATCAAAGAAGAAGCGACTTTGCTTAAAGAGTTCAACGCAACGGAGGCAGCTTATCCAAAAGATAAGAGCATCGTAGCCTTGTTCGAAGAACAGGTGCAAAAGACACCGGAATCGACAGCGATAGTATTTGATAAAGAGCAGTTAAGTTATAAAGAACTTAATGCACGGTCGAACCGACTGGCGCGTTATCTGCAAAAGCGCGGAGTAAAGGCGGAGGCGCTCGTACCGATCTGCGTCGAGCGGAGCCTGGATATGGTGGTAGGGATTCTAGGGGTTCTGAAAGCGGGAGGTGCCTACGTACCAATAGACCCCAATTACCCGCAGGACCGCATCAGCTATATGCTGGAGGATACAGCAGCTCAGATAGTATTAACCAGCAAAGCAGGCAACGAAAAGTTAATTGGAACGATACCAGTGCAGGCGATCGAGCTTGATGTGGACAAGCATGAGATCGAAGAGGAGAACAGCAGTAACTTGGAAGTGGTTATTAGCCCAAAACAACTGGCTTATGTGATCTATACATCAGGCTCAACAGGCCAACCCAAGGGGGTGATGATTGAACATGGGAGCCTTGTAAATTATCTTGTCAATAGTAAGACCCACTACATAAACGAAGGAGATGGAAAAACGGGAAGTTTTATCCACTTGTCATACACATTTGATGCTTCCCTTACCGCGATGTTTATGCCTCTGATTACCGGAAAAAATGTGGTTATTGGATCAAAGGCCGCCGGGGATGTATTCACAGATAATAATCTGGAAAAATATGCCCCCTATGATTTTATAAAAATCACTCCATCGCACCTGGATTTACTCCCAAAGGCATTTAAGAACAATGAAGGTGGATGGTTAACCGGCAAACTGGTCGTTGGGGGCGAGGCACTAAGATTGAGCCAGTTAGAATCGATCATTAAAGAAGGGATTGAGGTAGAGGTCGTAAATGAATATGGGCCGACAGAGGCGACTGTGGGGAGCAGTGTTTATGGTTTTTCGACAACGGGAGAACATGCATTTGTGCAGAACGAAGTACCCATCGGCAAGCCGATATCGAACGCCAGGATACACATTTTAAGCGGCAACAACGAGTTAGCACCAATAGGTGTAATTGGGGAGATCTGTGTTGGGGGAGCGGGTGTTGCGCGGGGTTACCTGAACCGTTCGGAACTCACAGCGGAGAAGTTCATCAAAGACCCGTTTGCTAAAGAAGAAAACTCCAGATTATACAAGACAGGGGACCTGGGAAGGTGGCTGGCTGACGGGAACATAGAGTACCTGGGGCGGAAGGACGACCAGGTAAAGATCCGTGGTTACCGGATGGAGCTAGGGGAGATCGAGAGCGTGCTGAACCAGAGCGAACTGGTGAGCCAGGGGGTAGTGCTGGCTAAAGAAGACAGCAGCGGCGGCAAGCGGTTAGTAGGGTACGTGGTACCGCAGGGGATGTTTGACAAACAGGCAGTGCAGGATTACCTGGACACGAAGCTGCCGGAGTACATGGTACCGGCAACGTGGGTAGCGCTGGAGAGGTTGCCAATGACGCCAAACGGGAAGGTAGATAGGAAAGCCCTGCCGGACCCGGAAGGGCCATCGGCATCGGGAGCGTACATGGCGCCGCGGAGCGAGACGGAGCGTATGCTGGCCGGCATCTGGCAAGAGTTGCTGGAGGTAGAAAAGGTGGGGATGACAGATGATTTTTTTGATCTTGGGGGTCATTCGCTGCTGGCGATACGGCTGATCTCGGCGATCCGGAAAGCGTTTGGGATGGAACTGCAGATCAACGAAGTGTTTAATTATCCGACGATAGAAGGGCTTGGGGCTTACCTGGACGCACAGAGTAAAGTTAGCCTTGTGCCGGGGATAGTAGCGGGGGACCGTCCTGGGTATATCCCCTTATCGTTCAGCCAGGAGCGTTTATGGTTCATAGACCGTTTGGAGGGGAGCGTGCAGTACCACTTGCCGGCGGTATTACGGTTGAAGGGTAGGCTGAACAGCGGAGCATTGGAGCAGACGCTGCGGGCGATCATCAATCGGCATGAAGTATTGCGTACAGTGATCGTGGAGCATGAGGGGCAGGGATACCAACAAATCAAGGCGTCAGATGACTGGCGTTTAGGTATTACCGAAGCAATAGCGGGAGGTGAAGCGGGTTTAAGGTCCTATATCGGGGGATTGATCACAAAGCCGTTTGACCTGTCTGGGGACTATATGCTCCGGGCAGAGCTGATTAAGCTTACTGAAGACGATCATATCCTGGTAGTAACGATGCACCACATCGCCTCGGACGGCTGGTCAAGGTCGATCCTGGTGAAGGAGGTAACGGCCCTGTATGAGGGGTATGCAGCAAACCGCCCGGCGGATCTTCCGTCATTAGCTGTCCAGTATGCGGATTATTCGATCTGGCAGCGGGGGTACATGCAGGGTGAAGTAATGACGGAGAAACTTAGTTACTGGAGAGCGAAGCTTGCCGGGGTTTCGCCGCTGCAGCTGCCGGCGGATTATACCCGTCCGCCGGTTCAGCGTTCGCTGGGTGCTACGTTATCATTCGGGATCAAGGCAGAACTAAGCCGGCAAATACAAGTATTAAGCCATCGGCAGGGGACTACGCTGTATATGACGTTGCTGGCGGCATTCAAGGTGTTGTTATACCGCTACAGCGGGCAGGAGGATATATGCGTAGGTACGCCGGTAGCAGGCAGGGGCCAGCAGGAACTGGAGGGGTTGATCGGGTTCTTTATCAACACGCTGGCGCTTCGGAGCCGGGTAAGGGGGGATAAGCCGTTCAGGGCACTGCTACAGGAAGTAAAAACAACGACGCTGGAGGCTTACGGGCACCAGGAGGTACCGTTTGAGAAAGTGGTGGAGGCAGTGGAGAAGGAGCGTGATATGAGCCGTAGCCCCCTGTTCCAGGTGTTGTTCAGCTTAGAGAACACGCCGGAAGTACCGGAGCTGAAGCTTGGGGAGCTGAGCCTGGCAGCAGAAAACCAGGAGCATACCACGTCGAAGTTTGACCTGTCATTCATGCTCAGGGAAACCAGTGCAGGCATACAGGGAACGGTAGAATACAGCACCGACCTGTACAGGGAGGGGACGATAGCGCGGATGATCGGCCATTATACGCATCTTCTTGGATCGGTCGTAGCCACACCGGAACAAGAGGCAGGCCGTTTAGGGATGCTGAGCGCTGCAGAAGAAGCGGCTATACGAATGGGGTTCAATGCAACAGCAGCAGCCTACCCAACAGATAAGAGCGTCGTTGAGCTGTTTGAGGAGCAGGTAAAGAGGAACCCGGAAGCGACAGCTTTGGTATACGCAGACCAGGCGTTAAGTTACGAGGAGCTAAACGAGCGATCGGATCAGCTGGCCCGTTATTTGCAAAAGCAGGGAGTGAAGTCCGGGACGCTGGTACCGATCTGCATGGAGCGAAGCCTGGAGATGGTCGTAGGGATGCTGGGTATACTGAAAGCAGGGGGTGCCTATGTGCCGGTAGACCCGGAATACCCGTCGGACCGTATCAGGTATATGCTGGAGGATACGGGGGCAACCCTGGTGCTGAGCAACCAGGCAAACAGGGAGAAACTGCCGGGCAGCTCACCAGTGCAGATTATAGAATTAGACGGTGACTGGCAAGAGATCGAAAAGGAGAAAGGCAGTCATGCCAAAGCGGACATCAGTCCCAACCATTTGGCGTATGTGATCTATACGTCGGGCTCAACAGGCAGGCCCAAGGGGGTGATGATCGAGCATCAGGGCCTGGCAAATTTGGTAGGGTGGCATAACCAGGAATACGAAGTAAGGGAAGAGAGCAAAGCTACAGCCATGGCGGGGGTAGGCTTTGATGCATTTGGCTGGGAAATCTGGCCTTACTTATCAGCGGGGGCATCGATCTTGATTATTGATGACGATACCCGTCTTTCAGCCGCTGCATTATGGGCAATATTCACCGAAAAGGGAATAACGCACAGTTTTATTTCGACGGCAATGGTACCGGAATTTGTTGATACCACGCGGCAAAAAGCAGGCTCAATAAAATACTTGCTTACCGGGGGAGATAAATTACCAGGGATAAATTTAGGGGGGATAAGTTATAAATTGGTAAACAATTACGGGCCGACAGAAAACACGGTCGTAGCAACCAGCTATATAGTCACCGAAGGGGGTAAAACACCACCGATCGGCAAACCGATATCGAACACGCAGATCTATATATTAAGCGATGAGAATGAGTTAGCTCCGGTTGGAGTAACAGGGGAGATCACTATAGGGGGATCAAGCCTGGCGCGTGGGTACCTGAACAATGCGGAACTGACGGCAGAGAAGTTTATAAGCGATCCGTTCGATGAAGAGGCAGGAGCCAGACTATACAAGACAGGCGATTTGGGAAGATGGCTGCCGGACGGGAATATAGAATATATGGGCCGGAAGGATGACCAGGTAAAGATCCGGGGCTACCGGATAGAGCTTGGGGAGATCGAGAGTGTGCTAAACCAGGGCGGGATGATCAAACAAGGGGTAATACTCGTCAAAGAAGACACCAATGGCAACAAGCGGCTGGTAGGATATGCGGTGCCGCAAGGGACATTTGACAGGCAGGCGATCCAAAACTATTTAAGTACAAAGCTACCGGAGTACATGGTGCCGGCAACGTGGGTAGAGATGGAGAGCCTGCCACTGACACCAAACGGGAAGATCGACCGGAAGGCATTGCCTGATCCGGGGTTAACGGATATGGCGGCAGGGTACGTTGCGCCGCGTAACGAGACGGAAGCAAAACTGGCCGGCATCTGGCAGGAGTTGCTGGGTGTGGAGCGTGTAGGCATTTATGATAACTTTTTTGAACTTGGGGGGCATTCGCTGTTGGCCATGCGTGTAGTATCCATGATCCGCGAGGAATTGAATGTGGAATTAAAGATCAGGGACTTGTTTGTTTACCCGACCATCGCAGGCCTGGGGATATACCTTGATGAACAAAACCAGGGAACCTCATTGCCGGCTATAGTAGCAGGCGACCGTCCAAAATATATTCCCTTATCGTTCAGCCAGGAGCGTCTATGGTTTATAGACCAGTTGGAGGGTAGTGTGCAGTACCATTTGCCGGCAGTGTTGCGCTTGCAGGGTGAATTAAAGCAGGAAGTATTAGAGAACACGCTAAGGGCGATTGTAAACCGTCACGAAGTATTACGTACGGTGATCCTGGAGCATGACGGGCAGGGATATCAGCACATCATACCAGCAGATAGCTGGAGTTTAGGTGTTACCGAAGAGTTTACAGCAGGAGAAACGGGTTTAACTTCCTACGCGGCAAAATTGATCAACAAACCGTTTGATCTTTCAAAAGACTATATGCTTCGGGCAGATCTAATTAATCTTGACGAGGATGATCATATACTGGTAGCAACGATGCACCACATTGCATCCGATGGCTGGTCGACGTCGATCCTCGTTAAGGAAGTGATAGCCTTATACGAAGGATATGCAGGCAATGGGGTAACAGATTTGCTTGAGCTATCTGTACAGTATGCCGATTATTCTATCTGGCAACGGCAGTATATGCAGGGGGAAGTATTGGAAGAGAAGCTTTAGAAAAGACATTGCGTGGGATCATTAATCGTCATGAAATATTGCGTACGGTGATCAGGGAACGTGATGGCCAGGGTTATCAATATATCATGACCGCAGATACATGGGCACTGAGAATAATAGAAGATTTAGCCGTAGACAAAGCTGGTTTATCTCCATTAGTAGCAGCGTTGATCAGCAAACCGTTTGATTTGTCCGGCGACTATATGCTTCGCGCAAGCCTGATTAAAATTGATCTGGACGATTATGTGCTGGTAGTTACTATGCACCACATTGCTTCGGATGGTTGGTCGACATCGATCCTTGTTAAGGAAGTAATAGCCTTATACGCAGGATATGCAAGTAATGTGGAAATAGATTTGCCTGAGCTATCAATACAGTATGCGGATTATTCAATCTGGCAGCGGAACTACATGCAGGGGGAGGTGCTGAACGAGAAACTAAGTTATTGGAAGGAGAAGTTGGAAGAAGTGTTGCCGTTACAGCTTCCGACCGATTACAGCCGTCCCGCTGTTCAGAGTTCGAGGGGAGCTACAGTATCTTTTGAGGTAGGCACGGAACTAAGCCAACAAATAAAGGCATTAAGTCATCAGAATGGCGCAACGCCGTACATGACGCTACTTTCTGCATTCAAAGTATTATTATACCGCTACAGCGGTCAGGAAGATATATGTGTGGGCACGCCCGTAGCAGGGAGGAACCAGCAGAACCTGGAAGCGCTGATAGGGTTCTTTATCAACACACTTGCTTTGCGGAGCCAAGTAAAGGGTGATATGACATTCATTGAGTTGCTTGAAGAAGTAAAAGGGACGACCCTGGATGCGTACGGGCACCAGGAAGTGCCATTTGAGAAAGTGGTTGATGCAGTCATAAAGGATCGCGATATGAGCATGAGTCCATTGTTCCAGGTGATGTTTACCTTACAGAATACCCCTGAAGTTCCGGAGCTTAAACTTGGAGAACTGAGCCTGACTTCAGAAGTTCCGGAGCGTACGACAACCCAGTTTGATCTGGCATTCCTGATCAAGGAAACCAGCTTGGGCATGAAAGGAACTGTAGAATATAGTACAGACCTATACAACGCGGAGACAATAGCACGGATGATAAGCCACTATACAAATCTTCTTGGATCGATCGTGGGCTTGCCGGAAGAGCAGGTAGGCCGCTTGGGCATGCTGAGCGCTGCAGAAGAAGAAACTTTGCTTGAGGTGTTCACGGACACAGAGACAGACTATCCGAAAGAGAAGAGCATCGTAGCTCTGTTCGAAGAACAGGTGCAAAAGACACCGGACTCGACAGCAATAGTATTTGAAAAAGAAGAGTTAAGCTATAAAGAGCTGAACGAGCGCTCGAACCAACTGGCGCATTATTTACAAAAGCAGGGGGTAAAAGCAGAGACGCTGGTACCTATCTGCGTGGAGCGGAGCACGGAAATGATCGTTGGGATACTTGGTATCCTGAAAGCCGGCGGCGCCTATGTGCCCATTGATCCGGAATACCCGCAGGACAGGATCAGCTATATGCTGGAGGACACTGGAGCGCAGTTGGTATTAAGCACAAAAACAGCCAGGGAGAAGTTAAGCGGCGCCCTAGCGGCACAAGTAATAGAGCTTAACGGAGGCTGGCAGGAGATCAGCAATCCGAAAACCGGCAATCCGAAAACCGATATTTCACCAAAGCAGTTAGCCTATGTGATCTACACCTCGGGCTCGACAGGGAAACCCAAAGGGGTGATGGTTGAACATGGATCAGTGGTAAATTTAATAACTACTCAAACCGCAGTTTTCGGGATAGGAAGTGATGAACGAATACTGCAATTTTCCAATTACTGTTTTGATGCCTCTGTTGAGCAAATTTTCCTTGCACTATTTAATGGTGGGACGTTGATCACGTTCCCGGAAGGCATGCAATTAGATACCCGGCTTTTTGATGAGTTTTTATATAAACAAAAGGTGAGTCATTTACATGCCGTACCAACGTTCCTGGAAAGTATCCAGCTAAATTACAAGCAATTAAAGAGAGTTATTGCCGGAGGCGATGTTTGCAGTAAGAAACTGGCAGACAAGTGGAGCGAAAATATAAATTTTTATAATGAATACGGGCCAACAGAAACTACGGTAACGGCTATTGAATATGATGTACAAGGCAATGAATTTGACACAATTATACCGATAGGCAAACCACTGGCAAATGTTTCGTTATATATCTTAAATACTAACCAGGCCTTCGCTCCAATAGGTGTACCTGGAGAGATGTATATCGGTGGAGTTCAGGTAGCGCGTGGTTACCTGAACCGTGGGGAATTAACGGCAGAACGGTTTATAAAAGATCCGTTCAGTAGTGATCCAAACGCGCGACTATACAAGACAGGGGATTTGGGTAGGTGGTTGCCGGATGGTAATGTTGCATATTTGGGAAGGATAGACAACCAGGTAAAGATAAGAGGCTATCGGATAGAACTTGGGGAGATTGAGAGCGTATTGAACCAAATCGAACTGGTCAGCCAGGGGGTAGTACTGGCAAAAGCGGACAGCAGCGGGAGCAAGCGGCTGGTAGGTTATGTGGTGCCGGTGGATACGTTTAACAAGCAAGCAATACAGGGATATTTACAGAGCAAGCTGCCGGACTATATGGTACCCACGATATGGGTAGAACTGGAAAGCCTGCCGCTGACATCGACGGGGAAGATCGACCGGAAGGCCTTGCCGGATCCGGAGATAATAGACACGGCAGCAGCATACGTAGCGCCACGGAACGAAACAGAAGCAAAACTAACAAAGATATGGCAGGAGTTATTGGGTCTGGAGCAAGTGGGTATTTACGACAACTTTTTTGAACTGGGAGGCCATTCGTTGTTAGCTATGCGGGTCGTATCCTCCATCCGCAGGAAGCTGAATGTTGAATTAAGTATAAAAGACCTGTTTGTTTATCCGTCAATAGCCGGCCTTGGCACATATCTTGACGAACAAAACAAAGGGACGTTACAGCCAGCCATAATAGCAGGGGAACGGCCTGCATATATCCCTTTATCGTTCAGCCAGGAGCGTTTATGGTTCATCGACCGTTTGGAGGGGAGCGTGCAGTACCATTTACCGGCGGTACTGCGGTTAAAGGGTAGCCTGGATCAGGAAGCATTAGAGAATACGCTGCGCCACATTATAGACCGCCATGAAGTACTACGTACGGTAATCCGGGAGCACGAGGGACAGGGATATCAACAGATCATTGGGGTAGATAGCTGGAGTTTAGGTTTTACAGACGAGTTTATCAGCGACGAAGGAGAATTAACTTCTTATATAGGGGGATTGATCAGCAAACCGTTTGATCTGTCGGGGGACTATATGTTGCGCGCGGACCTGATCAGACTTGGCTCGGACGATCATATCCTGGTCGTAACGATGCATCATATTGCCTCAGACGGCTGGTCGACCTCGATCCTTGTTAACGAAGTAGTAGCATTGTACGAAAGATATGTGTCTCGCAGGCAAATCGATTTTCCATCATTAGAGATCCAGTATGCAGATTATGCGATCTGGCAGCGGAGTTACATGCAGGGCGAAGTGCTCGAAGAAAAGCTGGCTTATTGGAAAGATAAGCTGGCAGGAGTGTCGCCACTGCAACTGCCAACAAATTACAACCGACCTGCAGTTCAGAGTATACGGGGGGCTGAAAGTACCTTTAAAATAGGTACAGATATTTCGGCTCAGTTAGTGAGTTTAAGCCACAAGTTGGGGACTACGCTCTACATGACACTACTGGCAGCATTTAAGGTATTATTATACCGATACACCGGCCAGGAAGATATATGTGTAGGCACACCTATTGCAGGGCGAAACCAGCAGGAGTTGGAAGGATTGATCGGCTTCTTTATCAATACATTGGCGTTGCGGAGCCAGGTAAGCGGGGACATGCCGTTCAGCGCATTGCTTGAAGAAATAAAGGGGACAACCCTGGAGGCATACGCTCACGAGGAAGTACCTTTTGGGAAAGTCGTGGATGCAGTGGTGAGGGATCGTGACATGAGCAGGAACCCATTGTTCCAGGTGCTGTTTGCTTTACAGAACACCCCGGAAGTTCCGGAACTGAAACTAGGAGAATTGAGTTTGACCGCAGAAGGCCCGGAACATACCACCACCCAGTTTGATATCAGTTTCTATATCAGGGAAACAGGCTCGGGTATACAGGGAGCGGTGGAGTATTGTACCGACTTGTATAGAGCGGAAATGATAGAGCGGATGATAAGCCATTATATAACTTTACTTGGATCGATCATTGCCACACCTGAAGAGCATTTAGGCAGCCTGGATATGCTTGATGTGGCAGAAGAAGAGACTTTATTGATCGATTTCAATAGCACACAGGCAACATATCCAAAGGACAAGAGCGTAGTGGCGTTGTTCGAGGAACAGGCAATAAAGAATCCGGAAGCCATCGCGGTGGTATTTGAAAAAGAGCAGTTAAGCTATAAAGCGCTTAATGAGCGTTCAAACCAGCTGGCACACTACCTGCAGAAACAGGGCGTAAAGTCAGAGACTTTGGTACCGATTTGCGTAGAGCGGGGTTTAGATATGGTAGTTGGATTACTAGGTATCATGAAAACCGGCGGGACCTATGTGCCAATTGACCCGGAATATCCGGCCGACCGGATCAGCTATGTGCTTGAAGATACAGGTGCGGAACTTGTGCTGAGCAGCAAAGCAAGCCGGGAGAAGCTTGGTGAAAGCAACCTGGCTATCATAGAGCTTGACGGGGAGCGGGAGCTGATCGAAAAAGAGGAGCGCAATAACCTGGCGGAAGTTATCCGCCCGGATCAATTGGCGTATGTGATCTATACCTCAGGGTCGACAGGCAAACCCAAGGGGGTGATGATAGAACACCGGTCAGTAGTGAATTTATTGATCAGCATAACGAAGGACGTTGATTTTACAGAGGGTAGCAGTTTCTTGTCGGTAACGACCTACAGTTTTGATATCTGTTACCTGGAATTGTATGTGCCGCTCGTCAATGGGGCAAAACTGGTTATAGCGTCACGGGAAACGGCATCAGATGGTTTTGGGCTGAAAGAAAGCCTTTCTGCTTACCGCCCGACACACATGCAGGGCACGCCATCCACATGGCAATTGCTGGCAGATGCCGGCTGGCGGAATGAAGAAGGGATAAAAATGCTGATCGGCGGGGAAGCGGTTAAAGAGGGGATCAAAGACTATCTTACCGGGATAGGCGAAGTATGGAATGTATATGGTCCAACCGAAACGACGATCTGGTCAGCCATTAAAAAGTTAGCAAAGAACGAAAAAGTAAGCATCGGTCACCCGATATCGAATACACAGATCTATATCTTAAACGATAACCGGGAGCTAGCTCCAATCGGAGTAACCGGGGAGATC
>Ga0207048_10355_pt1 | contig 13038 bp, 10 predicted proteins | sample Alteio_BWMinCont_65_FD_153301 | JGI IMG/M metagenome (GOLD analysis project Ga0207048, IMG submission 153301) | Enriched cells from forest soil in Barre Woods Harvard Forest LTER site, Petersham, Massachusetts, United States -... | ecosystem: Environmental > Terrestrial > Soil > Temperate forest >...
CAATTACTTCGCTCGCTACCTGCCACTGTTGATTCATCTCATCGTAGCAGGTGCGTTGGCTTCTGCCATCGTGTTGCTTTCCTGGTTCGTCGGCTACCGACGGCCAACGCGCGCCAAACTGTCGCCTTATGAATGCGGAATGACCCCGGTGGGGGACGCGCGCGAACGCTTCTCGGTGAAGTTTTACCTCGTCGCCATGCTCTTTATCTTGTTCGATGTGGAGGCGGTTTTCCTTTACCCCTGGGCCGTGATCCTGCGAGAGCTTAAGATGTTTGGTTTCTGGGAGATGCTGGTGTATATCGGCATCGTCCTGGTGGGCTTCTTTTATATCTGGAAAAAAGGCGTGCTGGACTGGGGTACTCCGTCGACTCGCAGAGGCGAAGTCTGATGCCGCTTACCCCAGCCATTACCGATCTTGAGGCCCTGAAGGACCACCCCGCAGTGGCTAAATTGCGGTCGTGGAACCAGGCCGCGGTCGAGGGAGCGAAGTTTGACCGCGAGGAAATGACCATCTACATCGAGCGGTCTTCTATTCGCGACGCTTGTGTAATTTTGCGGGACGATCCGGGCTGCCCTTTTAACTATCTTTCCGATGTGACCTGTGTGGACTGGTATCCCTCGCAACCGCGGTTCGAGGTGGTTTACGAATTGCTTTCGATCCCGAAGAAAGAGCGGGTGCGCCTGAAGGTTCGATTGGATGCCGATAGCCCAGCGGTGGAATCGGTGACTTCGGTTTGGCCGTCGGCGAATTATTTCGAGCGAGAAGTTTTCGATTTGTTTGGCATCCGGTTCACCGGGCATCCTTATTTACGGCGCATCCAGATGCCGGAAGATTGGGAAGGCCATCCGCTGCGCAAAGATTATCCCGTGGAGGGTTATCGCTAGACTCTGCTATGGCCCACATGACCTCCACCCCCGTGCTCGAACCCGGTCAGGATCGGACCATGATCCTGAACATGGGCCCGCAGCATCCGTCCACGCACGGCGTGTTGCGGTTGATTCTCGAAATCGATGGTGAAACCGTAGTGCGGCTCATGCCCGATATCGGGTATCTGCATACCGGGATCGAGAAGACATGTGAAGCGAAGTTTTACCAGCAGGTAGTGCCGCTTACCGACCGCATCGACTACCTCTGCCCCATAACCAACAATCTCTGCTATGCGTTGGCGGTCGAGAAACTGCTCGGGCTGGAAATCCCTCCCAAGGCGCAATGGCTGCGCGTGATGATGAATGAGTTGACCCGCATCAACTCGCACCTGGTGTGGCTGGGAACGCACGCTATGGACATTGGTGCGCTCACGGTTTTTCTGTACTGCTTCCGCGAGCGCGAGGATGTTTTGCGTTTGTTCGAAGCAATCAGCGGACAGCGCATGATGACTTCTTATTTCCGCATCGGCGGGGTGGCGCTGGAGCCGCCGCTTGGATTCTTCGACCGGGTGCGGGACTTCGCCAATCGCTTCCCTTCCAAAGTGGATGAGTACGAGAATCTGCTGACGGGGAATCCTATCTGGACGATGCGGACCAAAGGCGTAGCGCGGATCACCGCGGAAGATGCCATCGCGTTGGGCGCAAGCGGACCTACGTTGCGAGGCAGCGGCGTCGACTTCGACCTGCGTCGAGATATGCCGTACTCGGGCTATGAGAATTTCAAATTCAAAGTACCAGTGAGGCAAGAAGGCGACGTGTTCGCCCGGTACATTTGCCGAGTGCAGGAACTGCGTGAATCGATTGCGATTGTGCAGCAGGCGCTCGACGGGATGCCAGAAGGTCCGATCAAAGCGGATGCGCCGAAAGTTGTGTTGCCCGACCGGGAAAAGATGAAGACACAGATGGAAGCTCTCATCTATCACTTCAAGATCATTACCGAGGGCTTCGCCGTTCCAGCCGGCGAGGTCTATCAGGCGGTGGAGTCTCCGCGTGGCGAAATGGGATATTACATCGTGAGCGACGGGACGGCTAAGCCGTATCGCGTGCATATGCGGGCGGCTTGTCTGGCCAATCTGCAACTGCTGCCGAAGATGTGCGAGGGAAACTTGCTGGCGGATGTGGTGGCTGCGATTGGGTCGATCGACATTGTGCTGGGAGAAATTGATCGGTAATGGAAACTAGAAGGGGCGCTACGCAATTAAGGACACCGGACCTTAAGTTTGTCATCCCGAGCAAAGCGAGGGACCTAGGTTCTCGCCCGCACAGCCGCAAACCGAGATTCCTCGCTTCGCTCGGGATGACAATCGATATTATTCCTAATCAATGAACTTCTCCGATCAATTCGAAGAGCGCTTCACGGATATGCTGACCCATTATCCGACTAAACGGTCTGTGCTGGTCCCGACGCTTCTTTATGCGCAGGATGAGGTTGGGCATTTGAACCACGACGTTATTCATGAGATTGCGCAGCGCTTGGATTTGACCGACCTCGAGGTGAGCAACGTAATCAGCTACTACTCCATGCTGACGACCAAGCCTCGCGGCAAATTCAATGTTCAGGTTTGCACAAACATCGCGTGCATGCTGCGCGGCGGCGAAGAATTGCTCGAGCATTGTGAAAAGAAGTTGGGCATCGGACACAAAGGTACGACGCCGGACGGTGTGTTCTCGCTGGAAGAAGTGGAGTGCCTCGGCGCCTGCAGCTGGGCTCCGGCTGTCCAGGTGAATTATGACTTCCACGAGAACTTGACCGTGGAAAAAATGGACAAGGTTTTGGACGGATACAAAAAGAATTGAGCCATTGGGCAATCGGGTAATTTTGCAATTGCTTGTAAAATTTCCCGATTACTCATACCCAATCACAAAATGGCGTCTCTGGTTTCCCATCCCGACGAAGTAAAAGTAGTCTCCAAACGCTTTGGAAAGGGCGCTACCGATCTCGATCGCTACCTGGAACTCGACGGCTACAAAGCTGTCCAGAAAGCACTGGGCATGCAACCGGATGCGATTGTCAATCTGGTGAAGGATTCCGGCCTGCGCGGTCGCGGCGGGGCTGGATTCAATACCGGGATGAAGTGGTCGTTTGTTCCCAAGCAATCTGCCAAGCCGAAATATATTTTATGTAACGGCGACGAAAGCGAACCCGGCACTTGTAAGGACCGCCTGATTTTCGAGCACGATCCGCACTCGGTGATTGAGGGCGTGGTGATCGCGGGAATTGCCACGGGATCGCATGCCGGATACATCTATGTTCGCGGCGAGTACCGATATTTGCTCGATATCATGCAGAAGGCAATCAAAGACGCCTACGCGCGTGGATTTCTCGGCAAGAACATTTTCGGCAGCGGGTATGACTTCGAGGTCTACTGGCACGGCGGCGCGGGCGCCTACGAAGTAGGCGAAGAGTCGGCGCTGATGGAATCGCTCGAGGGCAAGCGCGGTATTCCGCGAATCCGGCCTCCGTTCCCGGCTGTAGTCGGGCTGTGGGGCGGTCCGACCGTCATTAACAATGCCGAGACCCTAGCCAGCGTGCCGCATATCCTGCTCGGCGGTGCGGAATGGTTTGCCAAGCTGGGGCCGCCCAAGAATGGCGGGACACGATTGTTCTGTTTGAGCGGTCACTTGAATCGTCCCGGCGTGTATGAATTGCCCATGGGTTACAACCTCAAGAAAATGATTTACGACGTCGGGGGCGGCATTTCCAACGGGCGCACGCTGAAAGCCGTGGTGCCGGGCGGTTCGAGCTGTCCAGTTCTGACGGCGAGTGAAATCGATGTCTCCATGGATTTTGACTCGATGATGAAAGCGGGAACCATGCTCGGCTCAGGTGGTGTCGTGGTCGTCGATGACACCACCTGCATGGTGAAATTTGCCTTGCGGATCATGAAATTTTATCAGCACGAGAGCTGCGGATGGTGCATCCCCTGCCGCGAAGGCACGGATTGGCTCAAGAAAACTCTGACCCGATTTCACGCCGGTGGCGGCGTCAAGAAAGACATCGACAACATCCAGTACCTCTCGGAGAACATGTTGGGACGAACGTTCTGCCCGCTGGGCGACGCCGCCGCTATGCCGACGATTTCCATCGTGAAGAAGTTTCGGAAAGAATTTGAAGATCACTTGGAAGGCAGACCCTGCCCGTTTGAAAAGGCTGGCGTAGCCGAGCCAGTATTAGCGCAGCGAATTTATGGCTGACGTAAACATCACGGTGGACGGCAAGAAAGTCACGGCTCCGGCCGGGACTCTGCTGATCGAGGCCTGCAAGAGTGTGGGCATCGAGGTGCCCTCATTTTGCTACTATCCGAATCTGTCGCTGCAGGGCGCTTGCCGCATGTGCCTGGTCAAAGTGGAGAAGATGCCGAAGCTTCAGACGGCGTGCACAACGGTGATTGGCGAGGGCATGATCGTTTCGACCGATACGCCGGAGATTCATCAGGCCCGCAAGAGCATGGTGGAAATGCTGCTGGGTAACCATCCGCTCGACTGTCCAGTGTGCGATGCAGGCGGCGAGTGCGAACTGCAGGATATGACTTTTTCCTACGGCGCCGCCGAATCCAAGTACATCGACGCCAAGAATCATAAGGAAGAGCAGCAGTGGTCGCCGGTGGTGTTCTTTGACCGGCCGCGCTGCATCTTGTGTTATCGCTGCGTGCGGGTGTGCGGCGAGGGTATGGATGTTTGGGCTCTCGGCGTGCAAAATCGCGGAGTCAGTTCCATCATTGCGCCTAACCAATCCGATCATCTCGAATGTGAAGAATGTGGCATGTGCATCGACATATGCCCAGTGGGCGCGCTGACTTCGGGCGCGTATCGCTACAAGACGCGGCCGTGGGAGATGAAGCACGTGGGAACCACCTGCACCCACTGCGCCGACGGCTGCAAGACAACGCTGGGCGTCCGCCGATCTGACACCGGCATGGAGATTGTGCGCGGAGACAATCGCGACAAGAGCGGCATCAACGGCGATTTCCTCTGTATTAAGGGGCGCTACGCTTTCGATTTCGCGCACCATGAAGATCGGCTGACCCAGCCGCTGATTCGCAAGGACGGCCGACTGACGCCGTCCACCTGGGAAGAGGCGTTTGATCTCATCGGAAAACGATTCACCGAGATCCGCGACAAAGATGGCGGACAGGCGATCGGGGTCTTCGGCTCGAACCGCACCACGAACGAAGAGAACTATCTGCTGCAAAAGTTCGCCCGGGTAGTGCTGAAAACCAATAACATCGATCATCACCGAACTGCCGACTTCCCTGCTTTTGCCGCGACCCTCGCGGGCAAACCGGAAGCCACGTCCAGCATGCGGGAAATCTTCAATGCCCCTGCAACTTTGCTGATCGGCAACGATCCCACGGAGCAGCATCCATTGCTGGCATGGCAGATTCGAAACAATGTCCGGCTGCACCGTGCGCGGTTGTACGTGATCAATTCGCAATCGATCAAACTGCGCCGGCAAGCTACAAGCTTCGTTCAGATTCCTGAAGGCTTAGAAGGAAAAGTGGCTGCGTTTTTGGCGGGAGATGACGCGGCCGTCGACGCAATTGTGGGCGCAGAAGCCGGGCGCGACACCTGGCTCGCTTTGCGTGACAAACTGCGCGGCGAACCGAACCTCGTCATTATTTTTGGATCGGAACTCCGTGGCAAGGACATTGCTTCGGTCGCGAAATTCAGCTCGACAATTCCGGGTTCAAAATTAGTCTGTCTCGGCGATTACGCCAACTCACGCGGAGCAGCGGACATGGGGCTTTATCCAGACCTGCTTCCCGGCTATCAGCGAGTTTCGGATGCGGGCAAGTTTCACGAGGAGTGGGGCAGCATGCCGCAAGCGCCGGGGCTCACGCTTCCTGAGATGGTGGAGAGTGCCAAGGCCGGTAACTTGAAGGCGTTTTACGTGGTGGGTGCAAACCCCATCGAGCAGTTCGGCATCGATCCATTCGTCTTCTCCAACAGCTTCGTGGTAGTGCAGGACATGTTCCTGACCGAAACGGCCGTGATTGCGGACGTGGTGTTACCGGCCGCGAATGCATACGAAAAATCCGGGACGTTTACCAATACGTGTGGTGACCTGCAATTGGTGAAAAAAGCGGGTGAGGTCACCGGCACGAAATCAGATTTTGAAATGATCGTTCGCATTGCCGGCGCTATGGGTTTTGAGGTTCAGCGGTTGGTGCCGTTCGGCCGAGGCACTGGCACCGACATGGGACAATCGCGCGGGGCGCAATCCGGCGAGGCCGACCGGCACGCGGTTTGGCTCGAGGCCAACGGGCTCGAACCGAAGATGAGCCCATTCGATCCCATGGCGATTCTGGATGAGATTCAACGGTTGGTGCCCGGCTACGGCGTTTCCAGAATGAATATCTTGACCGGCAACGATCAGCATACGACTTTGTCGGAAAGTGGGCCTGGGGCTTTGCATAATCCGGAGTTGATCGTGCCCGCCCAGGATAATCTTTTCAGTTCGGGTACCTTGGGCCATTATTCCCGCACCTTGAATTCGGTAATCGAGAACCGCAAACAACCGGCGGAAGCGGAAGTCGCCGCCGACTGACCACCAAAACGAAGCAGTCGTAGCGCATTCGCTCATCGATTTGGCAAGTAGGGTTGAGACATAGACTTGAGCATTGGAACTTTCATTCTCGTTTCCATCATTAAGATCGTGGTCGCACTTGGTGTGCTGCTCACGGCGGTGGCTTACACAGTTTGGCTGGAGCGCAAGGTTGTGGGCCACATCCAGAATCGCTGGGGACCCACGCGGGTTGGCCCGTTTGGACTGTTGCAACCGCTGGCGGACGGGGTGAAATTTATCTTCAAAGAGGATTTGATTCCGCCACACGCGTACAAACCCCTGTTCATCGCGGCGCCAATGATCGCGTTGATTTTCGCGCTGACGTCGATCTCGGTCATTCCGATTGGCAACTGGATTACGGTGTTCGGAATCCACACGCCGCTGGAAATCACTGATGTCAACATCGGATTGCTGATCGTGCTAGGCATTACTTCGCTGGGCGTGTACGGCGTGGCTCTAGCTGGGTGGTCATCGAACAGCAAGTATTCTCTGTTGGGTGGATTGCGCGCCAGCGCGCAGATGGTGAGTTATGAAATCTCGCTGGGCCTTTCGCTCGTGGGCGTGCTGATTCTGGCTAGCAGTTTCAGTCTGCGGGACATCGTGGATGCGCAGGCGGGAACGTATTGGGGATTCATTCCGCGCTGGAATATTTTTCAAGGGCAGTTCATCGCATTTTTTATTTATCTGATGGCGGCGTACGCGGAAACCAATCGCATCCCCTTCGATTTGCCGGAGGCGGAAACCGAACTGGTAGCTGGATACCACACCGAATACAGCGCCATGAAGTTCGCCATGTTCTTCATGGCGGAATACGCAAACATGATCACGGTAGCGTGTCTGGCAACGTTGCTGTTTCTGGGCGGATGGCACGGGCCCCATCGCTTTGGACCGCCCATCGTGCAAGCGATCCTGCCCGTATTCTGGTTTGCCGTTAAGATATTTGCGTTTCTATTCCTTTATATATGGGTGCGCGGCACGTTGCCGCGCTTTCGCTATGACCAGTTGATGGCGTTCGGTTGGAAGTTTCTGCTCCCGCTGGCCATTGCGAATCTGGTGATCACGGCGTTGATTGTGGCGTTGAGAGCGTAGCGCGAAAACAAGATGCTTCATCTGCTTGTATTTTCGGTGTTCGGCTTGGTGTGCGTGGCTGGTGCGGTCAACCTGCTCGTGCAGCGGCATCCTATCAACAGCGCGCTGTCACTGGTTGTGGTGATGGGTTCGCTGGCGGTGGAGTATCTGCTATTAGGCGCGGAGTTTGTGGCGGCGGTGCAGGTGATTGTCTACGCCGGAGCGATCATGGTGTTATTTGTCTTCGTCATCATGCTTCTAAACGCTGGAGAAGAGGAGCGAACCAAAGGTAGTCGTGTGGCGATGCTGTTTGGAATCCCGGGCATGCTGATTGGCAGCGTGCTCGTGGCCTGGGTTCTGCTCGAACACTCAGGGACAGGAAATGTCGCGACGGGTGCGCTTCCTGGGCCTCCGAAAGTAATTGGATGGCTGCTCTTTCACGATTTTCTGCTGCCGTTTGAAGTCACCTCCGTGCTGGTGCTGATCGCGATCATGGGCGCCGTAGTATTGGCGAGCCATCCGGGGTCTACACAGCAGGACAAGAGGGAGGGCTGATGGTACCGCTTTCGTATTACCTGGTCCTCAGCGGCATTCTGTTTGCCTGCGGCGTGACCGGATTTCTGATCAAGCGCAACATCATCACTATCTTTATGTCGATTGAGCTGATGCTCAACGGCGTGAATTTGTCATTCGTCGCATTCGCGGCGCAGTGGCATGCGCTCAGCGGACAGATCTTTGTGTTTTTTGTGATGGTAGTAGCGGCGGCCGAATCGGCTGTAGGGTTGGCCATCATTATCGCTGTTTATCGCACACGAGAGACCTTGAACGTCGACCGGATAAACCTGCTCAAACTATGACGCCGAACTTGCATCTTTGGCTGATTCCGCTGCTGCCGCTCGTGGGCGCAGCCATCAATGGGCTGTTCGGGAAACGCTTTTCCCGGCAGACCGTATCGGCAATCGCGCTGGGGTTCAGCGGTGCTGCGCTGGTCATGGCGCTGTGGATTGCAGCCCAGTTTTCCTCTTTGACTCTGCCTCGGGTGGAAAGCCTGGCAACGTGGATTCGCGCCGGCGATTTTCAGGTGGACTTCGCGTTTTATCTCGATCAACTTTCGTTGGTGATGCTGCTGGTCGTGACCGGCGTCGGCCTCCTCATTCACATTTATTCCGTCGGTTACATGTGGGAGGAGGGCGGGTTCTACCGGTTCTTCAGCTACTTGAATCTGTTTATGTTTTTCATGCTGACGCTGGTGCTCGCGAGCAACTATCTGCTGATGTTCATCGGATGGGAAGGCGTTGGGTTGGCGTCTTATCTGCTGATTGGATTCTGGTTTACCAAGGACTCTGCGGCCTCCGCCGGCAAGAAAGCATTCATCGTCAACCGCATTGGCGACTTCGGATTCTTGATCGCGTTGTTCCTGATGATCAAGCATTTCGGCTCGCTGAATTTCGAGCAGGTGTTCCGGATTGTAAGTGGCCTGCCGGCGGAAACGGCTGGCGCCGGTTTGCTGACTGCGATCGGTCTGCTGCTGATGGTGGGGGCTGCCGGAAAGTCGGCTCAGCTTCCTCTTTATGTCTGGTTACCGGATGCGATGGAAGGCCCGACGCCGGTTTCCGCACTGATTCACGCCGCAACCATGGTAACCGCTGGCGTGTACATGGTTGCCCGGTCGCATGTGGTTTTTGACCGCGCGCCGCAGGCTTTGATGGTAGTCGCAATCGTCGGAACACTGACTGCTTTGTTCGCCGCGACGATTGGTGTTTGCCAAACTGACATCAAGAAAGTTCTGGCTTACTCTACGATTTCACAGCTCGGCTACATGTTTATCGGTTGCGGTGTCGCCGCATATTCCGCGGGAATTTTTCACTTGATGACGCATGCGTTCTTTAAAGGCCTGCTTTTCTTGGCGGCAGGTTCGGTCATCCATGCCGAAGGTGGCGAGCAGGACATGCGCCGGATGGGTGGATTGCGCCACCACATTCCGTGGACGTTTTGGACAATGACGGCGGCGACTTTTGCCATCGCGGGATTCCCCCCGTTTGCTGGCTTCTTCAGCAAGGACGCTATTCTGTGGAAGGCCTATTTGAATGGAAGCTGGGTGTACTGGGCCATCGGCGTCTTCACGGCCTTCTTGACTTCGTTCTACATGTTCCGGCTTTGGTTCCTGACCTTCTTCGGTGAATATCGCGGTGAGGCCGCGGCAAGCGAACATGTTCATTTGGCCAGCAGGGCGGGAGCGCCCGCGCCACATGAGCATGGGCACGGCGGCATTCACGAGAGCCCGACCGTCATGCTGATTCCGCTCGTGATCCTTGCGGGGCTTTCGATTTGCGGTGGTTGGGTTGGCAGTGAGCGCTTCGACAAATTCCTTTCGCCGGCACTTCACTCTGGAGTGACTGCGTATTCCGCAGAGCAGGAAGCCGCGTCAACTCCCGCGTCGGAACCCAGAGAGCACGGTGCCTCTGAGGGGCTTCTGACCAGCATTTCAATCCTTGCGGCCGTCTCGGGATTGTTTCTCGCATGGCTCTTATATCAACGCCGCCCGCAGTTGCCACAGGAAATTGCTCACGCATTAGGTAGTTTCTACGAAGCGGTCGTCCACAAATACTACGTGGACGAAATCTATGCGGCCGTGTTCGTCAAGCCTCTCATCGACGGTTCGACTCGCGTTCTTTGGCATGGCATCGATCGGGACGTGATTGATGCGACGCTCGACAACAGCGCCGAGGGCGCACGCGAGGTTTCCGATGCGATGCGTCACATGCAATCCGGAAATCTTCGATCCTATGCTGGGTGGATCGCGGCGGGAGCGGCGGTGGTGATTGCTTACATGATCTGGCTGGGAACGCGATGAACACCGGGCTCGACAACTCGATTCTCACCCTGGTTACGTTTATTCCGCTGGCAGGTGCGCTCCTGCTGGTGCTGTTTCCACGCCGTAATCGGGACATTCGCCTATTTGCTCTTGTCGTCTCGCTGCTGGATTTTGTTCTTTCGTTGCACCTCCCGGTGCACTTCCAGCGAGGGCAAGCCGGATTTCAGTACGAAGTTAACAACCTCTGGATATCGAATCCCAACATCCATTACCACATGGGCGTAGACGGCGTTTCCATGTGGCTGGTGGTGTTGACTACGTTTTTGACGCCGCTGTGCGTGCTTATCTCATGGAAATCGATTCACGAGCGGGTAAAAGAATTTTTCATCCTGTTGTTAGTCTTGCAGACCGCGTTGATTGGCGTCTTCGTCGCGCTTGATCTGTTTCTTTTCTACTTCTTCTGGGAAGCCACCCTGATCCCGATGGCTTTGCTGATCGGCATTTACGGCCACGGACGGCGCATTTATGCGGCAGTGAAGTTCTTCTTATACACGATGGTCGCGTCGATGTTCATGCTGGCGGCGATCCTGTGGCTTTACGCAAAGACAGGAACGTTTGATTTTGTCAGCATCCAGTCCGCAATTCACAACGGCCAAGTCGAAAACTTTGCGGGCGCAGCAACCTGGCTTTTTCTGGGATTTTTTATTGCCTTTGCCGTGAAGGTTCCCGTGTTCCCTTTCCACACCTGGCTGCCCGATGCGCACGTGGAAGCGCCCACTGCGGGTTCCGTTCTACTGGCCGGCGTTCTTCTGAAAATGGGAACATACGGTATGTTGCGATTTAATCTGGGCCTGTTTCCCGAGCAGTCGCGAAGCAACGCCTGGTGGGTGATGATTCTCGCGCTGATCGGCATCGTCTATGGCGCACTGGTTGCAATGGTGCAGCCGAACATGAAGAAGCTGATCGCGTACTCTTCGATCAGCCACCTCGGCTTTGTTGTGTTGGGCATTTTCAGCTTCACTCAGGCGGGTTTGGACGGCGCAACCTTCGTGATGCTGGCGCATGGAGTTTCCACGGGCGCGCTGTTCATGCTCGCGGGAATTCTTTACGAACGGCGCCATACTTACGAAATCGCCGAATTTGGCGGCCTTGCCACCCCGATGCCGGTATATGCAACGTTTTTTCTGTTCATCGTGCTCGCATCGGTTGGATTGCCGCTGCTCAACGGCTTCATCGGCGAGTTCCTGGTGCTGAGCGGCGCTTTCCGCGATCGCGCAGTTTACGGAATCCTGGGCGCGACGGGCGTGATCTGGAGCGCCTGCTATTTGCTCTGGATGTATCAGCGGGTGTTCTACGGCAAAGTCACGCACTCAGTCAACCTGTCATTGCCTGATCTGAGTGGACGCGAACGCGCGGCCCTGTGGCCAGCAGCGGCCGCCGCTCTGGTGATGGGCGTAGCGCCGCTGATTTGGCTGAACGCGATCGATCCCGCTGTACAAAACGTGTTGGCGCCATTCGCGCAACTTGCCAGCAAAATGGTGGGCCGGTGAACGGTGCCTATGGTATGACGAAAGTAATTCCGCAAGCGGCTGAATACGTCCGCATCCTGCCGGAAATCGTGCTGTCTATTTTTGGCATGATCGTGATGGTGCTCGACCCCTTTTTGGACGAGCGCCGCAGTCAAAGGACGCTAAGCATAATTGCGCTGGTTGGGTCGCTGGCGGCTTTGGCTGCAACATTATTCCAGGCGCAGCATCCGGGCTTGGGCTTCTGGAACATGGTGCGGGTCGACAGCTTCAGCGTGTTCTTCCATTTTCTGGTCGCAGTTGTAACCGCGGTTGTGATCCTGGCTTCTTACGACTACATGGAAGTGCAGGGGATTCGCGCCGGCGAATATTACGCGCTGGTCTTGTTTGGCGCAGTCGGCATGAGCTTGATGTCCTCGGCAGTCGAACTGGTCCTCATCTTTATTGCGCTCGAAATCTCTTCGATTTCAACGTACATCCTTGCTGGATTTCGCCGGAGCGCCGCAATCAGCAGTGAATCTTCGGTCAAGTACTTCCTGCTAGGTTCGTTTGCAACTGCATTTTTTCTATATGGAGTGGCTTTGATGTTCGGAGCCACTGGCTCGACGAGCATTACGGTAATCGGCGACGCGCTTCGCTCGGGCCACATTCCAGTTCTGGCCTACGTTGGAATCGCTCTGATGTTTGTTGGTCTGGGCTTTAAAGTTGCCGCGGCTCCTTTCCACGTTTGGACGCCCGACGTATATGAGGGCGCACCCTCGCCGGTAGTGGGATTCATGTCCACCGCTCCGAAGGCGGCAGCGTTCGCGGTGCTGCTGCGAGTCATGTTTGAGGCCGACGCTCCGGGACGCGTCTGGTTGATCTGGGTTGTAGCCGCGCTTTCGATGACCCTCGGAAATATTGGGGCGCTGGTGCAAGACAACGTAAAGCGGCTCCTCGCCTATTCTTCTATCGCTCACGCCGGATACTTGCTGGTTGCTTTTGCCGCGCTGCCAAACAACGGTGTCCCGGCTGCCATGTTTTACACGGCTTCCTACGCTGCGATGAACGTTGGAGCGTTCGCTGTGATCAGCCACATCGGGGGTAAGGGCGAGCGCTATGTCACGCTGGAAGATTACGAGGGACTGGGCCGCCGT
>Ga0207048_10356_pt1 | contig 13029 bp, 7 predicted proteins | sample Alteio_BWMinCont_65_FD_153301 | JGI IMG/M metagenome (GOLD analysis project Ga0207048, IMG submission 153301) | Enriched cells from forest soil in Barre Woods Harvard Forest LTER site, Petersham, Massachusetts, United States -... | ecosystem: Environmental > Terrestrial > Soil > Temperate forest >...
TGGTTAGTGGCGATAGACTATAACGACGTTTATTTGCTAGATACAGGAAATTTTAAACTACAACATACTTTTAAAGATCCTTCATTTGATCGAGTTATTTGTTTAGCTGTTCACCCTAATGGTAAATGGTTTATTACAGGACCAGGTAATGTTAACAATAACGAAAAGAGTATTCGTTTATGGGATGTTGAAAGCAAAAAGCTTATTATGCAGTTTAATGGCCCAAAGCGAATCGTAAAAAATGTAGCATTCCACCCTAATGGAAATTGGTTAGCGGCATGGAGTATGGACAACACTTTTTATATATGGAGTATAGAAAAGGCAGAGTCCATTTATAATATGGGCTTAGTAGGTGACTTCACAGGTTGCTACTTAACTTTTCATCCAAATGAAGGTTATTTAGCTGTAGTAGATCAAGGTAAAAAAATGATTCGTCGCTGGCATATTGATTATGATTATTTGTTTGAAAAAAGCAAGTTAAATAGAGATGTAAATAATGATACTCAAAAAGCTAGTAATCTAATTAGTACGGAAGGGTTTGATTTTTTCAAAGGGATTTTTAATAAAGGAAATACATTTTTTTCAAACCAGAAGCTACCTAGTATTAAGACAACAGTGGAATTTGATCAACTAGCAATGATTAAAACACATTATAAGCTTAAAGATACTACACCAGTAAGTTTAGAAAAAGCGCTTCGACAGGCTGCAGCAAATAATAAAGTTGGTGATTTAAAATTTTTGCTTAGTAAAATAAAAAATATAGATGCGCAAGACGAAAACCCAGAAAGTAGAAAAACCGCGTTGCATTGGGCAACCATTAAAAGATATAAAGTATGTATTAAAGAGTTGTTAGAAGTAGGTGCAAGATTCAATGTCGCTGATGCTTTTGGTAAAACAGCTTATGATTATGCTGTGGAAGAAGAAAATAATGACAAGGAAATCTCAACTTTATTTCTTGCAAAACGATTTAATCCGTAGCGAAAGAAAATGCGTAAAATGGCTTGGCCTGTTGAAAAAGGTACTTCTTATCTTTGTTAACGACAAAAATGGCTGATATTAGATTGTTTAATATCTGTAATTGTTAATTTCTTAAACCATTTAACAGCCATTGTGGACTTTTTCAACAGCCCCGGCTATTTTAGGAAAGACTTTGTATTCATGTTCTAAGGCTTTAATTTTTAATGGGTCAATGTAGTATAGTATAGTATTTGACAAGATATGGTTCAATGAACTACAATGGAAACATGAAAAGAATTCCTGTAAAAACAACGCCTTCTTTCGATCAAAAAGCAAAAAAACTTCTAACTCCACAAGCGTTAGAGGAATTGTTTGATTACCTCGAGGTTTATCCAGAGAAAGGTGATTTAATTCAAGTTACAGGTGGAATTAGAAAATTGCGCTGGCGAACAGGCAAAGATAATAAAGGGAAAAGTGGTGGCGTACGGATTCTTTATACTTATTTGAGAGATACACTGGTGCTTTTAATTGTTTTATATAGTAAAACTGAAAAGGATAATATTACGCAAGGCGAGCGTAATCAATTAAAGCAATTATTACCTCAATTAATTAGTAAATATAAAGAGGATCTATAAACATGAAAGGAAAAACTTTAGGGCAACATTTAGTAAAAGTAGTTAAAAAAGCGTTGAAAAGCAAAACACGTGGGAAATTAGTCCGTCCAAAAATAGATGTTGCTGCTGTTCGTAAAGAATTAGGAATGACCCAAAAGGAATTTGCTATGCGATATCACCTTAAATTAGAAACGTTACGAAATTGGGAACAAGAAAGAAGAATGCCTGATACTACAACCCTTGCTTATTTAACGTGCATAGCCAAACGTCCAAAAGAAATATTAAAAATCCTCAATCAAAACTAATAATAAAAAAATTAGATAAAAGAACTTAATCCGGCCAAAAGTTTTTAAAACGCAGTGGTGAAAGTTCAGTGTACATAACAGTGTTAGTGATGTTAGCATGGCCTAGGTAACTTTGAATGGCACGTGTATCTTGACCATGATTAGCAAGGTAAAAACCGGTACTGTGCCTTAGCATATGAGGATGTACAGTAAAACTAAAATTAGCAAGTCGGCCTGCTCTTGCAATAATATTGTGTATAGTACGCGTGGATAATGGCGCTCTGTTTTCAGAAACAAAAACGTAAGGTGCATGTGAGTATAGGCGTTGCAATTGCCTAAGTACGCGTAACTCAATACCACGAACAGGGTGCGTTGAAGGCAAGCTGTTTTTGACACGGCGTACGTGAAGCAGACCTTTTTTAAGGTCAACTTGATCCCAACGTAGCGCGGTCAGTTCGCTTACACGCAAGCCGTGGCGAAACATAATGAGGATAATGGCATCATCGCGTAATGGATGCCGGCCATAACGAGAGGCTGCTTTGCGCAGCAACCTAACTTCCTCATCGGTTAGGTATTCACGTTTACGTTGTTCGGTATTTTTAGGTTTACGGGGCGGAAAATGGCGTTTTTTGGCCTTGCGACTTGCTAACTTTGCCGAAAATGAGTTTTGGCGCTTGCTTTTCATGGATTGAACCCCCGCATTCTACCTGGGGTATCTTACCATACTTTGACCGAACATTGCCTAAAATAGCCATTTTTCGCAATGTCAATTTTTATTAAGGCGCAAACGCTTGTTGTCTTCAGATCGGTTTTCAGTTTTGGTGTAAGCCTTATTTTCGTTATTTTCAACAATTTCTTCGTCTGGTGTTTTACGTTTTTTATCACTTTGAGTCTGAACCTCTACAACTTCGTCAAGTTTGTATTTTTTAAACTCTTTTTCAGGGTTAATAGCTTCAGAAAATTGGCTTGATTCTTTACGCTTTTTATTATCTTGCTCTTTTTCACTTAAAGCTTTATCACGATTGATTTTGATCTCTTCTTGCGTTGGTAAATAAATTTTGGCTTTATTAGAGAATGATGGTTCAGCGAAGAATTCATGCTGTGTAAGTCCAATAGAAATAGCAGCTTGTGAAATTTTCTTTTCAGTAGAAACTTTCTCCAAGTTAGCATTGAGTAATTTGATTATATCTTGATCGGTATCTTTATTAATCCACTGGATAGGTGTTTCACCATTAGCATCTTTTATCATTACGTCAGCACCAGCATTTAATAAAAATTTAACGAGCTCTCTATTGTTGAAGGCAACTGCCCAATGCAAAGCAGTTGTTTTTACACCTTTATTCTCTTGAACATTAATAAGATCAGGATGTCTATAAAGTAAATCTTGCAGTACTTCAATTTTACCTTCCTTAGAAAGTTCAATAAAATTGGCAGCAATAGAAGTTACAACTTTCCTATCCTGATGATCTTTGTTGCTAACAAGCGCTTCATATTCATCAATTGTTAATTGAATAATGTATCGCTCTTGATCTGTACATAGATCTAGTGGCTGTATTTTTTTTGCTTCCCCTCGATCTTGGCGATTTTCCATACCAATATTCTTCAATTTTTCTGAAAATTGCTTTGCTAATTCAAGGTTTGTAAATATTATGTTTACAAAATTTTCATTTACTTTCTCTGCTAGATATTCTGAAATTAATAAATGTTCTTGCTTGATTATGTTTTTTATAGAAGTTAGATTGTTAGTCTTTTTATAACCGTAACCTTCAATCATTAATATACCATTTTCTGTTATGTTAAATTGGACATGATAATCTGCACTTTGCCATTTTTCAAGGATCAATTTCAAATTTACTTTATCTGCAATATCTCGGCATGAGATAATTAAGTTAGTTTTAGTCTGTAGCGTATAGACAGACGATAATAATTGACAGGTAAATAATACAGCTAATTCCAAGTTATTTTTTAAAAGTACATATGAAGAATTCAAAACAGCTGGTGTGTAAGTAGGAATTCTCACGTTTTTATTTTCACGAAATTCTTCATACAATTTTGCCAAATTTATATCCTCATTAACTTCCTTAAACTTTCTATACCCTAAAATAATAAATTTTTCCATATCAAAAGTTGAGATATCTATCTCACTAGCATACGCTGCTAAATGCGCTAAAAGTTTAACTTCTCTATCGTTAAAATTTAAATTATAAAACCCTGCCATTTTAGCACGTTCAATTAAATATTTTTCTAAAAAAATTTCTTTCTGTTGTTTTAATAAACATATTACTTTCTCTACTATTATATAAGTTTCATTATGAAAATATTTTGCCGTAGAACTTCCTTTGAATCCCATTAAATTAATTAACCATCGCCATTTCCATACATCTATTCCTTTTTTTTCATCATTAAATTCTAGTAAATTTAAAAAATGCGTCATATTATTCCTGCCTTCTGTGTACATCATATGGCGAAAATGACTTTTCTCCCAAAAACAGTATTTAAGGAATTTAAATACATTTTGTTTTAGAGATCTAGTTAATGGTAATAAGTTAAGTATATCTTGGTTATTAACAGCTTGTGTAAGGTAATATTCAGAATCATCTTCAAGATCTATTTTAGCATCTCTAATAAGTTCATCGGTACACTTACTTTTTACTAGTAAGCAGCTAACTCGAATGGCTTGCTTAATATCTTCATCAAGTTGTTGTGCTTCTTTCGATAATGTAAAAAAAACATCCATCGGCAATTTTTTGTCTTCGGGTTGTTCTTTAATAAATTTTTGATATGATTCTTTATCACCTTTAAGCAATAAATTAAAACAATTTAACCTTGTAAGACAGCGTTTAACTTCGAAGTCTATTGTTTCATTGTATGATTCATAGTTAGCTTCAGGTGTAATTTTATATAAAAAATATTTTTGATAACAAACCAATTGTTCATATTCTTCTTCCTTTAAATCTAGATCTGGATAATACATTTCACGATAACACTTGATTAAATTTCTATCATACGATTTTCTAGAAATGTCGAACTCTGTTTTCTCCTCTTCACTTTTGCTACATAACGAATGAGTAAATGTTCTTTTGAAAAATTCAAATACCTCTTTGTTAGGAATTGTTAATTCATACTCGTTTCTATTTATACCTCTTGAGTTTGTTTTTGTTGTCAAATAACCACTTAATAGTAAAAAACTCCATAACTCATCTGATCTTTCCCTCATATCAGAAAAAACAACATGCTCATTAATTGTTTTAAACATTTTTTCATTATTTAATAACATTTTAAAGTTTAAAGCTATATTTTTACTAGATTTATTTATCAAATCATTTACTATTTTGTTTTCTGAAGTATTAATCCAATGTTCCATATATTTGTAGTTAAATGGTTCTTTTCCTTGGTTATCTTCAATGAAGTTAGTAATTGACCAAGGATTAAAAACGTATTGATCCCCTATTCTATAGCCACCATACCAACATATAGCATCATTCAATACTTTTTCGACCTCTTCTTTCTTCAACATACTCTTTACTTCTTCTTCTAAAAAACCAAAGTATTCGCTATATTTATCCGATAGTAACCCATAGACTTTAATATTATTTAATCCGCTAAAAATACTTTCTTTCGCTAAACGCAGAACACCTGTCAATATTGCTTGATCTAGATTAGAGTTATCTTTTAAGCTAGATGTGAGTAAATTTCGAATAAATTTAATTAATTTATCGTAATATCCATTGAAATAACTTTCATGTATAGGTGTATCATATTCATCAATTAATATGATTACGTTAGAATTATATTGTTTTTTTAAATATTCAGTAAGCTTCTTTAGTGATTGCTCTGTTTGAAACATATCACTTTCTCGATTAATTATTTTTTGATAAAATATTTTATCATCTTCATTATCTTTCAGCGTTCCTTCAAACAAAATTTTTCTGTATATTTTATATGTTTCTGAAATCAAAAATTTAAAGCTATCGATAGCTGTTTCATAATTATCAGTTCTAACATCTTTGAATGTTAAAAATATAACAGGATACTTAGATAAGTATCTTCTATATTTTATTTCTTTCCATATTTTCAATTTAGTAAAGTATGTTTTTTCCTCAGTAGTAGATAAATTTGATAAAAAACTATATAGCATGCTCATGTTGAGTGTTTTTCCAAATCTTCTTGGCCTAGTGATTAATTTTACTATGGAGAGATCTTCTATGATTTCCTTAATAAAAAGGCTTTTATCAATGAAATATCCATTTTTATTGATCAAGTTCACAAAATTACTTTCACCAATCGCAAACTTAGGAAAATTTTTATGCCATGTCTTTTCAATTTCAAAATCTTTTCTAGAATCCAGTAAAAAACCTTCTATATTTGCAGGTCGAATTGAAGAATGCTCGTGATCGCTATCACTTCCTGATTGAAAATTTTCCCCAACATGAAATGTTGCTTGGTTTAATCTATTTCCATGCTGGGGGATAATTTTAAACTAGATTTCTCCTCTTCTTGCACTTTTTTTTCTGAAGTTACTTGCGTAGTATGTGTAAGAGAAGCCAACGTTTGCTCGTTTCTTTCTCTAAAAGCTGATTGAGCCGTATTTTCTCTAAATTTACTTTTTGCTGCCTCTTCACCTGCTGTTATTAACTGGTTCTGTTTACTTGCATCTAAATCAAAATCTAATGTACCTACATTTTCATTGCTAATGTAGATAGTACGCAGACGTTGGCTCTTGTTGAGATTCGCTAATAACTGCTCCGATTCAAAATACGCATGAAATAGCGCTTTAGCCACTGAAGATGCAGAATCCAATTTCGACTCTACTTCTACGTGTTCAGGTTGTGGCGTATACAAACTAAATCCAAAGGTTTCATCATTAAAAATAGGGAAATCAGGATCACCACTACGGTGGTGCGGTTGTTGATATTTCAGCTTATCAAATATCTCCAACGGATAATTTTTCAACATCCCACCATCTACGTATTTGTCCTGAGAGAATAAAACTCGCTCAACTTGGCCAGTTTCTTTAATATGCTTGCGATATAATTGATGAGGTTTAAATACACCTGGAATAGACATTGATGCTCTTATGGCGTCTGACACAATTACATCTTTCCAAAGATCGTCATCCGAATTAATTACCGTGATTGCTTGTTGACCACTAATACAAGTCGTAACAACATATAAAGCTTTATAATTTTTCCCGCGTTCAGCTAATTTGCATAATTGGCCAAAGGTCAAATATTTAATGTAATTTTCACCAAACTCTTGATCAATCTTATCTGCTTGCAGCTTATTTTCAATAAGCTTCTCAATCCAATTTCTAAAGTATTCGCCTGAGCACAAACCGTCTAACTTGGTTAATTGTTGCCAAGGATTCAAATAATCCCAGTAAGATTTACTGTCTTGATAAGATGACTTTAACGCTGTCCACAAAGCTTTCATGGTGGTGCGTATTTTGCTGCTGTCTTTACCTTGAAAAGCACTTACATCCGTTCCTTCTAAGAAGGCTTCTACTGACAAAGTACGCAATATATTTTCTAAGTCTGCAATCGAAAAGTTTAATGCAACTAATAAAGCGGTAATTGCACCTGCTGACGTGCCTGCTACACGCCGTATTTGCTCTAATCGATTGTTAGTATGTAGCACACGGACAGCACCCAAATAAGCAATTCCTTTAGGGCCACCACCCTCGAACACTAAGTTTCGAAATCGTTGCTTTTTATTGGTTAAATCAAGTGCCTTATAGGCATTGACTACAAGGAATTTTTTCCAATTTCTTAAATCAGCAATAATTAAGTTATAATCGCCATAAAGAGATTGGTTATCTTTAAACTGATTTTGAAGTTTAATTGCTAAATCAACAGGTGTTAAATTATCTTTATCAGTTGCATGAATATCCGATTTTTGCTTAAGCAAAACTTTAACTGCTTTTTCTTGCGCACCCAATACCGCAAAATGTAACGCTATTCTGCCATCCTGGTTAATATAGAGTTTATCCACTTTGTTGCATTCACATAACCGTCGTAGCGCTAAAATATTACCCGTTTCTGCCGCTAAGCTTAATGGCGTACGATGAGTTACATCTGGCTGATTATGTAATTGGCTTTTTATAATCGCCTCATGGGTTAATAGATAAGCTAACATGGCATCTTGACGCGATAATACAGCCAAATGCAATACATTGCCAAATCCTGCTAGCCACACGTCCGTACCTTTATAAAAATTGAGCAAATAGCCAACAATTTCCTTATGTCCTCGTAATATTGCTAAGTGCAAAGGCGTACAATCTAACTCACAGCTAGCCACACTTACACTTTCAGCGAATCTCAGTTTAACTGGGATATTAGCTGCGCCTACGTCTGTTAATGCTTGCACAGTTTCAAATTGTCCCAAGTAAGCTGCCATATGAATAGCTTGTAAACCGTAACGATTACAAGCAGCTATATCAATGCCGCCTGTTTTTATAAAATAGGTAACTAAATCTTGCCGGCTACATAACACTGCTGTATGCAAAGGCGTATGTTGTAGAGAATCTCGTAAGTTTAAAAATAAGCTTCGATCTTGCTTAATAAGCACTTTTACAGCATTCAAATCTTCTTTAGCAATATTTCTCCAAAGCGTCCCCTGTTGTTGGCTAATTTCAACTGCATCGATCAAGCTATTTGGCGTAATGTTAACCAAATTCTGTAAGTTTTGATAACGAATTACTGCTTCAGTCTCTGTAGTAATTTGCATTTGCGATTCTCCTTTTAAGAATGAGTCATAGTGATTACAGTCATTGTAATTGGCCATAACCTTGTCATAATCTTCTTTTTTGGATTTAAGTAGAAATTTGGTTGTTTTATTGGTTAGAAATTTCTCGTTAAATTCTGCCAATAGTTGTACAATTTCCTCATAGCCCTTTTCTTTAGCAATGGCCAATGGCGTTTTACCATACCAATTTTCTATCCTGAGTGGATTAGTGTGATAGCGCGACATTTTTACATATAAAAAATTTAAAATATCTGCTGGTTTATTACATATAATCGCCCAGTGTAGTAACGAATTATTTTTGTCATCTGTCGTCAAAACACTCACACCTTTATCAAACATTATTTCCATTTGGCCCAAGTCACCGCTTTTAACCGTCCTAAAAAGGCTCTCGCGTAGTTCAGCGTTTTTTTTGCATATGCTATAATTGCTTCTTTGAATTTCGTCGTTTATGCAAGTACCATTGATGTCAAAGCTGGTCAACGATTTGTTAGCACGCAAAGCTAGCTTTATATCTTTCCCCATATTGCTAACGTTATTGTTAGAAAAGTCAAGACAGACCAATGTCTCATTCTTATCTAGTGTTTCAATCAAATATTTTGCGCCTACGCCACTGATATTATTTCCACTAATGTTAAGCTTAATCAGCGATTTGTTAGACAATAAAGCTAAACTTACGTATTTCACACCCACATCACTGATGTTATTGCCGCAAAGGTTAAAGTTAGTCAGTGCTTTGTTTTCTTTCAACGCTTCGGCCAAGTATTCGGCACCGTCAGCATCGATGTTATTGTAACTTAGGTCGAAGTTGGTCACTGCTTTATTTTTCTTTAATGCTTCGGCTAAGTATTTCGCACCTACGGTTCTAACGTTATTTTGGTAAAGGTCAAGGCGAGCTAATGATCTGTTTTCTATCAACGCTTCTGCTAAGCTTTGTGCGCCATCACAACCAATGCGATTTTCACGAAGGTTAAGATAAACTAACGCATTATTTTTTTTTAATGCTTCGGCCAAATCTTTTGCGCCTACCTCATTTATACAGCTAAAATGAAGGTCCAGATGAGTTAGCGTCTTATTTCCCTTCAATGCTTCAGCCAAATCCTCTACTCCATCACTAATGTTGTTTAAACTAAGATCAATGTGAGTTAGTGCCTTGTTCTTCTTCAACGCTTCAGCTAAGCCTTGAGTGTCTTCATGGTTAATTCGACTACTACTAAGATTAAGGCTAGCCAGCGTTTTATTTTCCTTTAACATTTCAAATAAGTCTTGTGCGCATCCGTGGCTCATATTATTACTAAGGTCAAGGCTGATTAGGGTGGTGTTAATTTTAAGTGCTTGCGCCAACAGATGTATATCAGCTTTCGCTAGTCCACTGCTACCAGAATCGCTACTCAGATCAAGTACTTTCAAGGTTGGATCATTTTTGTGAAGGCTTTTCAAGGTTTTCTTAAATTTCGAAGTGGTATAAACTTTCATGTTAAAGTTTAATCCTGTTCATAACGTTAAACCTATAAATTACAACATTGCGAAGACTGACTTCAGACTGTTGAAAAAGTGCCATTTAGTCATTTTCTGTATCCTATCGTTAACGCAAAATTTAATTTAAATGCATACCAAAAATGTAATTGAATAATAAAGGCTTGGATTAACCTTTTTATATTGAAAATACTCGCACTTAAATAAGTTTGTATTTTCACTTTCATTGCTCCTACATTGAAATGTAAAACATAAAAAGTTTAACATGACCTAAACTGACCTATTTTAGGCAGCCTATAAGAACCGTTAATTAACCAAAAAGTGATTTATATAGTGATATTAGCTTATTATTTTAGAAATGAAATTCGTTGAGCGACTTTTTAAATATCTAACGGTAGGCATTTTTTTATTCTGCTTTTTTTGAAAATGGGGCAATTTATCAAAGCTCACTATAAACTTTAAAGTAATAGCATTTGTTAATTATCGACACAAAATGCTTATGAAATCAAGCATAAAATTTTACCGTTGTCACTTCACTTGGCTCTATCACAAAAACGTTCAAAACAACCGACGAGCCAGGGAAGCAATTACGAAAGTAATTGCGCGGCGAGGAGGCACGCATAGCCGGAGCGCCGAATGTTTTGTCGCAGACAAAATATAAGCGTAAAGTCGTTGTGAGAGCTGTGGTGAAGCGCGTAAGTGCGAACCGCAGCGAGCGCAGGATGTATGCGGGCAGCCGAAGGCATAGTGTGTCGCCATATTTTTTGCTCTTTTTGGCGACTTGGAGTCCCAAAAAGTTTAGCAAAAAATAGCGACACCATCAAACATATTGAGGTATAAATTGCCTAAAAACCACAAAATGTGGTGTTTTATAAAAAATGTGCGACATACCCTATAAATCTGGCTGGTACCCTTAGACTGTCACATTTGCTTCAATTTATTTTGTCACCGTCTCATTAAGGAGAGCCAGGTTTTTTATTCAAAAAAAGCAATTTTTGCATCAAGTGAAGGCGAATATATCCTTTGATTGCTTTCTTGACGCACCATGACGCTGCCATTTTTTAATAATTTATTAATTGTTCTGGATATAAATGTTCGATTCTTACCAGTTATTTTTGCTAAATTAGCAACATTAGATTCCTCGTATTTTACTAATGTTTTTATGAGTTCTTCTTCCCCTTTTGATAAATCAAATTTCTGCATCCTTTCTTTAGCAAGAGCGCCGATAGTCGCCTTCGCTAAATCTGTTGATACCGTTTGGACGATTTTGCCAATTGATAAGCGATTAGTAAGTGCATAAATCAAACCAAATATATACCTTAATCTTCCACCAGTAACATCGTATAGGTAATCAAAAATCTCTTTTTCTAAAGGAAATTTTACGTATTTATCAATTTTATAGTGGTTCAAACGTTTATTGATTAATTCATGGTAAACAGTTTTACTGAGAGGTTTTATTAAGATTTCGTCACTGATAATGTCATCTAAGCGATCAACTCGCCTTGATATAAAAGACCGTAAGCCAACATCCCCCACTAAAAACCAAGATATATTATCAATTTGAAAATTATCTCTAACTGCGTTAAATAGATACTCTAAATGTTCTTCCGTATGGATGACATTAACATCTAAATTATTAAGTTGGATTAATATCCCATTTTTATATCCGAGTCTTACAGCAAGTTTTCCCAAATCTTGTAAATGATGGCCTAATGTAGTTGATGGGATAAATGTTGGTTGTGTTGCTGTACTTGATTTACCGTAGCTTCCGCCAAAAGAAAATGCGGTTACCCCGAAGTTGTTATATGCTTCTGACAAACGGTATGACAATGCTTTTGCTTCTATAAACACTGAATTTTTCTTAACCTCTTTTGCATGCGTAGTTTCAAGTTCTCTGACAATTGTCGAGATAACAGCGGTCAAAAGGCTTTCAAGGTTCCAATTTTTTTCAACGCTGACTTCATCCCTAGGAGCAAAATATAGATATCTTTTTTGGGAGAAAAACTTTAGGTAATTAGCAAATGAGGTTGTTCCAACACCTCGTGTACCTTCTATAATTAACCTTACATTCTTGTCCTTTAATATATTTTGACAAATTTTGATTTCTTCACTGTGCCCTGTGAATAACTCTAATGTGTTTAAAGAAATAGGATTTACAGAAAAAGGATATGTTTTATATCCAAGTAGTTCCCAGTCCATAAAGTTCGCCTTACTAATAGTCGAAAGGCTGAATAGTAACACGAAATGGAAACGCATCAAATAAAAGATACGCACATATTAAATTTAACGAAAAGTAACAATTAAGTATAATGATCCTCAACTACTCAGCAATACTAAAGGTATCAGCTAGACTAAATTAGCTTGATTATTGAAAAAAGACAACCAGACAAGTTTCTGGTTGCCCTTCCCTGCTCTCAAATTGCCATTGTTAACATTAGCTTTTGCAGTACCGCTTGGTTAGTTTCTTTGCTTTGAATGATTAAATCTCGAATAGTCCAGAGAAAACCTTCAATAACTTGGTCACTACATTCTGATAAATTTGCTTGCATTCCAACGTATAACAGAGCTTCAAGTTTATAGAGATTTTCGTGTAATTTCTCTAACAAGTAAGTTTGTCCCTTTATTACATCAGTGAGATTAGGTACTCTGGCATCAGCCATATCCAGCAATTCTGGGTGAATCAATACCTCTAGGTATTATAAGGGGGTTTGCAGCTTATTAAAAAATAGTTTTCGCACAATGTGGTCTTTTTTTCATTAGGTAATGACGCTAGACTGCTTATTTCAAGCAGGAGTACCATGAGCATGAAGCTAAAAAAACATTTGAGTTTCTATAGCTTACGCAAAACATTATCAGCGTGTTTTAGTAGCATTCCTGAACATCGACAAACCAGTAAGGTAGATTATAGCATTCACGACACGTTGATGAGTGGCTTTGCCTGTATGCATTTTCAGGAT
>Ga0207048_10357_pt1 | contig 12996 bp, 7 predicted proteins | sample Alteio_BWMinCont_65_FD_153301 | JGI IMG/M metagenome (GOLD analysis project Ga0207048, IMG submission 153301) | Enriched cells from forest soil in Barre Woods Harvard Forest LTER site, Petersham, Massachusetts, United States -... | ecosystem: Environmental > Terrestrial > Soil > Temperate forest >...
CCGGATTCGCCGAACACGCATCCTGGCTTAAAACTTCCGATCCTTCAATAAAAATACAAGTGCCGAGTTCATCTTCATGTCTGCGGGTTTTTAATTCAACCTGCGCAATGGCGGCAATTGAGGCCATTGCTTCGCCTCTGAAGCCCATGGTGCGGATGGCAAACAAGTCTTCGGCCTTTCTTATTTTTGAAGTAGCATGCCGCTCAAAACTCATCCTCGCATCGGTTAAGCTCATACCGCAGCCGTTATCGATAATTTGTATCAATGATTTCCCGGCATCCTTAAGTATTAGTTGTATCTTATCGGCGCCGGCGTCGAGCGAGTTCTCAACCAGTTCTTTTACAGCAGATGCCGGCCGCTGCACTACCTCGCCTGCAGCAATCTGATTGGCAACGGAGTCTGGTAAAAGCTGGATTATATCTGGCATTTTTTAAAAATTCCCTTCATTTTCGTTTTCGATGCTAAATTAATTATTTGACACCATAACTTTATGCCTTTGTTTTTGTATATAGTTTTGTAGTTTACAACTTTTAAATACCCATGAAAAAAATTTGGCTCATATTGCTCTTATTCCTGGTTGTGGCATGTAAACAAAAGGACTATAATGTCGATCTCCTGGTTAAAAATGCATTGGTTTATACTGTCGACAGCAATTTTACCACGGCTGACGCATTTGTTGTAAATGCCGGGAAAATTGTAGCAGTTGGTAAAGCAGATACTTTGGAACAAAAATATAAAGCTCATGAGGTCATTGATGCAAAAGGAAAACCCATTTATCCTGGTTTTATTGATGCCCACGCTCATTTTTATAGTTATGGTTTGAGTCTGCAGGAAGTTCGGCTTGAAAAAACTAAAAGCTGGCAGGAAGTTATAGACTCAGTAAACGATTACGCCCGAAAAAACCCCGAAGGATGGATAGTAGGCCGCGGATGGGACCAGAATAAATGGAAGATTAAAGATTTCCCCAATAAAGCGAAATTAGATGCCATGTTCCCGGTAAGACCAGTAATGTTAACCCGTATTGACGGGCATGCATTAATGGTAAATCAGGCGGCCCTTAATATAGCAGGCATCAGACCGGGGCAAACTATTGCCGGCGGTAAAATTGAAACTGTAAATGGCAAGCTTACCGGATTGTTGATCGACAATGCGGAAGGATTGGTTAAGCGGAAAATACCCGCTCCAACCGAACCTATTATAGAATCAGCTTTATTAGATGCTCAAAGCAATTGTTTTGCAGTGGGTTTAACCACAGTTGAGGACTGCGGACTGCCATATACCATGGTAAATATAATTGCCCAGCTGCAGCACAAGGGTGAGTTGAAAATGCGGATGTACGTAATGCTGTCAGACGATCAGGAGAATTATGATTATTTATTTAAACGAGGTGTTTATAAAACCCCGGGGCTCGATGTACGCTCATTTAAAATGTATGCCGATGGCGCCCTGGGTTCAAGGGGGGCCTGTTTATTGCAACCTTATTCTGATCAAAAAAACTGGCGCGGGTTTTTGTTAAGCAGTCAGCGGCATTTTCAGGATGTAGCAAAAAAAGTTGCTGCGAAAGGGTTCCAGTTGTGTACCCATGCTATTGGCGATTCGGCAAACCGGGTAATATTAAAGATATATGCAAGTGTGCTAAAAGGGAAAAATAATCTCCGCTGGCGCGTCGAACATGCACAAGTGCTCTCACCGGGCGATATTAGATATTTTGGTGATTATAGTATTATCCCATCTGTGCAGCCCACCCATGCAACCTCAGATATGTACTGGGCGGGTAAACGGCTGGGCAAAAAGCGTTTGAAATCGGCCTATGTTTATAAGCAATTGCTTCAACAAAATGGCTGGCTGCCCTTGGGCACTGATTTCCCGGTTGAAGATATTAACCCCATATATACGTTTTATGCCGCGGTTGAGCGTAAGGATTTAAAGGGGTACCCTGAAGATGGCTTTCAGCCTGAAAATGCCCTGACCCGCGAAGAGGCATTAAGAGGTATGACGATTTGGGCAGCAAAAGCAAATTTTGAGGAAAAAGAAAAAGGCAGTATTGAACCTGGCAAATTTGCCGACTTTGTGATCCTTAATGAAGACATTATGAAAATAGACGGCACCGAAGTGCCAAATGTTAAAGTGTTAAATACGTTTATAAATGGCGAAAAGGTTTATGAGAAAAAGTAATTGGCGATTTTACACTTTAATTTTATCAGGATTTGTATTATTTAATTCGGCATGTGCACAATACCCGCCTTTTACAGGCAGGGCTTATGTTGAAGAAGAAAAATTGGTTGAAAAGTCAACAGTGCTGTTGAACAACGCAGCTTACCTGATCCCTCTCCAAAACCTTGACCAGTTAAAAATTGCCAGTATCAATTTTTCGAATCAACATGCTGCCGGGTTCGACAGCCTGCTTAATAAATATAGTAAAGTAACGTCAGTTAATGGTAATGATTATACAAAGCTGCCTGCCGGGCAGGCGGGCGCAAAAAGCCTTGATGACCTATCATTCGATCTGAAACTATACAACACCCTCATTATCCAGCTAACCGATGTCGACCTCGACAACCCGTCGATCATTGACTTTATCAACTTCAATCAGAAAGTTAAAAATGTAGTCATAGCGCTATTTGGCAGCAGTAATACATTGGTTAAATTAAATAATGTTTCGGTGCCCATTATCTGGTGCCAGCGTGTGTCCCCGGTTTCAGCATTTTTTAGTGCGCAGGCTATATTTGGCGGGGTTGCGATAACACAGAAATTAAATAGGAGCTTATCATTAACCTACAGGGCCAACATGGGTTTTACAACGGATAAGATCCGTTTGCAATATACTGTTCCTGAAGATGCAGGCATCAATTCAAATGACCTCCTGGGTATTGATAATATAGCTGCCGAAGCTATTCTTAACCAGGCTACACCAGGCTGCGTGGTATTGCTGGCTAAAGATGGCAAAGTGATATTTAATAAAGCTTATGGCTATCACACTTATGATAAAAGAATACCGGATAAAGTTACGGATATTTTTGACCTGGCATCGTTGACCAAAGTATCTGCAACCACAATGGAAACCATGCAGCTTTATGACGAGGGCAAATTAAACCTTGAGGCCACCGTAGGCGACTACCTTGCTGTGGCCCGCAAAACCAATAAGAATAATATCCGAATCCGCGAGATACTGGAACACCAGGCCGGGCTAATCCCGGATATTCCAACGTTTGAACCCATAAATCCTGCGGACCACAGCCCTGATTCATCAGCTAACTATCCTACCAAAGTGAATGACAAGTATTATTTGAGGAAGGATTACTTTAAGGATGTGATGTGGCCGGAGATGCTGAACTCGCCGCTAAAAACAAGAGGGCAATATGTTTACAGCGACTTAGGCTTGTGTTTTATGCAGCAAGTAATTGAAACACTTACTTCAACCACTGAGAATACATACGTTCAAGAGCAGTTTTATAACCCATTGGGTATGCAAACCGCAGGGTTTTTACCTCTCAATCGTTTTACACCTGACCGCATAGTCCCCACGGAGGACGAGGAAGTCTATCGTCATGCCCTGTTGGATGGGTATGTGCATGATCCCACGGCGGCCCTCATGGGTGGTGTGGCTGGCCACGCCGGATTGTTTGCAGATGCAAATGACCTGGCCATATTATACCAGATGATGTTAAACCGCGGCAGCTACGGGGGGGTTCAATATATTAAAGCCGAAACAGTAGACTTGTTTACCTCCAAACAATCAGATGTAAGCCGCCGGGGTTTGGGTTTTGACCGTTGGGATCCCATTGTCGATCATCGTTATCCATCGCAATTAGCATCACCTCAAACTTACGGGCATACAGGTTTCACCGGCACGTGTGTTTGGGTCGACCCAAAATATAACCTGGTTTATATATTTTTATCAAACAGGGTAAACCCGGCAGTCAGCAACAAGTTAGGCAACTTAAATACGAGGCCCAGGATACAGGACGTAGTCTACCAGGCGATACAGAAAGGAATGTGATTTGATTTTAGAATTACGATTTACGATTTTAGATTGATAATGCCTCTAATTTAAGGTGTCATTTCGACGAGCCTGCCTGCCGGCAGGCAGGGAACGAGGAGAAAACTTTTCAAACATTCATAGCAGAATATGCAAGGCGTATAAGCTCTTTTACCTTGTTCGAGATAACATAGTTGTTTCGTAACTTTATTCCAAAATCCGAAATAAAAATGAAAACGTTAAATATTCCCGAAGGTTACCAGCCCGTGATGCCTTATCTTATAGTTGAAAATGCACCGGGGTTCATGGAATTTACACAAAAGGTTTTTGGCGCAGAAGAGAAATTCAAAGCTATGCGTGACGAAAAGCTTATACAACATGCGGAAGTGAGTATAGGCGGCAGTGTAATTATGTTTGCTGACGCTACAGAACAGTACAAGCCACAACCTGCCAGTTTGTTCGTTTATGTGGATGATTGTGATGCTGTTTATAAGAATGCCATTGCAAACGGTGCAACCTCAGTAACCGAACCAGGTGATCAAAGCTACGGCCGCAGCGCAGGCGTAAAAGACGCTTTTGGCAATACCTGGTGGATCACCGCGGTTTGATGATTATTGCAGAAGTCGGCGTGCCAAATGCGGAACTAAAAAATTCTGTTAAAAAGAATTACGCATTCGACACTCCGACTTCCGCATTTTTAAAAATCCGAAATCGAAATTCCGAAATCCGAAATCAATTTTACATCCGCTTAACACTATTCCCATAAATTGCTGTTAAACTTGCACCAGTGAAACTATCATGAGCATACTACCTATGCAAAGCATAAGCAGCTCACGATAGTTTCATTACCATAAACAGCATATCAAATAAATGAAAATCGGAATAGTTTGTTACCCAACCTTCGGCGGAAGCGGAGTAGTAGCCACTGAACTTGGCAAAGGCCTCGCCGACCGCGGGCATCAGGTTCATTTTGTGACCTATAACCAGCCAGCACGACTCGACTTGTTTTCCGAAAATTTGTTTTACCACGAGGTTTCGGTATCTAATTATCCACTTTTTGATTTCCCGCCATATGAATTGGCTCTGGCCAGCCGGCTGGTTGACGTTGTGCGTTTTGAAAAGCTGGATATATTGCACGTGCATTATGCCATCCCGCATGCCTCGGCAGCCTTTATGGCTAAACAGATATTGCTAACTTATGGCATTTACATACCCGTAGTTACAACCCTGCATGGTACAGATATTACCTTGGTTGGTCGCGACCGCACATTTAAGCCGGTTGTAACTTTTTCTATTAATAAATCAGACGGGGTTACAGCGGTTTCAGAGCATTTAAGAAACGATACTTACGAGTACTTCGATATCGAAAACGATATCAGGGTAATCCCAAACTTTATCGACCTTAAGCGCTTCAACCTTAAACCCAAAGATCATTTTAAAAAAGCGATAGCCCCATCAGGCGAAAAAATAATAGTGCACACTTCAAACTTCCGAAAAGTGAAACGCACTGAAGATGTAGTCAGGATATTTGCAAAGCTGATAACAAAAATACCCGCAAAACTGCTGATGGTGGGTGATGGTGTGGAACGTTCGCGCTGTGAACAATTGTGCCGTGACCTGGGTGTTTGTGATAATGTGAGGTTTTTAGGAAAACAGGATGCCATTGAAGAAATATTATCTGTTTCCGACCTGTTTTTAATGCCTTCGGAATCGGAAAGCTTTGGCTTGGCCGCACTCGAGGCAATGGCCTGTAAAGTGCCCGTAATAAGTTCAAATGTAGGTGGATTGCCTGAATTGAATGTTGAAGGTGTGACCGGTTTTCTTAGAGATGTTGGCGATGTTGACGGAATGGCCGAAAAAGCTGTATACATCCTGGAAGACGACAATAGGCTTCAAATGTTTAAAAATAACGCACTGGCCCGTGCTAAACAGTTCGACCTTGCAAACATACTCCCTGCATATGAAAATTATTATGTTGAGGTGATTGAACGGACTAAGGAAAGAGTAGCTTAAAGCCGAAAACGAATAGCACAAATGCGAAAGCTTTTACCCATAAATGATTGTCCTTTAAAAACCATATAAATCACTGCTTTAAGTAATTGTTTGCATTAAATCACCTTCTGATATTGCTCCCATCATTTGGCCAAAAAATAGTTATCGGCTTACCCTGTCTGAACCCCGTGCATTTTGGAAAAAAGGAAGGAAACAAAAATAAATTTCATTAAATTTAACCAATGCGTTTGCGTTTGAAGTTTGCGCTGACAAAGCAAATCAAATTGCTATGCGGGTGGTAAATACCCCAATATAAAATACTTTTAAACTAAAATATCCGTTTGCGTATAAATAAATACATCTAACCCTAAACTATGAATTTCAACAGAAAACTGGCATTAATCGCTTTAGCACTGCTTGTTACCGCAAATATTTCATTTGCGCAAGTAAAAAAACGCCCAACCCTGTCACCTAAAGAAAAGCCCGCGACACGCGTAGTACAGATAAAGAGCGATCTGCTGCCTGTTGATCCGAATGTGATCATCGGAAAACTGCCAAACGGCCTGACCTATTATATCCGCAAAAATATTCAGCCAAAAAACAGAGCCGAATTATACCTGGTAAACAATGTAGGTTCAGTATTGGAAACTGATGCGCAACAGGGGCTTGCCCATTTTACTGAGCACATGGCATTTAACGGAACGCGTGATTTCCCCAAGAATGAACTGGTGAGTTATCTGCAAAAATCCGGGGTTAAGTTTGGCGCTGACCTTAATGCTTATACCTCATTTGACGAAACCGTTTACCAGTTACCGCTGCCAACTGATAGCGTTAAAACATTTGAAAAAGGGTTCGATATATTAGCCAACTGGGCCGGCTATCAAACGTTCGACCCAAAAGAAATTGATGCTGAACGCGGAGTTGTTTTAGAAGAGGAGCGCCTGCGTGGTAAAAATGCGCAGGAACGCTTGTTACACCAGGTATTGCCTGTATTACTGAGCAATTCAAGGTATGCCGAACGTTTGCCTATAGGTAAGGAAGATATACTAAAAACCTTTAAGCCTGAAACCATAATAAGTTTTTACCGCGATTGGTACAGGCCCGATCTCCAGGCAGTGATTGCTGTGGGTGATTTTGACCCTAAGCGTGTAGAACAATTGATAAAAGACAATTTTTCAGCTTTGAAAAACCCTGCCAATGAAAAACCACGCACTAAGTATTCAGTTCCAGCAAGTGCGGGTACTGTGGTTAAAATAGCTACCGACAAGGAGTTCCCTTATACTTTAGCTGAAATTATTGTAAAACATCCGGAAACAAAGGTGCGCACAAAGGCTGAGTACCTTGAAAGCGTCCGGGTTGACTTATTTAACCAGATGCTGAATGCGCGTTTGGGCGAACTTACGCAAAAAGCTGATCCTCCATTTTTGTTCGGCAGGGCAAGTTATGGCGGATTCTTAGGTCACCAGGATGCCTTTACCTCCATTGCCGTCGCCAAGCCCGGAGAACTGGAAAAAGCGATAAAGGCAGTGGTTGCTGAAACCGAACGCGCAAGGAAATTTGGTTTTACGCAAACTGAATTTGACCGTGCAAAGCAGGACGCTTTAACTCAAATGGAAAACGCTTACAATGAGCGTGATAAAACCAAATCGGCGAACTTTGTACGCGAATACCAGCAAAACTTTTTACAGGGCGAACCTATACCCGGCGTTGAGTTTGAATACAATTTCCAAAAAGAAAACATGGGCAAGATCAAACTGAGCGAGATCAATGCGTTGGCAGGGAAATATATCAGCGACCAAAACCGCGCGATATTAGTGGAAGCGCCAGAAAAAGAAAAAGACAAATTGCCCAACGAAAAAACGTTGCTTGAATGGATAAGTACTGCCGGCAAAGATGTAACGCCTTACGTAGATGTAGTAAGTAACAAGCCTCTACTGGCAAAAGAACCCGCCGGAAGCAAAGTAGTATCTGAGAAAAAGGATACTGCAATTAGCGCAACAACACTTACATTAGCAAATGGCGTAAAAGTGATATTAAAACCTACCACTTTTAAAAATGATCAGATACTGATCAACGGCTATCATTTCGGAGGAACATCATTGGCAAGTGATGATGATTTTACTTCGGCGAATATGGCGGCAGAAGTGATAGGGAGCAGCGGGATAGCAGATTTTACCGAGATCCAATTGGACAAAATGCTGAGCGGTAAAAATGTGCATATTTCACCTGTTATCGATGAGACTTCGGAGGGTGTCAATGGTGACGTATCTCCAAAGGACCTGGAAACGGCCCTGCAATTGGTGTATCTCTACTTTACTCAGCCCCGCAAGGACAATGATATCTGGCAATCAAATATTTCCCAAACCAAGTCATTCCTGGCAAACCGTAGCCTCGACCCGCCAAGTGTTTTCCAGGACACCGTTTCGGCAATTTTAAGTAACTACAATTTCCGCAGGATGGTGCCAACTATCGAAAGACTTAACCGTGCGAGTTTAGATAAAGCATATAGCTTTTATAAGGATAGATTTGCCGATGCAAACGGGTTTACCTTTACCATCGTTGGAAGCTTTGATCCTGATAAAATAAAGCCCCTTTTGGAAAAATATCTGGGCGGACTTCCGTCAGCTAACCATGATGAGACCTATAGAAATTTGGGCATACACATACCTGCCGGTCAGATTACCAAAGATGTTTATAAAGGTATAGGCGATAAAAGCAGTGTGGAACTGGTATTTAGCGGTGATTATGATTATAACAAAAACAACAACCTACAGGTTGATGCGCTCAATGAAATTTTGACCATAAAACTAATAGAGCGTTTGCGCGAAAAAGAAAGTGGCGTTTATGCGCCCGGCGTGAGGGCCAACTATGTAAAATACCCCAACGGAAGGTATAGCATCGCCATATATTTTGGTTGCGCCCCCGCAAATGTAGATAAGCTGATAGCCGCTTCAATGGAAGAAATCGGAAAGATCAGGCAAAATGGTCCGGAAGCTGTGGATGTTCAAAAATTTGTGGCTGAAGAAACCCGATCGACCGAAGTGCAATTAAAAGAAAACTCTTTCTGGGAAAGTCATATAGAATCATCATCTAAAAACCAGGATGATCCGGATGCTGTAACGTATCGTATTCATGATCTGAATACGATAACTGTACAGACCGTTAAGGACGCCGCTAACAAATACCTGAGCGGCGATAATTTGGTCAAACTGATCTTATTGCCGGAAAAGAAATAGGTCCTGACGTAAGCCCCTCTTATCTGGAGGAGCTTATTACTTTCATCCAAAAAGCTTACTCCGCCGCGGTAAATTTCAAACAAACCGGGTTCCCAATTTCAATGGGGGCTCCTATCCTGATTATTTTCCCTGAACTTTTATCTATTTTATAAATATAAATGCTATCGCTGTCCTGGTTAGCGGCAATTAAGAAATTACCATTGGGGTCAATCGCAAAATCACGGGGATTTTTGCCATTACTCGACAATCTTTGGACAAAGATCAACTTACCATTATCAGGGTCGATGGCAAAAACAGATATTTCATTAGTTTCCAAACGATTTGAAGCATATAAAAATCTGCCGTCAGGCGATATGTGAACTGCCGCAGCTGCGGTTTGGCCCTTAAACCCTGCAGACAATAAAGTAACAGACTGTTTTTCTTTCAATTTGCCGTTGTCGTAATCGAAAACGTGTACTGCCGATCCCATCTCTGTCACCAGGTAAACATGTTTTTTGTCATTCGAAAAAACGATATGGCGAGGGCCCTCGCCTTCCTTTGTGCTTACAGACCCAGAAGCCGTCAATGGCTTAGGTTGAGAAGCATGGTACCTCATTATATTTAATTTATCAGTCCCTAAATTGGTGTACAAAAGATATTTTTCATCCGGCGATAACATAGCTATGTGCACATGCGGCCCTTCTTGTCGCTCTGTGTTTACGCCATGGCCTTCATCCTGCACAACCTGAGACACCGGGCTAAGCGAGCCATCTTTGTTTACAGGTAAAACCGTCAAACTGCCACTACTGTAATTCGCTACAAATACATTTTTTTGTGCTTTATCAACGGAAACATAACATGGGTCGGCGCCTGACGAAGCCTGCTTATTTATAAACACAAGTTTACCAAGTTTTGGCTCGAAAGTAAACGCACTAACCTCGCCATTTTTACCTACTTCGTTCACCGCGTAAACAAATTTATTGTTGGCGGCAACACACAGGTATGATGGGTTGCTTACGTCATCAATTTCATTTAGATAAGCCAGGCGGCCTGTTTCGGCATAGAAGCGGTAAACATAAATGCCCTTGCTTTTACCTTTAGTATAAGTGCCTATGAGCAAATCGTAAGTGGAAGGCGTAGTCTTTTTATGCTGTGCATAAATCAATACAGGGAAAAGCAGCGAAATTATTAGCAGGAATTTTTTCATTGTGGGATGAATTGGTAATTGGCCGGCAAGATAACGATTAGAGGTTGGAGATTAGAGAATAGAGATTAGTTTTTTTTGTAAGAAAGCAGCTTCATCCATATAGCAGTTTTCTCCTAACCTCTAATCTCCAACCTCCAATCACTTAAATCAAATGCTTCAACTGGATAACTTCACTTTCATCGAGATAACGCCAGCGGCCGCGGGGAAGGTCTTTTTTGGTAAGGTTGGCATATACAGCCCTGTCGAGTTTTACCACTTCGTAACCTAAATGTTCAAATATGCGACGTACAATGCGGTTTTTGCCGCTATGTATCTGTATGCCTATTTCTCTTTTTGTACCACCTGCCACATAAGCAATGGAATCAGGTTTTATTAAACCATCTTCTAACTCAAGGCCAAAAGCAATTTTATTCAGGTCGCCCTGGGTTAGGCTTTTGTTTAGCTCAACCTGGTAAAGTTTAACAATATTGTTACGTGGATGCGAAAGTTTATCGGCCAGGTCGCCGTCGTTGGTCATTAAAAGCAGCCCGGTTGTATTCCTGTCTAGCCTGCCAATGGGGTAAATGCGTTCCCTGCTGGCTTTTTCAACCAGGTGCATTACGGTACGGCGTTCCTGTGGGTCTTCAGTTGTAGTAATGTAATCCTTTGGTTTATTTAGTAGCACATAAACCATTTTCTCGCGTTTAAGCGTTTCGCCGTTGTAGCGTATCTCGTCTTTTTGCGGATCAACCTTATGCCCTAATTCAGATATTACAACGCCATTTACAGATACCACACCTGCCGCGATCAGTTCATCAGCTTTACGGCGCGAACAAATTCCCGCATTAGAAATATAACGGTTTAGTCTTATAAGGCCCGCATCTTTACTTTCCGAGCTCTTTTTGCGACCGCGTAATGTTTTTGCCGTGGCATCCAGATCAGGTGTAATCTTATCGTACACTGGCTTTGAACGTTGGGGTTTGTCCGAACTATACGATTTACTGCCTTCCCGTTTTTTAAACCCGCTGTTGGCGGATGGCCTGCCTGTGAATTTTTTTTCAGTAGGCCTTTCACCGCCGAAGCTCCTTTGAGGTCTTTCGTCATTATTGTCGGATCTGCCTGAGTAAGACTTACTTTTAGGTGAAAACACTCGCTTTTCACCTGAAGGTTTGTCGCTAAAATTTCTTTTGGGCCTTTCATCATTATCGGCTACCCTGCCTGTGTAAGGCCTCGGTTTTTGTGAAAATGATTTTTTTTCGCCTGATGATTCGCCGCCGTACCTTCTCCCTGGCTTATCATCATTATCAGCTGGCCGGCCTGTATATGGTTTATTCCTTGGTGAAAACGATCGCTTCTCCCCGCCGCTGAAACTGCTTGCAGGTTTATCGCCGTCTCTTTCCCTGCTTTGATAAGGCTTGCTTCCGGATGATGAAAAGGATTTCCTTTCGCCCGAGCGTTCGTTGCTATTTTTTTTGGCTGGTTTGTTGTAGTCGGTTTGACCAGTACCTGATGAGGATTTTCCTCTTGATGAGGATGATCTTTTTGATCCGCCATCGGCCTTCGAAGCCCTGTTTGACGATCTGCCGGATTGGTCGTTGCGACTGTTCCCTGGTCTCTTAAATACCATAGTTTTTAAATTAGCGCTTTCACAGCGTGAGGGTCAAAATTACTGTTTTTTGGGGGATAATTATAATTTTTTTTAACGGTTCAAAAACCACCTTTAACGCCTTTTAAGGATGGTTTTTGAACCGAAAACCAGGGTTTTCAAAAACCGCGGAAAGCTAAGTATTTGATAATCTGATTTGTGGAACTTACCTTTGCGGCACATTATATCCAAATGTAATGCTTATGGAACGAAAAAAAATAACTAAAAAACACTTGATTACGTGCTCCGTAATGGTGGTGATGGTTATCATTTCCACGTTTAATATTTACAGTGCAAAAGCGGTAACCGCCTTTAGAAAAACTGTAAAAATAAAACCGAAACCACCAGGTAACGGTTCAAAATTTATTTTCAAAAATACTGATGAAAATGATTTTAGCTTCGCAAATGAAGCCTTGCCAATTAACTATGCCAGCGTGAACCGCCGGATGCGCCGGTCATTGCTACAGCATAATTACAGCCATGTTCAATCAAATGTTCTGCACAATAAGGCAGCAAAACTATTCCCGATCATCGAACCTATTTTAGCTGCCTATGGTATTCCCGACGATTTTAAGTATATTCCGTTAGTGGAATCCGGCTTTGGTGAAGGTACCTCTTCAAAAGGAGCGAAAGGTATATGGCAATTTATGCCGGGCACAGCAAGAACTTACGGTCTTAAAGTTGGAAAAGGGATAGATGAGCGCAAAAATATCCGTAAATCAACTATTGCCGCATGCAAGTATATTAAAGAGCTTTATGTTGAGTTTAATAGTTGGACTTTAGCGGCGGCGGCCTATAATAATGGAGAAATCAAATTGGCAAAGGCCATTAACAGTCAAAATGAGGATAATTACTTCCTTATGCATTTAAACCGTGAAACTGCCGTTTATGTGTATAACCTTATTGCGATGAAAAAGATTATCAGCCATCCCGAAAAATACGGATATAAAAATCATTATGTCAGTTTAAAGCCATCAGA
>Ga0207048_10358_pt1 | contig 12900 bp, 11 predicted proteins | sample Alteio_BWMinCont_65_FD_153301 | JGI IMG/M metagenome (GOLD analysis project Ga0207048, IMG submission 153301) | Enriched cells from forest soil in Barre Woods Harvard Forest LTER site, Petersham, Massachusetts, United States -... | ecosystem: Environmental > Terrestrial > Soil > Temperate forest >...
TTTCCGTATGCGAGCAGACCTGATGCAGGAATTCGATCGTGGAAAAAAGAGACAAACGCCAAGCCGAAAGAACACAGCGACGTAACGGCTAGTGAGAACAAAATAATGCGTTTCCTATTGAACCGGTCAGCGGCGTGACCGGCGGGCATTGCGAGAATGATGACGGGAAGCGCCGAGACTAAGCCGACTAATCCCAATGCTGTCGCGGAATGAGTTCTCTCGTACAATTCCCACCCTATGCCGACGCTCACCATTTGTCCGCCAAGAGAGGCTATCAATTGCCCGATGAAATAGAATCGGTAATTGTCAAAGCGCAACGCCCTGTATGGATCGAGATTATGGGACTCCTTCGCCATTCGCTGATTCACGCGTTCAAGGCGCGGTCGAGATCAGCAATAATGTCTTCAACGTCCTCGATGCCGACGCTGAGTCGCAGCAACCCGTCGGTGATGCCGAGCGCATTGCGGATTTCTTTCGGCACGCCGGGATGTGTCATTGTTGCGGGATGACAGAGAAGGCTTTCCACGCCTCCGAGCGACTCGCCGAAGGTAACGACGTGGACGGATTCGGACATCTTTTGCGCGCGTTCCAGCGAACCCGTGTCAAAGGAGACCATCGCGCCAAAGTCGCGCATTTGATTTTCGGCAAGCGCACGCTGAGGATGCGAAGGCAATCCGGGATAAAATGTTTTAACAACGCGCTTGTGTTTTGAGAGGAAGTCTGCGACCGTGCGTGCATTCTCGCAATGCTGTTTCATCCGGACGGCGAGGGTGCGGGAAGAACGCAACAATAACCAGCACTCAAACGGGCTCGGCACCGCGCCGACGGCGTACTGAATGAATTTTATTTTTTCAGCAAACTCCGCATTGTTCGTCATCACCGCACCGCCGATGAGGTCGGAATGTCCGCCGAGATATTTTGTTGTCGAGTGTAAGGCTGCGTCGAATCCAAGCGTAATAGGGTTTTGAAGGTACGGCGTTGCAAAGGTATTGTCAACGACCGTCAGCAAATGCCGTGCGTTTCCAATTTTGGCGACTTCGCGTAGATCCGTCAGCACCATCATCGGGTTGGAGGGGGTCTCCGTATAAATCATTTTCGTGTTCGGCTTGATCGCCCGCGTAATATTTTCCACGTTCGTCATGTCTACAAACGAAAATTCCATATTGAAACGGGTAAGGATGGAACTGAATAGCCTGTATGTTCCGCCATACATATCATTGGCGGCGATGACGTGATCGCCTGCGCTCAACGTGCGGAGAACGGCGTCAATTGCGGAAAGTCCGCTCGAAAATGCAAACGCATGCGTTGCGTTTTCTATCGCGGCGAAATTCTTTTCCAATGCAAATCGCGTCGGGTTTTCGGCGCGGCTGTAATCGTATCCTTTGTTTTTACCTATCCCCTCATGCGCGTACGTTGAAGTTTGATAGATCGGCACGCTGACGGCGCCGGTGCGCTCGTCGGGTTCCTGTCCGGTGTGAATTGCTTTTGTTGAAAATTTCATGGTATTCAAATGTTGAATTTCTAATGCAAAATACAAAATAAGTGAAAAGCAGATGATAAGAAGAATGAGAAAACGATTAAAACTAAATGATGAATGACGAGGAATTCACATTATAAATATTTTGTCCATTCTGGAATTCAGGAAATTCCGATCCGGAGGACTATCTCTTTGTAATTTTGCGGATGAACGATTTTACTTCGACGGTAGAATGGCTGTACGGCTTGCAGATGTTCGGCATGAAACTCGGCTTGGAGAATACGCAAGCCTTATGCAAGTATTTTGGCAATCCACAGAATAAATATCCGGTCATCCATATCGCCGGCACGAATGGGAAAGGGTCTACTTCCGCCCTCATCATGTCCATTCTGCGTGAAGCCGGTTTAAATGTCGGACTATACACGTCGCCGCATCTGATATCATTCAATGAGCGCATCCGCGTGAATGGCGAGAAAATTTCCGAAGAGCAGGTTGTCGAATATGTGCGCATGCTCAGACCCACCGTTGAGAAGTTAAAAGCGACATTTTTTGAAGCAACGACCGCAATCGCGTTCAGATATTTTGCGGAGAAGCATGTCGATGTTGGAGTCATCGAGACGGGATTGGGCGGACGATTGGATTCAACAAACGTCGTGAATCCGGTGCTGACGGTCATCACGTCCATCGGGCTTGAACACACGGAGCAGCTTGGCGATACGATTGAAGCAATCACGAAAGAAAAAGCGGGGATCATCAAGCATCGCGTGCCGCTCGTTACCGGAGTGAAGCAGGAGTCGGCGATGAAAATAATTCTTGACGTCGCAAAACGCGAAAGCGCGCCGGTAACGTTTTCGCAGTTCGACATGCAAATGAAATTGAACGAAATTACATCGAGCGAGATGCGTATAGACGTTCAAGGGAATGCGCATTCTCTCAAAAACGTCACGTCTCCATTTGTCGGCGTCCATCAGATGGACAACATCGCGACGGCGGTTTGCGCGATAGAGCAAGCGGAAAACATTTTTGCCCACGCGGTCAGCGACGCGGTTCTTGCAAAGGGAATCGAGAAGACATTGATTCATTCCCATTTGCGATGCCGGTTTGAGACGCTTTGGCGCGACCCAGTGATGATCTGCGACGTCGCGCATAACCCTTCGGGATTTGAACGCATAATGGAAACGCTCGATGTCATCGGTACGCGCGGATGTATATGGGTGCTTGGGGTGATGAAAGACAAGGATTACCGGAAAATTTTACGGCTGATAAGACCAAAATGCTCCATGTTGTTTTGCGTTCAGCCAAAGACCGACCGTGCGCTCCCATCGGCGGAGCTTGCGATTTCGGCGCAGATGCTCGGCATTGAAACGATAGACGCGGGAAGCGTCGCGCATGGGATTGAACAAGCGATCGGGTACGCGGGAAAGAAAAAGGTTTTTATCGCAGGCTCGCATTATGTTGCCGGCGAGGCGCTGGAATATTTCGGAGAGACGGTGTAATGGCTCGCAAACTCGTATATGCGGAAATTACCGCGCAGCGGCTGACGGCGGAAGAAGCGAAAACGACCCCCCGGCATCCGGTCATCATACTTCTTGATAACATCCGCTCGCTGTACAATGTCGGCAGCATATTCCGCATCTGCGACGCCGTGCGCGCGGAGAAATTGATCCTCACGGGCTACACACCACACCCGCCGCGAAAAGAACTTGAGAAGACCGCGCTTGGCGCAATTGACAGCGTGCCGTGGGAATACGTAAAAAATCCGGTTGATGCTGTTAATGCATTGAAAAAAACGGGCGTAACAATTGCCGCGTTAGAACAGACGGATGGCAGTATCCCGTATGATAATATATCGAGCAAAAATATCCCTCTCTGTATTATTATCGGCAATGAAATATCCGGCGTACGAAGTGAGTTGGTGGAGATTGCCGACATTGCGCTTGAAATACCGATGTACGGAGTAAAACATTCGCTCAACGCGGCGGTGGCATGCGGGATTGCGGCGTTTGAGGCGGTAAAAGCGTGCAAAATAAAGAATTAGATATAAGACTCGTTATTCTCATAGATAGGCAAAAATAGGAAATAGAATATTACATTACATTGCTCCGCGAAAAAGAAGAACCACATCTTGACTTTTAAAATTCATTTTATTATTTTGGCAACACCTATTCAACTATTCATTCTATAACCGCCCGCGTTTTTATAGAAACGGCAGGCGGCATTCGCTAGCGGAGCAAGCCGTGTAAACACGGATTAGTCCCGTAAAAATGTTTTGTACCCAATACAATTGCACGGGAATGAATATGGATTCGTCAAAATGTAACAAGCGTGATGCCCCCCCCAGTATCAATGATACCGGAGGGATTGCGGCGGACCTGCGCAGGTTTACCGACGCAGAAGCGGGCATCCTTCTCAAACGAGCGCATTCGGTCTTTATTAGGGAACGCGCATGTCTGCCGCAAGGGCTGAAACCGTGCGCGGATGACGCCCTGCAAGACGCATTCGTGTATTTCTGCGAGAATCATTCTCTCGACTACAAAGGAATTACCGATGAATATGTCGCAAAGTTTATCAGAAAATTTCACAGCAGCCTGATAGATGTTTTACGGCATGAGAGTTTTTCAGAATCATGCGGTGAGGAAGAGTTTGAGCATATTTTGGGGGCGGAGAACCCACACGATGCGGCGGATGCGCGATTGGCCGCCGAACCGTATATGGAAGAATTGAAAAAACATTCCATGATGCAATATGAAGTCTTTTGGCGGCATAACTGGTACGGTTTCAGCATGAAAGAAATTGCTGCGCAGCTGACGGAGGAAACCGGCAAAACAATAAGCGAGGACGATGTGAATCATTACCATGCGAACGCAAAAAAGTTTCTGCGGAAATTATCCGCAAAATGGGGCCAATTGCCCATAAAATGAAACATGAATAAATTAATCAATCTTTTTTTCAAATCCCGATTCATTTTTTGCCGGGCTGAAACGAATATATATGTATAAAGAGGTTTCTTTACTTTCCTGCCCGAAGCAAATAGCAAGAAAATAAGAAATCATCATAAATTATACACAATCATAATATTTAGAAAGGTTATAAGAATGAAAAAATATACTTTGTTTTTTGCAGTTACGGCAGGCGTATTTTATGCATGCAAGTCCAATGATAATTTGCCGGTCTCTAATACAAATAATCGGGTCATGCCATTCAATTATTTAGGTAGTACAATTGGACAAATTCATAATCTTGCCTTAAATTATGCATTCAGTAATGTTAATAAATACGGTACCGATATAATTGACACACTAGTACTTGATTCGCTTTGGACATTTGCTAATAATTTTTTAATAGATAGTGTACCGTGGAGTTCTTCCGTAGTTTTATCTTTTTCACATGAGGTTGACTCAGCATTTAACGCTGTGCATTGGTATGATTCCGTGCGAAATGATTTTGGCACAACCGATTTTATAGATGCTTATTATTTGGATACGATTAGTTCAAATGTAGGTATAAGTTCATTAGATGCATACTTTCTTAATCGAATTGGAAATGCTATTTTAATTGCAAGCGATTCAAATCAACTCGATGATAGTTTGACTAATATAGGTAATGCTATAGGATCAGTATCTACATGGCCTTCACCCGTTTCAAATGCGGCAATGAGCACAATATCCATTGCGCAAAATTCTTTAATCTTTTGGACGCAACAATGTCCATCTTGGATTACTAGTTCTCGTATGTTAAAAAATAATCCATCTATTCAAGGCATCCGTTGGGACGAAGTAAAAGCTACTCTCGGTGCAGATGCAAGAGGTGCCGCAACAGGAGCACTTATTGGTATTTTCTTTGGTGACCCGTTAGCTGGCGCTGGTATTGGTGCTGTCAGAGCATCCGTTTTTGCACCTACACCGTTACACTAATCTTGATTAATGTAAATTTGGTTTTAATATTTTGTCCCCCGCTATTCATTTTAACTTTTTTTGATGGCAGGCGAGGGATTTTATCATAAATAACGGAATATATTATATAATAGTTTATATAGATCATGATCATCAACATTAAAAATAAATATTTAAGGTTATTAATAATAATAATAACCGTATTAATAATAGTTCCATTTTTGCCGTTTTTATCTAAATTATTACAAACTGATTCTTCTTGGCAAGAAAATATATATTATGCATATATTTGCGGTACTTTGGGCATATTACTGTTATTATTTTATATTCCAGATTATATTACTACTAGTCGAATAACCAAGATTGTTGAGCAATTAAAAGACAAAGGTATAAATATTGAGATATCAAATTCTTTACCGTTGAAATCAAAAATAGTAGGAATAATAGGCTTGTTAATAATATTTATTTCAATATTATTAATATAGATAAGCAAAAATAGAGAATAATTGGAGGAAATTACGAGGTGAATGCGAAGAGAGAACCGGCGTTTAAAACCACCGGCTCCATATCAGTTTCAACGTCGTGAGAATAGCGACGGCGAGAAACACCGGGCGGACGAAGCGCGCACCGCGTTATTTTCGTCACCCTTCTCCTTTCCAATCATGCGTTTCAAGGAATGTCGTATCGAATTTGCCGCTGATAAAATCGGGCTGCTCCATCATGCGCTGGTGGAACGGAATGGTTGTGGGAATGCCTTCGATGATGAACTCGTCAAGCGCAGCGCGCATTTTATTCAATGCCTCCAATCGCGTGGGCGCACTGCAGATCAGTTTCGCGAGCATTGAGTCGTACGTCGGCGGGACCGTGTAGCCTTGATAGATGTGCGAATCAACGCGCACACCGCGCCCGCCGGGGAAATGGAGAGCCGAAATCGTGCCCGGCGTCGGTCGGAAATCATGAAATACGTCTTCGGCGTTGATGCGGCATTCGATGGCATGCTGGAACGGCTTGATTTGTCCCTTCGGGAGTTTTTCGCCGAGCGCGACATAAATCTGCTGCTTGATGAGGTCCAAGCCATGCGATTCCTCGGTGACGCAATGCTCCACCTGGATGCGCGTGTTCATTTCCATGAAATAAAAATCGCGGTGCTTGTCAACTAAAAATTCTATCGTTCCCGCGCCGACGTAATTGACGGCTTTCACGCCTTTCACGGCAGCCGCACCCATCTTCGCGCGCAATTCGGGCGTCATGATCGGCGAAGGACTTTCTTCGATAAGTTTTTGATGCCGGCGCTGGATGGAACATTCGCGCTCGTTGTAATGCACCGCGTTGCCGTGTGTATCGCCGAATACTTGGAATTCAATGTGTCGTGGCTCTTCAACGAATTTTTCCACGTACACCTCGGAATTGTTGAACGCCGTTTCGGCTTCGGCGCGCGCCATGGAGTACATTTTCTCCAATTGATCTTTCGACTGCACGAGCCGCATGCCGCGCCCCCCACCGCCCGCCACCGCTTTGATGAGCAGCGGATACCCCGTCTCTTCGGTAATCTCATGCAATTGCTCCATCGTGTGAACGACCCCTTTGCTCCCCGGCACAACCGGCACGCCCGCGTTGCGCATGGTGTCTTTCGCAACGGCTTTATCCCCCATTGCGGCAAGCATTCCCGGCGCGGGACCGATAAAGGTAAATCCATTCGCGGCGCATATTTCGGCAAAGTCCGCATTTTCGGAGAGGAAGCCGTAACCGGGGTGAATGGCATCGGCATTTGTGATAGTTGCCGCGGCGATGATACGCGAGATGTTCAGATAGCTCTCCCGGCTAGGGGCAGGACCGATACATACTGCCTCATCGGCAAAACGGACGTGGAGCGAATCGCGATCCGCTTCGCTGAACACGGCGACAGTTTTAATGCGTAGTTCGCGGCATGCGCGGATGATGCGCAATGCGATCTCGCCGCGATTGGCGATAAGAATTTTAGAGAACATGCGCTGCGCCGCTCAGTCCAATTTGATTTGGAACAACGGCTGGTTGTACTCGACCGGTTTGCCGTTCTCGATGAGCACTTTCAGGATTGTTCCGGTAGCGTCGGATTCAATCTCGTTCATCAGCTTCATTGCTTCGACAATGCAGAGAGGCTGTCCCTTTTCAATATGCTGTCCCACTTCGGCGAACGCAGGCGCATCAGGCGAAGAAGCGCGATAAAACGTGCCGACGATAGGCGAGCGGACTTCGTGTGCTGTTGCCACTGCGGGAGAAACCGGCGCGGCAGGTTGCTGTCCGGGGTTTTGGGCGGCGGCTACGGGAGAGGATTCGGCATAAATCGTCCGCATTGCCGGAGCATTGGAAGAAAACTTAGCAAGGCGTACGCGGTTGCCGCTTTCTTCGATTTCCAATTCGCTCAAAGAATCATTCGCTTCGAGTAGAGCAATCAGCCGCTCCAAGTACTCAATGTCCATTATTCAACGGTGCCTCCGAAAAATTGAAAGAGAAAAGCATATCAGCCGGAAATCCCAGCTCAGAAGGGTCAGTTTTTAACACGTTCCAAATATTGCGAGGTGCGTGTATCTACTTTTATTACGTCGCCGATATTGACGAAAAAGGGCACCTGCACTTTGGCGCCCGACTCCAATTCCGCGGGCTTTGTGCCGCCTGTTGCCGTATCGCCGCGAATCCCGGGTTCCGTCTGGACGACTTTCAATTCCACGAACATGGGAATATCCACGCGCACAATATCGTGCCCGTTGAAATCAATAGATACTGCATCCCCTTCTTTCAGGAAATTGGCTTTTTCGCCAAGAACAACCTCGCTGACAGGGAATTGCTCGTATGTCGAACTGTCCATAAAAATATAATCGCTGCCGTCGTGATAGAGGTATTGAAGTTTTTTCGTTTCAAGGGAGATGAACACAAGCTCCTCACCGGAACGAAAGCGCTGTTCAAACGATTTCCCGGTGCGCAAATTGCGCATTTTCACCTGATAGAATGCGCGCAGGTTTCCCGGCGTGCGGTGCGTATTCTCCAGCACTTCGCATAGTTCCCCTTCATATCGCAGAACCGCGCCGTTGTATAAATCTGCCGTTGTAGCCATAAAATTAAAAATTGTTAAGAATAAGAGGGGCAAAAATAACCTTCTGAGGCTTACGAATCAAGTCGGTGGTTTTTGACGGTTGTCATGTCTGGATATACAACAGAAAAGTATTAGTATGTTTTTTTCGTTTCCATTGGATATCCTAAAATCAATCTTTACACTTTCTCGTAACCGGGGATTTATTTAATTTGCTGAATATTTCAAGCAAAGTCAAGGCGTGAAAGCGATAGATTCTTTTACATAAATGAAACGTTTGATTACTGTAATAATAATTTTTTTGGGAGTCTCACTTTCTTACGCTAAATGGTCGTTTCAGCCGGGTGTGAATGCGCCTGTTTGCACAGCACAGTTTGAGCAGACGAATCCTTCTGCGGCAACGGATGGAAAAGGAGGGGCGATCATCGCGTGGCAAGATTCGCGCAACGGTGGAGAATACGATATTTATGCCCAACGAATAGATCCGCACGGAAATTTATTATGGGCGCCAAACGGCATTGCCATTTGCACTGCTCCGGACGAACAATACAATCCCATTGTGATTACAGATTCGAATGGAGGGGCATATATCGTCTGGCGGGATGCCCGCAACTCCCTCCAAAGCACGAGCACCGATACGGATGTGTACATGCAACACGTAGACAGCGCGGGAAATATTTCATGGGAAGCGAACGGCATTCCGGTGTGTGTTGCTGATGCATCGAAGGATGGATTGGTTGCGGCGGCTGATGGATTCGGAGGCGTCTTCGTCGCGTGGCGCGACTGGCGAACGTGCGCTCGCCTTACTTCAAATCAACGCGGGGGGACCTGCTTATATCAATTCAAAACGACCAGCATTCCGCATATCTATATCCAGCATGTTTCCACCTCAGGGAAATTATTGAACGACTCTACTGTCGGAGTTCTCTCTTGCGATACGGCACATCCTGCGTCGCAGTCTTTTCCTCAACTGGTCGCAGACGGCAGCGGTGGCACTTTTCTTGTTTGGCAGGATAACTTTGCTCAATCAGGCGCAATTACTTGCCAGCATTTTACTTCCTACGGAACGATGCAGTTGCCGAATACTGGAAGCGCAGTCTGTGGTATAGCAAGCCTTAAAAATAATTTGGCAGCCGTCTCTGACGGCGCCGGAGGTTTTATTGCCGCATGGGACGACAGCCGTAACATCCAAAGCACAGGAGCGGATATTTACGCGCAGCGCATTTTTGCAAACGGGAAACTTGCGTGGTCGTATGCGTCCGTTCCGGTTTCGACGTACAACCAAGACCAATTGTTTCCGCAGATTGCGCCGGACATGCAAGGCGGGGCATTTATAATATGGCAAGATCATCGTAATTATTATGTGCCTCCGAATTATTATGGCGCCGATTTGTATGGACAACATTTACATGCAAGCGACGGCAGCCCTCTTTGGACGATGAACGGAGCCATTGTCGCATCCGCGCCGCAAGATCAATTCGGTGAGCAGGTGATTTCAGACGATTCCGGAGGTGCGTATGTTGTATGGGTAGATAATCGTGCAACCAATACGTCGATGGAAACCGATTATACTGATACGCATATATATGGAAAACGGCTGCGCGCCGATAGCACAGTTGTTTGGGGTGGTGGTACAGGAATGCCAATCTGCACAGCACAAAACAACCAAAATGCTCTTGCCGCGATACGGTGCAATGCTGGCATTCTCTCGGTTTGGAGCGATGGTCGTAATTCTGCAAAAGGGAACGAACAAGGCGATATTTATGCACAATGGACGCTGCCGGAAGGTTTCTCTACTTTGAAAATTTTCCGAGATACAATTAATTTTGGCATATTGCTCCCAGGGGGAACAAAAACGGATTCTTTCTCATTGCAAAATATTTTCGTGCCGAATGGAATGAATATTGACAGCGCTATCAGTTCGGACCCGTTTCATTTTACGGTGGCTGTACAGCCGACGCCGCTTTTAATGGGAGACACGACAAATATTTCTGTTGTATTCACACCCGATTCGATCCGCGCATACTCCGGGTACATTTTTGTCTATAACAGTATTGCAGCAGCACCGGATACCGTTTATGTTAATGGTCTCGGAGCCGGTCCGATATTTGCTGCAAATAAAGATTCGATTAATTTCGGCAGCGTCAAGGACGGCAAGTCGGACGTTGAGAGTTTCACGATATTCAATAAAGGCAATCAGCCGCTCGAAATATATTCCATGGCATTATCGGATTACAGCGATTTCTCGCTCAGCCGTTATTCCGACACGCTTGCTCAATCCGATTCTGCAAACATCGTTGTAACGTTCAAACCATCTGTAGCGCATGTATTCCATGAACATATAACGATAATAAGTAATGCAGAGACTTCACCAGACACAATAATGTTATTTGGTACAGGTCTTGCGTCGGGGGTGGCGGAGCACGATATTTCCACTGCGTTCGCGCTTGAACAGAACTACCCGAATCCATTCACCGATGAGACTACGATCAATTACACGCTTCAATCAACTGAGAACGTCACTCTCATTATTACGGATATGCTTGGCAGGGAAGTTAAATTGTTCGACGTTGGCATCCAATCGCAAGGAACTCACACAGCAATTTTCCATGGTACGGGGTTGCCTGAAGGAGTATACACTTGCATTCTCAAGGCAAGCGCGGCAAGTGTGGTAAGCAGAACTGAAAATCTAACAAGAAAAATGTTGCTTGTGAGATAAAAAAGAGATGGAAAGCAACGTGAAAATGCATGATTGTTGATTGTCCTATCTAGGGAATCGACAATTTTTTTCAAACACCAATTTGTAATCGCCGAGGCGACAGATAGAACTTTTCGACTTCCAAAGCAAAGATATTTTTGCCGATGTGCTCCGTATCATCGCGCTTGCGGCACTTATCGCTATTCCGAACGGAATGTCGAACATATTCGACGTACTTGGATGGAGAAAGCTTCTTCCGAAAAACGTACGTGGATTTTTCCGGCTGTTCACCATTCATTTTTCCGCCGAGGTGATTGTGCGTTCGCTTCCCGGCGGTGTTCCTATAGGCGATTCCGTGAAAGCGATTCTGCTGAAAAAGGAATTCGACGTCCCATCTTCATCAAGTTTTGCCAGCGTGATTTGGCGGCGGTGGTTTCTTGGCTTTACGCAATCATTGTATATTTTTTTGGGTGCGGCGTTAGGATTTTCGTATGTGTATGCATGCTCGGTCAAAATGACCGGCAATGGTGATATTGCATGGAGCGCTCTTGCATCAGGGGGTATTTTGGCATGCATACTTTTGAGCGTTTTTTTTATTCCCGCGATGAAAATTGGCAAAGTTCTCTTATCGCTATTGTTGTTGATACCATTTAAAAAAATGCGGCAATGGTTCGCGAAAAAGGAAGAAGTTTTTTTAGAGTTGGACAAGATTATTCTCGACATCAAAAACCGTAGCGCGAGAGAGATTGCCCAAACTGCCGCTTTATATTTCGTTGTATGGATGTGGGAAACAATTGAGACATATATATACTTACTGGCTCTCGGATACCATGCGGCGTTTTTGCAGGCATTTGCAATAGAGACGATTGTCTCAGCGATGCGGCTTATCATGTTTTTCCTGCCGTCGGGAGCGGGTGTGCAGGAACTCGGCTATGCGGGATTGATGGTTGCGTTCGGACTTGTGGGATCTCCGAAGGATGCGGCGTCATTTCTGCTGCTCAAACGCGCCCGCGATATTGCCGGCATTTCAATCGGTTATGCCATTTTGGTGAAAAAAGGGATAAAACCATCTCGAAAACTTGTTCCGGAAGAAATTCCTGAATCGTAATTTGATATTTTAAAGTGAAAAAGCGTATGTCATTTTGGCGCAACGCTGTGCCAAAAAATCAAATTAAAATTTCTACTATTTTAATAATAATTCAATGACGATTAATCGTGAATTAATACGAAATGGATAAACGTTGATATTTATGATTGCCAACATTCCGCACTGCTTCACCAGCCGATTTTTCGTATATTTGTACTACGATTCTTACCATAAGGTAATCTCTCTTAGATAATCTAAAGATTGTCAGAATATGTGATCATCAGAGTATGCGATCTGCCGAAGACCGAATGTTCTGGTGATTTTTTTTGGCGTGTAACGTTATATGCTTGGGGGGACGGATCGCCGGTTAATTCGATCGGGAAATTTTGTATTAATTAAAGAAAGTGAAAAGCGGTTTGACAAATTTTAGAAACGACATTCGCAATATTGCGATTATTGCGCACGTCGATCATGGGAAGACGACGCTTGTGGATTTTATTCTCCGGCAGAGCGGAACGTTCCGCAGCAACCAAGCAGTGGTGGAGCGTGTGATGGATTCGAACGACCTTGAACGCGAAAAAGGGATAACGATTCTTGCAAAGAACGCGTCGGTGCATTGGGGCGGGGTAAAGATAAACATTGTTGACACCCCCGGACACAGCGATTTCGGCGGCGAGG
>Ga0207048_10359_pt1 | contig 12898 bp, 10 predicted proteins | sample Alteio_BWMinCont_65_FD_153301 | JGI IMG/M metagenome (GOLD analysis project Ga0207048, IMG submission 153301) | Enriched cells from forest soil in Barre Woods Harvard Forest LTER site, Petersham, Massachusetts, United States -... | ecosystem: Environmental > Terrestrial > Soil > Temperate forest >...
AGAGCGCTTCCTGGTCCATCTCGGTCTTGAACTTGTGGCGGTCCTTCAGCGTGCTCGCTTTTTGCGCGGCGGGACGGGCATTGATCTCGTCGACCAGCCGTTTGATGTTCTTGTATTTGTCCCAGGCGCCCTCGCCGACCACATTCGGCAGCATGCGCGCCCAGCCCCAGACGTTCATGTCAACGATCGTATAGATATCGCCCAGCATGTATTTCCGCTTGCCGAGCCGCGCGTCGAGAATGCCGGCGTGGCGCTGCGCCTCGAAGACGTAGCGGTTGATGGCGTAGGGAAGCTTCTCCGGCGCATAATTGCGGAAGTGCACGGCTTGGCCGAAATAGGGGCCGACGCCGGATGACACGAAGAACATCCACGATAATAGCTCGCCACGCGCTTTGTCGGTTTTCGCCGGCAGGAACTTGCCGGTCTTCTCGGCGAGGTAGAGCAGGATTGCGCTACTGTCGAACACGGTGACGTCGCCATCGACGATGGCAGGCAGCTTCGCATTCGGGTTGATCGCAAGAAATTCCGGCTTGTGCTGCTCGCCCTTGCGGGTATCGACCGGTATGGCGTCGTAGGGCAGGCCTGCCTCTTCGAGAAACAGCGCGATCTTGGTCGGGTTCGGCGCGCCGCTGTAATAGAATTTCAGCATCGTTCTCTCCTTCAAGTTTGTTAGAACAACCCGACGATCTTGCCGTCGGGGCCGATATCGATCACGTCGGCCGCCGGGACTCTGGGCAGGCCGGGCATGGTCATGACCTCTCCGCAGATCGCGACCACGAATTCGGCCCCGGCGGAAAGCCGCACCTCGCGCACGTTGATGACGTGGTCGGTCGGCGCGCCTTTGGCATCGGGATTGGTCGAGAAACTGTACTGCGTCTTGGCGACGCAGATCGGGAATTTGCCGTAACCCATGGACTCGAAATTAGCAAGCTGGTCGCGCACCGATTTGTCCGCGGTAACATCCTTGGCGCGGTAGATTTCCTTGGCGATGGTACGGATCTTTTCAAACAGCGGCATGTCGTCGGGATAAAGGAATTCGAGCTTGCTTTTGCCGCTCTCGGCGACTTTTACGACAGCGCGCGCCACATTGGCCGCGCCCTCCCCGCCCATCGCCCAGTGATCGGCCATGAAGGCCTCGACGCCGAGGCTCTTGCAGGTGTCTTCCACGAGCTTGATCTCCGCCTCGGTATCGGCGGAGAAGCGGTTGATCGAGATGACCGGGACAATGCCGAACTTCTGCACGTTCTCGACGTGGCGCTTGAGATTGCTCATGCCGGCTTCGAGAGCCTTCAGGTTCTCGGACTTAAGGTCTTCCTTCTTGACGCCGCCGTGCATCTTGAGCGCGCGGATTGTGGCGACCAGCACCGCGCAGGACGGCTCGATGCCGGCCTTGCGGCACTTGATGTCCATGAACTTCTCGCCGCCAAGATCGGCGCCGAAGCCGGCTTCGGTGACCACATAATCGGCGAGTTTGAGCGCGGTCGTCGTCGCCAGCACCGAATTGCAACCATGCGCGATATTGGCAAACGGCCCGCCATGGATGAAGGCGGGCGTGCCTTCCAGCGTCTGCACCAGGTTGGGCGCCAGCGCTTCCTTGAGCAGCACGGTCATGCCGCCGTGCGCCTTGAGGTCGCCGGCGCGGATCGGCTTGCGGTCACGAGTATAGCCGACAACGATATTGCCGAGCCGTTTCTTGAGATCGTCGAGATCGCGCGCCAGGCAGAAAATCGCCATCACCTCGGAGGCGACGGTGATATCGAAGCCGTCCTCGCGCGGGAAGCCGTTGGCGACGCCGCCGAGCGAGGACACGATGGAGCGCAACGCGCGATCGTTCATGTCGATCACGCGGCGCCAGGCCACGCGGCGCGGATCGATGCCTAGCGCATTGCCCCAATAGATGTGGTTGTCGAGCAGCGCAGCGAGCAGATTGTTCGCCGAGGTGATGGCGTGGAAGTCCCCCGTGAAGTGAAGGTTGATGTCCTCCATAGGCACCACCTGGGCGTAGCCGCCGCCGGCGGCGCCGCCCTTGACGCCGAATGACGGTCCAAGCGACGGCTCGCGCAGGCACAGCATCGCTTTCTTGCCGATATGGTTGAGCGCATCGGTCAGCCCGACTGTCGTCGTGGTCTTGCCCTCGCCCGCCGGTGTCGGCGTGATGGCAGAGACCAGAATGAGCTTGCCGTTCGGCTTACTCTGCAGCGATTTGACGTAATCCATCGACACCTTGGCCTTGTAGTGGCCGTAAGGTTCGAGATTTTCCGGCGCGATGCCGAGTCTTTCGCGCGCGATGTCGACGATCGGCCGCTTCTTGGCGGCCTGCGAGATTTCAATATCCGATTTCGGCGACTGATGTTGTGAGGCGGGCATATTTGGAGATCCGTTAGGTGTCAGCGGAAAAGGTCGAAGGCTCTGAACCCGGCAAGGTTCACGTCAACCTCGCTTTTGCGGCGAGGTTGACGGACTTCGCCCATTCGCCGGCTTCGACCTTTTTGCCGTCGGCGGGCTGAACGCGAGAAATCTTGAAGCGCCCGTCGGCGCAGACCACGGTGAAGCCGTCCGCTTCGACCGCGGCGATCTCGCCGAGCTTGCCGGCGATGCCTTTCGGGTCTTTCGCCGGCAACGGCTTGGCGTCGAAAATCTTCAATTGCTTGCCGTCAAGCGTAGTCCACGCGCCGGGCGCCGGATTGCAGCCGCGGATGAGGCGGTCGATCTGCTCCCAGGGCTTGCCCCAATCGATCTTGGCGTTTTCCGCGCCGCAGCGGCCTTCATAGGTGGCGCGCGCCTCGTCTTGTTTGATGCGCGGCGCTTTGCCGGCTTTGACGAGATCGACCGATTCCATCATGGCGTCGACGCCCATCGGAAACAGCCGGTCGAAATAAACTGTGCCGAGCGTGTCGGTCGGGACGATCGGCGTTTTCTTCTGCAAGAGCACGTCGCCGGTATCGAGACCGTTATCGGGCCAGAAGATCGACAGGCCGGTTTCTTTTTCGCCCTTGATGATCGGCCAGTTGATCGCACTCGCGCCACGATAAGCGGGCAACAGCGACGGGTGATACTGAATCGAGCCGTGGGTCGGCAGGTTGAGAAATTCCTCCGGAACAAACAGCGTCACGAAAGCCATCACCTGGAGGTCCGGCTTGAGCGCCCTGAACTGTTCCAGCACTTCAGGCTTCTTGTAAGAATCCGGCTGATAGACCGGAAGCTTCGCGGCAAGTGCCGCCTCTTTCAGTGGATCAGCTTTCGCGCCGGGTTTTTCCGGCGCGACATAGACCGCGACGACATTTTCGCCGCGCTTGATGAGCGCGTCGAGGACAGCCTTGCCGAACGCCTGCTGTCCGTGAACCACAATACGCATCGTAAAAACCTCTCCTCAGACACTGAATGTTTCCTCCCCCCTTGCGGGGGAAAGAAAAACTACGCCGCCTCCGCTTTGGCCGGCTTGTCGGGCGCGGTGATTGCGCCCGACATTTTGATCTCGGCGACGTCCTTTTCGGAATAACCGAGCACCTTGCGTAGAATCTCCTCGGTGTGCTCGCCGAGTAACGGCGAGCGGCGCACATCGGCAGGCGAATCCGACAGCTTTATCGGATTGCCGACAGTCAAATATGCGCCGCGCGTCGGATGATCGACCTCGACGACGGTGCCGGTCGCGCGCAGCGACGGCTCCTCGGCGATCTCCTTCATCGACAGGATCGGTCCGATGGGGATGTCCTGTTTGTTGCAGATGTCCATGACCTCGAACTTGGTCTTGGTCTTGGTCCATTGCTCGATGGTGTCGAAGATCTGCCGCAGCCGCGGCAACCGCGCCGGCGGTGTGGCGAAATCCGGATCGGTCTTCCATTCCGGCTTGCCGATGAGGGCGCAGATGGCGCCCCATACCGGCGCCTGAGTTATGAAATAGATGTAGGCGTCGGGATCGGCTTCCCAACCTTTGCACTTGAGGATCCAGCCAGGTTGGCCGCCGCCGGAATCGTTGCCGGCGCGCGGCGTTGCCTTGCCGAACGGCACGCCTTCGCCGAACTGGCTGTATTCGGCGAGCGGGCCGTGCGCTAGTCGCTGCTGGTCGCGCAATTTCACACGCGCAAGATTGAGTACGCCGTCCTGCATGGCGCAGAGCACTTTCTGGCCGCGGCCGGTGCGGATACGCTGATAGAGTGCGCCGACAATGCCGAGCGCGAGATGCAGGCCGGTGCCGGAATCGCCGATCTGCGCGCCGGTGACGAGCGGCGGTCCGTCGCGGAAGCCCGTTGTCGAAGCCGCGCCGCCAGCGCATTGCGCGACGTTCTCGTAGACCTTGCAGTCCTCATAGGGACCGGGGCCGAAGCCCTTCACCGAGGCGACGATCATGCGCGGATTGAGCTTGTGGATGTGCTCGAAGGTGAGTCCCATGCGGTCGAGCGCGCCCGGCGCGAAATTCTCAACGAGCACGTCACACGTCTTCACCAGCCGATCGAGGATTTCCTTGCCCTTGGGATGTTTCGAGTCGATCGTGATCGAGCGCTTTGAGCCATTGAGCATGGTGAAATAGAGGCTGTCTTGCCCCTTCACATCGCGCAGTTGCCCGCGCGTGATATCGCCAATGCCCGGCCGTTCCACCTTGATCACGTCGGCGCCCATATAAGCGAGCAACTGCGTGCAGGTCGGCCCAGATTGCACATGCGTGAAGTCGAGGATTTTCACGCCTTCCAGCGCCCGGCCCGCCTGGCCCCAGGGTTTTGAGCTCGGCCGCGGCAAACCGTTGCCGGCATGCGCTTTCGATGCCGACTTCGGATTTAGCTTGATGACCTTTTTGGAGGCCTTATTTGATGCCGCTTTGGATCTTGCTTTAGTGGCCTTCTTGCGCGTTGCCATTGTTCCCTCTCCTTAACTCAGTCTCGCGTCGCGGGCGCTGCGCAGCACGGAGCGATGCGCTGCGTGCGCCTTTATTTCTTGCCAATCTTGCTTTGCGGGTTGAGGTTGCCGATTCTGCCGCTCTCGCTACCGGCCGCTGGATCGATCACCGCGTTGATGAGGGTCGGCTTGCCGGAATCCATGGCCGCATCGACGGCGCGCTTCAGTTCGTCGGGGGTCGTGGCATTGGCGCCGACGCCTCCGAATGCCTCCATCATCTTGTCGTAGCGTGAGCCCTTGACGAAGACGGTTGTCGCAGGGTCCGAACCGCCAGCGGCATTGACGTCGGTTCCGCGATAGATGCCGTTGTTGTTGAAGATGACGACGCAGACCGGCAGGTTGTACCGGCAGATGGTCTCGACTTCCATGCCGGAAAAACCAAAAGCGCTGTCGCCTTCGACTGCGAGCACGGATTTTCCGGTCTCAATTGCAGCGCCGATGGCAAAGCCCATGCCGATGCCCATGACACCCCAGGTGCCGACATCCAGGCGCTTGCGCGGTTGATACATGTCGATGATGCCGCGCGCGAGATCGAGCGTGTTGGCGCCCTCGTTGACGAGGATGGCATCCGGCCGCTCCTTGATGACGGTGCGCAGTGCACCGAGCGCGCCGTGGTAGTCCATCGGCGCGGAATTTTTCATCAGCCTCGGCGCCATCTTGGCGATGTTCTCATCTTTTTTCGCCTTGACGCTGTCGGTCCACTCGGCCGGAGGAGCCGGCCACTTGCCATCGATGCCCGCAAGAAGAGCCGAGACGCAGGAGCCAATGTCGCCGACCACCGGCGCGACGATCTCGACATTGCTGTCCATTTCCTTGGGCTCGATGTCGATCTGGATGAATTTCTTCGATCCAGGCTCACCCCAGATCTTGCCCTTGCCATGCGACAGAAGCCAGTTGAGGCGGGCGCCAATCAGCATGACGACGTCGGCGTCTTTCAACACCGTCGAACGCGCAGCACCCGCACACTGCGGATGCGTGTCGGGCAAGAGGCCCTTGCCCATGCTCATCGGCAGGAAAGGAATGCCGCTCTTTTCCACGAGAGCGCGGATCTGGTCATCGGCTTGCGCGTATGCCGCGCCTTTGCCGAGAATGATCAGCGGGCGCTTGGCACCCTTCAGGATGTCGAGCGCACGCTTGACGGCGGCCGGAGCCGGAAGCTGGGCTGGCGCCGGATCGATGACCTTGACGAGTGATTTGGCTCCAGCCTCGGCGTCCATCACCTGCGAGAAAAGTTTGGCCGGCAGATCAAGATAGACGCCGCCCGGGCGGCCGGAAACAGCGGCGCGGATCGCGCGCGCCACGCCGATGCCGATGTCCGCGGCATGCAGCACGCGGAAGGCGGCCTTACAGAGGGGTTTGGCGATCGCCAGTTGGTCCATCTCTTCATAGTCGCCCTGCTGCAGGTCGACGATCTCGCGCTCGGACGAGCCACTGATCAGGATCATCGGAAAGCAGTTGGTCGTGGCATTGGCCAGCGCAGTCAGACCGTTGAGAAAGCCGGGAGCTGACACCGTGAGGCAGATGCCTGGCTGCTTCGTTAGGAAGCCTGAGATTGCAGCTGCGTTGCCGGCGTTCTGTTCATGACGGAACGAGATGACGCGGATGCCCGCCGCCTGTGCCATACGACCGAAGTCCGTGATCGGGATGCCAGGCACGCCGTAGATCGTGTTGATGCCGTTGAGCTTGAGCGCATCGATGACGAGATGAAAGCCGTCGGTCAGCTCCTGCTGCGCTCCCGCCGGATCTGCGATTTTCACTGCTGCATCAGCCATGGCATTTCTCCGTCGGGCCTTTGCCCCTCATCAATCCAGATAATCCGCGTATTTCGCGACATGATCGGCAAGACCGAGCGCGTGGTCGCGCACCAATTTCTCGGCGCGCAGCGTGTCGCGCGCTTCCAGCGCTTCAATGATGTGCATGTGATCGCGAATCGAACGGTCGGCGCGGTCTTTCTCGCCGATGGTCTTGCGCCGGATCATCCGCATATGGGTGAACAGATTTTCCGCGAGCTGAACCAGCACGGTATTGCGGCTCAGCCGGATTATCGTCTGGTGGAATTCGATATTGATCTCGGAATACTCGTCGAGATGCGCGCGCACTTCGCCGTTCTCGAAAGTGGCGAACATTTTACGTAACGACGCGACCTCGTCGTCGCTGGCGTTTTCCGTGATCAGTCGCGCCGCCATGCTTTCGAGCGCGGCCCAGGCGGTGATCAGTTCGATGACCTCGCGCTTGGTTTTGCGTACGACATACACGCCGCGGCGGGGCACCGAGCGGACAAAGCCTTCGCGTTCGAGCTGCGCCATCGCCTCGCGCACCGGCGTGCGGCTGATGCCGAAGTCGTGCGCCAGGCTGCGCTCGTCAAGCCGAATTTCGCTGCGGCTGCCGTAGACGTCCATGCCGACGATGACGGATTTGAGCGCCGTGTAAGCTTGGTTCTTGAAGCTGAAGGCGGTGTCGATCGGCTCAAGCCGAGGATACTCGATCGTCGCGGGGTCGCCGGTTTCGCCGGTTTTGTCGACGGAAAAACGATGCACAGGGGAAGACATTAAAGACGCTCTCAACCCTTACCGGACGCGGTCTTTTGACGAGTTTTGGCCGCGTTGAGGCCGGCACTGATAGCGCACTGTAATACATTATGCCAGAGCCGAAATGCCGCATTTTCAGCGGGCATGTGAAAGAAATCGGGCGCAGGATTACTCCCGCGCCCGCGTAATTCCCGGCAGTAAGCCGCGATCTCAGCCTTTTGCCATCGCCCGCGCCCGCATCGGCTTGAGCACGAACAAAGCCAGCGCCACCACGATGAAATTCATCAGCGCGGTGACCACGAACACCGTGTACCAGGAGCCGGTCGATGCTTTGATCAGGTTGGCGACCGGCACCAGGAAGGCCGACGTGCCCTTGGCGGTGTAGAGCAGGCCAAGGTTCACCGTGGCGAATTGCGGGCCGAAGGTGTCGGTGCAGGTGGACGGGAACAGGCTGAAGATTTCGCCCCAAGTCAGGAAGATGAAGGCTGCGAACAGTACGAAGGCCCACGGCGCCGTGCCGAGCTCCACCAACAGCCAGTAGGCAATGCCGCCGAGTCCGAAGGCGATCGCCATGGTGAGTTCACGCCCGATATTGTCTGAAATCCAGCCGAACAGCGGACGGGCCGTGCCGTTGGCAATATTGTCGATGATGAGCGCCACCGTCAGCGTGGTCGCACCCCAGAACACGATCTGGTTGCCGACGTTGAAATCCTTCGCGATCGGCGCGATCTGCGCGGTCGCCATCAGACCCGCCGCCGACACCATCACGAACATGATGTAGAGCACCCAGAACACCGGCGACATCAGCACTTCGCGCGGCGAAAAGCTTCTTGCCGACTGCGCCACCTTCGGCGCCGGTGCGCCGGCCATCTCACCCACTTCCGGCCCGCGTAACAGCATGGCGAGCACAAAGACGACGGCGCCCTGGCCGATACCGAACCAGAGGAATGCCGCGTTGTAACCGTAATTGGCGATCACGTACTCGATCGGAATGACGGAGAGCGCCGCGCCCGCGCCATAGCCCGCCGCGGTCAGTCCAACCGCCAGTCCCCGCCGGTCGGGGAACCATTTCACCGCCATGCCGACGCAGGTGGCGTAAACGGCGCCGCCGCCGATACCCAGCACCACAGCGCCGAGATAAAGCATCGTCAGCGAATCGGCGTAGGCATCGATGACCCAGCCGCCGCCGACCATGATACCGCCGAAGGCGATCATAAGCTTCGGACCGCGCTGCGGACCGAGGATATCGACAATCCAGCCCTCGATCGGGGTCAGCCAGGTTTCAAGCGCGATGAAAATTGCGAAGGCAACCTGGATCGAAGCGATCGACCAGCCTTGCGCCTTGTTGATGGGATTGACGAACAGCGTCCATCCGTATTGGAGATTTGCGATCATCACCATGCAGATCACGCAAATCACGAGATAGCCCCAGCGCGCCGACCGCGTTGTAGCGGATTCGACACTTGTTGATGCGATAGTCATCAGCGTTCCGTCCCAGTACGCTTTTTATTCTCTTTGAAAACATAATGTATTCGCCGCGTCTTCACGAGAGTGTCATGGAGAATTTTTCTTGCCGTGACTAATGGCCGCAACCTGGAATAACCGGCGGCCGGGCAAACTCAGGTGCGGTGCAGCAAACCGGATTGAACCTATCGGGCCGTCAGGCGTCCACTTGTTCCTGAGCGCGTCGATGACGACGTCGGCGAGCGGAAGTCTCGCCCGATTCAAGCTGATGATCTCTTCAAAGCGGCTGGCCGGAAAGGCCATGGAGTCGCAGCAGCAAAGCAAGCATTGCCAAGAGCATCGGCAACGCAAGCGTTGACCGCCAAATATTTGCAGTAGCGAGCCGCCTGGCAAGCGGCCGCCACGCAAGTTGCGGCGTAGGCCGCTTCATCTTTGGCGACGATCAAGGCACAGAATAGCCATGCGAGAGGGCGGATTCGGTAGACGCAGGATTAATTTGCGTTCCGTCGAAGAAGCCAGCGATTTGCTCGCCGACCTCACCGTCAGCCATGAAATTGTCTGGATCGCGGGACAGGTCGCGGCGTTTCTCGTTCAGCGTCTTATAGATAAGCCATTCGTCGTGGCTGCCCAGACTGAAATTGACGCTCGCCCTCACTGCATAGTAGCGCAAGAAATCGTACCGCATTCCCTCCCACTTATCCCGAAGATCCTGCTCTTTGGTGCCGCCGGGCTTGTTCGCCTCGGCATGATCCCACTTGATGTCAGGTACGCTAAAATAATCGCGAAAATCGGAATCCGTCGCAAATTTACGTGCGAAGTAAGCTTGGATGCCAGCCGTAAGTGTGTAATTTGATCCGTCGAAGAATTTCTGAACGTCGCGTGGACCGATGAAATAGAAGGCATCGAAAGACTGGCCCGTATTAATATACTTTGCGCCGACGTCGCGCTTTCCGACATGCTGTTCGTTTTTAACAAGAACTGTCGTCCACATACGCATGTAATCGCCGCCATTCGGTCTGGTTAGCGCGATCAGCTCGTTCAAGGGAATTCTGAGATCGCAAGCGTGCTTGTTCATCAAGCCCGTACCGGCTTTTGACTCTAACTGGTATTGGGCCGGATTTAGAATCCAGAACGCTTCGCCCCAGCGATCGAGGAGATGCCGTTCAATGAACCTCGCAACGTCGACATTGGTGCCGGAATACCCGCCGCCGCGAGTGCTGATTGGGCAGCTGAGATAGACCACCAGCTTGTCTTCAGCTTTGGCACGCGCGATATCGGCCTGGATCAATTCGATTTGCTTGTCGAAAATCTCGCACCACATTCCGGTGTGCCACCGGTATTTCAGTGGAAAATCCGGTACCGCCTCCGATGGAGCGCAGATATCCCTGTCCGCGGCCGTAACGGTCCTCAATTCAGCGGTGCATTTTTCCGACATGGACGCACCTCCCTAACGCAGACCGACTAAGTCGCCGACTCAAGGCTCGCTCGAAATTGGTTCGGGATTGCCAAATTCGTCTACCCAGAAGGCCCGCAATTCCGGGAGGCCGAGACCGCGGCGCCCCGCACCTACGAGTTCGATCAGATCCTTGATGATAGGCTTGGCCTTTGCGTCGCCCTTCAACTTCGATGGAAGATTTAGGACTCCGCCGTGCTCCGGCGCGGCGAGTCCCCGAACCAATGTGCGTTTGATGATTCTGCGTTGCCTGGTATTTTCACCTTGCGCATTGGCGCCCGATGGATCCACGGCGACCGCCGACGCGGAGCTGCGTGTCGAAACTTGATCGAGCTCCGGAATCAGCACCCAAAGCTGCTGCGACTGAAAGCTCTCGATCGAACCGGCCAGGTTCGCGGAAACGCCGCGGTAATGGCAATAGTCGACGAAAAATTTCAGGTCGGGCAACGGTAGAATACCTTGCAGAGGGATCCCGTCTGTCGACATGACGCTGTTTATATCGACCATTTTCGGCTTCGCGGCCGTATTGCCGTGCGAAAACGTATCAATCAAACAAATGTTGGACACTTTTGTGAGGATTGACGTGTCAATCATGATCGCGTTGGCGCCGGAATCGGCCGTCACGTCGACCATGGCCTTGATAACGCTTTGATTGGTCTTCGTCGTATTCGCCGCGATTTTGGGAAAGTATTTTCTATGCTCGAATAGTTCGTTGACACGAATGAACGTGGAGGTGGTGCCTTCCGGCAGAACACCCTTGCCGATAAGCGACTGAAGCGATACCTGGGAACTGTCGGTGAATAGATACTCGTTCGTTTTCAAGTCGCGCAGTGTATTCACCGAAAAATCAATTATATCGAATGCGTCGGAGGCGTCCTTGCTGCTGGGATTGAATTCGCGAAGCTCGACCAGCGTCTTGCGCACGGGACCGAGCGTCTTGCGCTTCGCCCAGGTATCCAGATCCTGCGCGAATAGAACGGACATCACCTCGCAGTGGCTGAGGTGCTCAGTACGACGAAGCGTCGAGACGACTTCGGTGAGAACCTCCGCGATCTTGTCGACTTCCATTCCGTCGACGCCGACCTTCACCAGGCTCACCGGGTGGACGCGGGTGCCCATGGAGGTCGCGACGCCTATGGCGGCCTGTGCCGCCTTGCCGGCAATCTCGTAGGGCGATTTTTCTATGGCCTGTCCCGTCTCGGAACGTCGGAACAGCAACTGATCCTCGCCTATATTGGTACTAAGCTGGACTTCCAGATCGCGCTCGAAATCGAGAACGGCGTCGCTGACATCCATAATCTTGCGCGGGCTGATGTTACCCAGCGCACTTTTTGGATCTTCGCTGTCGATGATACGGCCGCCGCCCAAGACGGCTTCACGCGCCTCTTGCGCGCTATACACGCTGACGAGAAGTTTGCGATTTAGACCTCGAAATTCCGCGCTCATCACTTCCTCCACCTTACCGTTCGCCGCAAGTATTGTGGAGCCGCGCTCGCTCCCTTGCATGCTGCGCCTCGGCAGATCAAAATTCAGATTTAGTTGCCCCATCCGTTGTGGCGGAGCAGGCTATTGTTGCGAACTTTGATGCTTTCGGGAACGATGCCGTTATAGACGCCGACAAAATCGATTTCATCGACGTTCTTGTCGACTTCATCCATGACGCGCAGGACAGTGAACCAGTTGTTGAGCAGGCCGTTGAAATGGCAGATGCACCAACTGAGCTCTACGAGCATGCTACGGACGTAAGCCTCAACGAATTTCGGCGACTTGGCATAGGCTGCCAGCGGGCCGCCTGCAATTTGCCCCTTCGCCATCTTCGTCGCCTCGTTGGTCAGCGCCGCGAACAGTTCGTCGGAAATCGAATGAGCGTCGTTGTGAATGGCGACCGCAAAGCGCATCGCGAGCAATTGGAACAGCGTATATAGTGGCCCGCCGCTTAAATCTTTTTGGTTTTCGAAATCGGGATTACCGTCGCCATCGACGAGGTGAAGCATCATTAGCTCGGCGAGCTGCTTGCGCTCGCTTTCATTCTTGGGCGGCAGTTCCGCCGCAAGAGTGTTGAAGCCGATCACCGTGTGATGCGTTATTGAATAGCGGCTGCGGTTAAGCAGGCCGACAATATTGATGACCAGCTCTTTGGTCACTCGATCGACGAAGCCGGCCTGCGGATAGAGAACGTTGCTGCTCGGATTGTCGGGGCTCGGCCAGTCGGCATAGGTGTCGACGTCAAAGATAAAGGAGTTGGCGTAGTCGACTTCGGTCATCGCGAGCCGCGGCAGCCAGGCCATGGTCTTGATCAAGTTGTTCGGAATGCCCCAGGTATAAACGCTCTTGTCGTAATCGGCGCGAACGTAAGGCCCGACATTCGCCTTCTGGAGCGGCGGGACGCGCGCTCCGGTTTTTGGCATAACGAGATCGGTCATTATTTTCCCCCAGGTGCCATTTGCAAATGCCTCGATGGGCCCCGCTACATCGGCCACACAATTGCGTCGATCAACCAGCTCGGACGAAGTTCGGTGAGGTAGTGGTCGAGCGAAAACACGCCGCCGCCAACCGCGCCCAA
>Ga0207048_10360_pt1 | contig 12896 bp, 9 predicted proteins | sample Alteio_BWMinCont_65_FD_153301 | JGI IMG/M metagenome (GOLD analysis project Ga0207048, IMG submission 153301) | Enriched cells from forest soil in Barre Woods Harvard Forest LTER site, Petersham, Massachusetts, United States -... | ecosystem: Environmental > Terrestrial > Soil > Temperate forest >...
TCGCGCTGGGTTGGGCGTAATACTTCTCTACACGTTCGGCACGGATGATCGTTTGCGGCATAAAGTTCTTCTTTTTTTGGACTTCGGGGTTGGCAGGGCCAGGATTTATTGGCGCATCCCGGCAACCTTCGCTCCGCACAGCGTATCATTATCAAGTACGTCAAGAACTCGTTGTGGGCCTCGAAAGCTTCAACCCGCAAACTTTTCTCATTACATTCATTTTGGGGACCCTCCGCATGTCTGATTCGCCCGCCGCAGCACTGACTAAACGCAAGGTACTCGTAGCCGACGACGAACAAGTGATCGCGAACACGCTCGCCATCATCCTGAATCAGGCTGGTTTCGAAGCGCGCGCCGTCTACAGCGGCGAAAAGGCGATTGAAGCGCTCGACAGCTTCCAGCCCGACATGCTCATTTCCGACGTCATCATGACCGGAATGACCGGCATCGAGGCCGCCATTGCGACCCGGGAGAAGATGCCCAATTGCAAGATTCTGCTGTTTTCGGGTCAGGCTGCCACTGCGGACCTGCTGGAAAAGGCTCGGCTGGACGGCCACGAGTTTGAGATCCTTGCGAAGCCCGTTCACCCGACCGATTTGCTGGCTAAACTGCGCGGCTGAGTAGTCTCAGGCGCTACGATTTAGCGGCCGATTGAGCGAATATCTCCCGCAAGGTGTCTCCGGCCGACGTGAGGTTGGCCACCCACATCTCAACGTATTCGCGTGAGAGCACGACGCCATCGGCGCCCGCTGCGAAGGCGGCCTGGAGCGCGTGTTTCACATCGTCGGGCTTGGTGCGCTTGTTGTCGGTGCCAGCCGCATTTGCTCCGAGGACAGGTACATCGATGTCGATGCCGGGGTAGATTTTTGTCTGACCGGCGACACCGGCGAGAGCACGCTTCGTCTCCTTTGCAACGTAGTCCGGCGAGAGTCCGGCCGAGGCCAACTGGTCGAACGGCGCCTCGTTGTAGTTCATGATTTTGTAGTAGAGGGCGAGGAAATCCTGCGGCTGCGCATCGTGGAATACGGTGCGGCTGAGGCTTTGCAGATAGGCGGACATGCGTGGGCCGCCGGCGTTGTTATAGGTGGCGAGCTTCAGGAAATCGGCGAAGTTCTTGCGCCTGGTGTAGTCCTCTTCGGCGCGGTAGAAGGGGCTGAAGGTCATGGTCTGCATGATGTGGAAGCCGAACGGCTTCTGCGGGGCAATGGATTTACCGAGGCCGTACAGCTCCGCTTGCGCACCCTGGAAGCTGTCCGTCCACAGCGTCTCCCAGCTTAGGATTTCGGGGTATTTGAGTAGGATGCGCCAGAAGGTGGTGAAGTAGCCGTCAACTGGGACAGCATCGCCAGTGGAGTGAAAGAGCTGGCTGAGTTCGCGGTAGCCGGCCTGCGCGCGCACAACTGAGATGCCGAGATCGCGAGCCTTCGCCTGGCAGAATTGGCAGAAGCAGGTGGCGTTGGCCGAGCCGCCGATCATGCTATCGAGGGGACCCATCCGCTCGCAGCCCCAGGCGATGCCGTCGACCAGTTCGGGGTAGCCGATGAGCAGGCTCTCAATCTTGCCGCTGAGGTAGGCGCGGTAGTCGGGGTTGTTGAAGCAGGGATTGTTGGTGGGGCGGCCGTTCAGGTCGATTTCTCCCAGCGTGGCATAGTTGGGGGCGGTGTGGACGAGGGTGGGGCTGGGGTTGTTGAGGTCCCATGCGAAAAACTGCATGCCCCGGGCCTTGGCCTTAGGCGCGACCTGCTCAATCACGTTGAACTTGCCGTAGCCGGTGAGGCGGAAGTCCTTGAGGCTGGTGTTCTGGAAATACTTTTGATCGTAGTCGTAGAGGGCCCCGGCGTTAATGCCAGTATTGCTTGCGGAGAGCGGCTTGCCGTGATCGGGGAAACCTGCGCCGGTGCGCAGACGCTGCTCGCCATACGCGAAGGTGTAGGCCCAGATAGTATTCACCTCACCCTTCTTCTGGATATTGTCGAGTACCTGGTCGATGCCCTCGTCGACCCATGCGAAGCCGCGGACCTGGATGCCGACGAAGTTCTTGCGCGATGCGGTGGCGGCTCGGTTGTTGCGGGGAACTCGCGTCGGCGGCGCTGCCGTTTGCGGGCGGGCTTTTTGCGCGAGGATGGCGGCGGTTGCGGAGGCAAGGCGAAGGAAGGATCGACGATTGAGGAAGGATTTCATGCGGGGCGGAACTCCTAGGGGACAGATGGGAGACGGGCCAAGGGCAGGGCAAGTTTCGCAACCTTTGTATCAGAGCCAGGCCTCGGGTGCGATTAGCCCAGCGGCGCCGGCCTCTTGCGTTCCTTCACCTTGACCGCGGGAACGCCCGCATAGACTCCCCAGGGCTCAAGATCGCGAGTCGCAACCGATCCCAGACCCAACACCGCACCCTCGCCGATGTTGACGCCCGGGCCCACGGAAGCGCGCGCGCAGACCCACGCATAAGGGCCGATGTCCATCGCGTACGCAAGTAGCGGGAAGCGCGGATCGTCGTAGTCGTGGGTTGCGCCGCAGACGAAGGCGTCCTGCGACAGGATTGCGTGTGAGCCGAAGCGCATTGGGGCCGGATTGTAGATCTCCACGCCATCCGCCGCGGTGACATAGTCCGCGCAGACGAGGTTCCATGGTGCCCATACCTTCGAGGCAGGATAGAAGAAGCAGGTCGGCCCCATCTTTGCGCCAAAGCATCGCAGCAGGAAGGATCGCCAGGCGTGAAACGTCCGCGGTGATGGACGATAGAGCAGCGCTCGGCAAATATTCCAGACCAGCCGTCGCGCGCGGTTGCGCGTTGCGAACGCCGGTCGCAGATACGGATCGGCAGCCGTCTCTGCTGAGATATGATCCGCTGCGTTGTACTGCGCTTCCTTCGCCATGCGCCCTTTCTTTCAAAACCAATAAGCAGCAACAGCCTTTATATGCCATCCGTCGAGCCAACCGGCACCAAGGGCTTATACCGTGGCGTGGCCCGGGCCAATTCCTCAACATTCTCCAACACTCTTTTGGATGTTCGGTTGAAGTCGAACTCATCCTCGAAACATTTCTTGCTGCGGATGCGAAACGCGGCGATCTCCTGAGTAGTTAATGCCCGCCATCGGCGCAGCGAATCTTTGGTGCCTTCAATCGTATCTTTCCCGACTATTCCGGCGTCGTGGCTCGCAATCTCGCGCCAGATGTTTACCTTGTCCGACACGATCACTGGGAGGCCGCACGCCATGGCCTCTGCTACTACGATTCCAAAATTCTCCTGGTGAGAGGGAAGCACAAATACCTCAGACGCCGAGAACGCTCCCCACTTCAACGTGCCCGCGAGGCTTCCGGTCCACGTAATTCGAGATGCGACGCCGAGCCGCTCCGCCAAAGCTTCAAGTTCCTTCTGCCATCCGATCTGGTCGGGACCCACGATTACCAGATGCCACGCAGCATCCTTGGCAAGCGTGTCGGCGAACGCCTCGATCAGGATGTCGGTGCCTTTCTTTGGATGGATTCGGCCGAGTGAAATCGCGAGTCGTTTACCGCGAAGCTCCGGCCATCGTGCCAGAAACTCCTCGCTGGCGGCTGCCGTGTCGCAGTTTGGGCCGAACGTGCCATAGGGAACGACTGCCTCGCGCACGTGGTATCGCGAGAACGACTGCCGCGCCAGCAGCTTCTCCTCTTCGCAGGTGAACAGTACCTCGTTCGCGTCGCGGAAGACCTTGCTCAGCATGGTGTGCCAATAGAGCGCCTTCTTCAGATGCTTCAGCGGATACTGCTTCTTGAAGTAGGGGTCGAGCATGCCGTGCGTGAAGATGGCCCAGGGAATGTCGGTGTCGGCGAGAGCGCGATGGGCGGCAAGTGTGTTGTAGTTCCAGACGCCATTGACGAAGACCACGTCGAAGCGTGAAAGATTTGCCTTGAGCCATGGGACCGCACGCGGCGTGTATCCGTAGACTCCCCGGCCCGGTCCCAGTCCAATCAACTTGGCCGGAAAGTCGCTCGTCTGCACAAATTCGGGGGAGTCCAGCGATGCAATCTCGACGTCATGCCCGCCCGCGCGATAGATCGCGCAGCGCTGTCTCAGGCCCTCCACAGGTCCGCCATGGGCGGAGTCTATGGACGAAATGAAATGCAGGATTCTCATCAGCGATCCTCAAGCGACATGGTGAGGGGCGAGTACAAATCTAGTTGCCTCCGTTGAATCCCTCATCCAGTACGACCTTGGCCCAGCGCCGCGTCCAGGGTGTTCCGCGATCCGCGAGCAGGGGCAGGCTCTCCCAATTGCGCCGGTCGGTCGCCGCGGCCAGCCACTGCGTCATTGGCACCCCGAACCCCGTCTTCGGGCGCCCGATAATATCCTGAGGAAGCGCGCTGTTCGGAGATTGTCCCAGCATCCTCTTACCGGCTCCGCCAACAAATCCAGTGTGAACCGATCGCAGCGCACGTAGCAACGCAGCGTCGACCAGCGGCGTGCGTAACTCCAGAGAGTGTGCCATGCTGGCCCAATCGCTGTCGTGCAGCAACTGGTTCCGCAGGTAGTGCGTGGAATCGAGCAGGCAAACCCCGGCTGCGCCCGTGACCGCATTTGCTTTGGACATACCCGGCGGCGAGCCTGCCAACCGCTCCAATCCATCCCGCGCGCTCTCTTCTCCCATCAGTATCGATAGCTCCTCCGGCAAGAACAAGCAGCGCTTCAGGAAATAGACGCCCTCCAGCGATCCGATGAACTCCGGTATCCCCTTAACCTTAGGATGCCTGTGTCCTTTGGCGAGATACGCACATGCGGCCTTCACTAGCAATCGACCGCCGGGAATGGCGGCAATGACCCGTCCCTGCATCGCGCTGCGGGGAAGCTCCTTCATCAGCGAGTAGCCGTAAAACAATTCATCGCCGCCCACACCCGAGAGCACCACTTTGTAGCCGCGTTCCGCCGCGGCCTTCGAGGCAAACCAGGTGTTCACTCCATCGATCGACGGCTGATCCATCGCGTCGAGAATCAGCGGGATATCCTGTTCGAATTCGCTCCTTGAAATTCGCCTTACGTGGTGCGGAAGTCCATAGTGCTTGGCGAGCGCCGCGGCCGTAGGAACCTCGTCCTCCTGCTTCGAGGAGAATTCGTCAAAGCCCACCGTAATGCCCTCGACCTGCCCACCCATCTCGGAGATCAAACCCGCAATCGTCCCGGAATCAATTCCTCCTGACAGAAACACGCTGACTGGAACGTCCGATACCAGGTGAGCGCGCACGGAATCCATCACTGCCTGCCGCACAGTCTGTTGTAGTTCTGCGGCGGACTGCGCAACAGCGGGCTGCCGCCAGTTATCACGAATGTCGTCCCAGCACACCGGTGTCTCCGCCCGCCCGTCGCGGACTCGCAGCCAACTCCCGCCCGGCAAGGCGAAGACCCCACGGTAGATCGTCCACGGCTCTGGCACGCTGCCCCAGAGATAGAATCCCGCGACCCCCGCCGTCTCCCATGTTGCAGACACCAGGCCAGATGCCATGATCGCCTTTACCTGCGACGCAAACACCACGCCACCCTCGGTTTGCGCATAGTAGAGAGGCTTGATGCCGTACGGATCGCGCGCGAGAAACAGCTCGCGCGAACGAAGATTCCAAATTGCCAAAGCGAACATGCCGCGCAGTCGGGGCAGCATGCGCTCGCCCTCCCGGGCAAACAACGTCAGCAATACTTCCGTATCGGATGTCGTGCGGAAGGCCACGCCGTCCGCTTCAAGCTCACTCTTGAGTTGGCGAAAGTTATAAATCTCACCGTTGAAGACGATGGCATAGTCTCCGTCGGACGAGAACATGGGCTGGTTGGAACGTGCATCCAGGTCAAGAATGGCGAGGCGGCGATGACCCAAAACCACTCCATTGCCCGTCCACATTCCCTCAGCGTCGGGGCCGCGCAGGCGCATCCTGTCGGTCATGCGCCGAACAGCATCAACCGAGGATGTTCCGGGGGAATCTGTCGCTGAGACAAATCCCGCTATGCCGCACATGGGCGCTCCGCATCGTGCATGTTTTGTATCGTTTTCGTACCCTTATCCTCTCATAAACGCTTCGCCCTAGTGCCGTTAGCAGAACTTCAAGTCTCACTTGCATGCGCCGAATTTCGGGACGATGCGCGGCGCCCGACGTGTCTAAATGGGCGAGGCCTCGAACCCCGGCACAACCGACGCCAGCGCCCGGCGCAACCCTTGGATATCTTCCTCAAAACTCCAGCCCTGGATGCGTTTGAAAGCGCGTTGGCCCATCAGTTCGGCGACGCCCGGCGTATCCAGCACGCGCCGCAGCGCATTCTCCAGGGCGCTCACATCGCCCACCGGGTAAATGCATCCGTTTTCTCCGTCGCTGATCAGGTCTGGCGCGCAACCGACATCGTCGGACACGATGGCCGGCCTGGCCGCGTTCATCACTTCGTTGACAATCAGTCCCCACGGCTCGTGGCGAGACGGCAGCACGAATACAGTGGCCAGGTTGAAGAAACCCGGCAGCTCAGACTGATTGCGGAACCCGCAGAATCGGATGCTGGCGAATCCCGTCGCCGCGGCCTGCTGCTCCAGTGCTGCGCGCGCTTCGCCGTCACCCACAATTACGAGATACGGCTCGGGTTCTGTGCCGGGAGCCCGCGAAAGTCGAGCGTATGCCTCAATCAAATGATCGCAATGCTTGCGCGTCTGCAGCTTCGATGCAAACAGGATGACCGGACGCGCAGGGTCCAGTCCAAGCTCTGCCTGCAAGGCTGCCCTCCCACCCTTTGCCTCCTGAGCACGAGTGGAGAAATAGGAATTGTCGACTGCGTACGGAATCAGGAACTGTGGGACGTCGTCGCCAAAGTAGTGATGCCAGTACTCCGCGTTCAGCGTTCCGATGGGTAGCACGCCGTCCACCATGCGCTTGAGACCAGCGAAGAAAATGTTCTTGAGCGCGAGCCTTACTCCGCTCCGCCCGCGGTCGCGTAGCCACGACTCCGCCCGCAGAAGCACCGGAATTCCCAGAGTCTTGGCGGCAATCAGTCCGTGCATCGCATTCGCGGTGGCGTATCCATGCACCCACAGCGCATCGAACGCCGGTTCGAAGCCGCTCCCGCGCAACTGGCGCACGATGCCGCGGTTCATGGGAGTCGCAAAGCTCACATCCTGCCCATCGCGCAACTTCGGAAGAAAGACGTGCTTGTATCCATCGAGTAGCGGAGTGTCCCACTTCACGCCAACTCCGAACCCCTGATCGCGGTATCCCTTCACCGAGAAGTCCGAACCGAAGAGCACCGTAAGATCAATGTCCGGTTCCTGGGCTATCCTTCGCAACAGGGGAGCCTGGTATTGGATGGGATGGCTTACCAGGTATGCCAGCCGCACGCGCCGATTGGCGCGAGGGTGCGGCTGTTCGGGCTCAAACGTCATCCAATCCCCCTTCTCCGGTCATCGGCGCAGAGCCGCCTGCGCGCACTTCTAGTGCCGCATCTAGTAAGCGTGGGCTGCGACCAGGATAGTGACAACTGCTATCACGCCCGCGGCACCTATGCCTTTGAGCGTAGCTTTCATAGCATTGGTCGGCAGGAACACGATGTCGTTAGCCTGCAGCACCGGATCGGGCGCCTTGCCGTCGCGCACCTTCTTGATATCGACGTCAACCACCTTACGATCTGTCCCTATCGTGCGAATGATCCGGAGATCGTTGAAGTTGCCTTCAAAGTTGATGCCTCCGCTGAGCGCAGCCAACTGCAGCAGCGTAAGCGGAGAGGATTGGTCCAGAGGTACCGCGCCCTGGCGCTGGAACGCGCCCAGCACATACACAACGCTTGCACGGGTGATCTGGATGATGTCGTGCGGGAAGATGAGAACATTCGCCGCCGTACTGGACGCCAGATCTGTCCCTAGATCGACCACGAGCACCTCGTCGGAGCCGTCCGACTTCTTGCGGACGATTTTCACCGTATGGCTCGCAGTCGCAGGCAGGCCGCCCGCAGTCAACAGTACGTCCTTCAGGCTTCTCTGGGTGGCGACTGGAACCGTAGCCTTCACCTCTCCGGTGATCATCACCGAGCCGTTTACCGTGTCGAGCACCTGAATTGTGACCTCTGGGTTTTTGTAGAACTCTCCGGTCCGCAACCGTTCGGCGATGAGGGTTTGGGCTGTTCGTACAGTCAAGCCCCTAAGATTCACGCTGCCGATAAACGGCAGTTTCACATTCCCGTCCAGATCGATGCGCACGGTTGCCTGATAGTCCGGCTGCATAAAGACCCGCACCGCAATCAGGTCTCCGGGGCCTAACAGAAAATCCTCCCCCGGGTACAACATCAACTGGTTGCCCAGAGGCATCGCCGAGGATGTCGCCGGCGCCGGAGCCTCGCTCGATTGTCCGCTCACGCCGGGCGCGCCCGTCTGCGCCCCTGATGCTCCGCTGGCCTGTCCGAATGCAGTTCCAGCACATGCGGTCCAGCAGCACACGACAAGAGTCCACGCGAGCAAGCATCGCGCCAGCCTTGGTCCAATCCGCATCGTAGTCAGGGATATGCTCGTCATCGCCGGGCCTTACCTCCGACAACCGCTTCGTCGCCGGGAGCAGGCTGCGTTTCCCAACTGTCGCCATCCATGGACCCGTAAGAGTACCCGGTGTATCCGTAGTAGCCGTAGTACTCGGGCGAATTCAGATCGACGGCGTTCAGCACCAGGCCTGCCATCGGTGCACCCGAGCGGACCAGGAGGTCGCGTGCGCGCCGCATTACATTCTTGCTTGATTTCCCATGGCGTATTACGAGCACCGCGGAGTCGGCGATCCGTCCAAGAATTGCGGCATCGGTCACCGAAAGAATCGGCGGAGAATCGATGACCACGTGCGTGTACATCGTCCGCAGTCTCCCGATGAGCGCCAGCATCGCCTCCGAACTCAGCATCTCGCTCGGGAATGGAGGTACGGGACCGCTTGGCAGAATGTCCAGGTTGGGTGTCTCGGGGACTTGCTGCACCGCCTCTTCGAGAGTCGATGTTCCAGCCAGAACGGTCGTCAATCCGAGCTTTCCGGTTAGTCCGAACCGGTGATGTATGGTCGGCCGGCGCAGGTCGGCATCAATCAGCAAAACGCGAGCCTCGCCCTGCGACAGAATGCAGGCCAGATTACTCGCCGTTGTGGTCTTGCCTTCCGATGGTGTTGCGCTGGTAAACAGGATGAGTTGCGGTGGCTTTCCGGCGGTAGCCAGCAGGAGCGAAGTCCGCAACGACCGAAATGACTCGGTAAACTGCGACTTGGGCTGAGTCAGTACATTGATGTTGCGCTGCGCCGTGGACATCGCCGCGGTTTGCTCTGTGCTCGACCGCTTCGCCCTCGGGATGATCGCCAGCGAAGGCATCTCCATCACTGATTCGATCTCCTGGATGTTGTGCAGTCCGGTATCCAGGCTCTCCACGATGAAGGCAATCACTATCCCGCCGAGCAGGAAGAAAATGGTCATGGTCACGATCATGATCGGCTTCGACCGCTGAGTGGGGTTCACCGGTGGCAACGCCTTGTCCACCTGATCGACTTCCGTGGCATCCAGACCCGACTCCACCTTGGCCGTCTCCAGGCGCTGTTCCAACGCGTCATACAGTGCTCGGTCCTGCTGGTACTCGCGCTGTGTCACTGTGTACTGCACCAGGTCATCGCCCTGCTTGTCCGCTTCGGCCTTCTTTGCGTCGAGTTCCTGCTCCGTCTTGTCCTCGTCCGCCTTGGTCGCGAGATAGTTCTCCCTGGCTTGCAGTTCGATCCGGCTCTGCTCTGAATTGATCGCCTTGGTCAACTCGTCGATCTTTTGCTGCAATGCCTTCGCCTGCGGATGGTTCGCGCCAAGCGTTCCCGTCATTTGCTGGTAGTCCGCCTTTGCCGAGGCAAGCTGGCTCCGTAGCGCGTTAAGTTGCGCCGGCATGGTTCCTGGCGTGGTCTCGATCGAACCATCAACGGTGTTCGGGTCCATGCCCTTGACCATCTGGTAGCGCGATTCGGCATTGATGCGAGCAATTTTCGCGGCACCTTCCGCGGTCAGCAGTCCTTCAAGCGACGAATCCAACTGGTTGTGCGTCGAATCGGATGCCATCACTCCCAGCTTGCTCCCCAACTTCATCATCTGCGTCTGCGACCGCTCGACCTCCAGCTTCAACTCGTCTAACTGCAAGGAAAGCCACTGCGAAACCCTCTTCGTGCGCGCATAAGGAACGTTGAAAGCTTGCTGGATGTACGCGTCGACCACGTAGTTGACGATGTCCGAGGACAGTTTCGGACTGAGACTGGTGTAAGTGACCGTCATCATCTCGGTCCGAGGAATCAGAGCCACCACCAGACCGCCCTTGAGCGTGCCAATAACGCTGTCGCGCACGTGCGGGTCGCTCAGTGACCGATGCGTCATCGGACCCGTCGCCCCACTAAAATCCCGGTTGTTCGCCAGGTCCAACTCTTGCGCCACGGTAGCCAGCAGCGTGTCGCTCTTCAGGATCAACACTTCGGTGTTCATCTTGGTCTGCGAGTCGTCGCTGTAATCGAAAGACTGTTCCAGTCGAAACGCGTTCGAAGCACCGCTGTGTACCTGGACGACGCTGGAAGCGACGTAGACCTTGGGCTGAGTATACGCAGTGTAAATACCGTAGGTTACGCCCAGCACTGCCGCGACAATCAGTATCCACCGACGCTTGCGCAGCGTCGCCACCGCCTCAGACAAGGATGTGTCGCCGACATCGGAACTCATGCCGGGCCGCTGCTGGTCGAGTGCACCGACTGCGGGGGGCAACTGCGTTTTTTGTGGACCCATTCCACCTAGTCTACCCGACCCACCTCCTTGCTAGGAAGGGGATTGTCGCCGGCGGGCGAGCTTACAGAGTTTTGGCTTATGCAGGAAATCCATTAGACTGCAAACATTAGCTGAAAAGGAAGATAGCCCCTGGACACCATGAACAAAACTATTCAAATCGCAGTCGTTGGCTCGGGCTATGTTGGCCTGGTCGCAGCCGTATGCTTCGCAGAAATAGGCCACGACGTCGTTTGCGTGGACAACGACGAGCGCAAAGTCGCCGCCCTCGAGTCCGGCGACACCCTCATCCATGAGAAGCATCTGCCCGAACTCCTCGCGCGTTACCGCAACGCAAAGAAAATACGCTTCACCGCTGACCTTCACGAGGCGACGCAGGCTTCCCAGGCAATCTTCATCGCTGTGGGCACCCCGCAATCTGAGACCGGCGACGCCGACCTCTCTTACGTCGAAGCTGTCGCTTGCGAGATAGCCCGTTCGCTGACCAGCTACAAAGTGATCGTCGAAAAGAGCACTGTTCCGGTCTACACCAACGAGTGGATCAGGCGCTCTATCGAGCGCAATGGCGTTGCCCGCCGCCTCTTCGATGTGGTCTCCAACCCCGAATTCCTGCGCGAAGGCACCGCGGTAGAGGACTTCCTCCACCCCGACCGAATCGTAGTTGGCGCCGACAGTGAAGCAGCCTCCACCCTTCTCGCCGCCATCTATGCACCCCTCACCAGCGGGGAATATTACAAACGGCCCGACGCTGTTCCCGGCTCCTGCTCCGCCAACCAACCTCCGCCGCTGCTCAACACCTCCACCAAGTCGGCCGAGATCATCAAGCACGCCTCCAACGCCTTTCTCGCTCTCAAGATCTCCTTCATCAACGCCGTATCCAACCTGTGTGAAGCCACCGACGCAAACATCGAGCAGGTAGCGCGCGGCATCGGACTTGACAGCCGCATCGGACATCGCTTCCTGCGCCCAGGCATCGGCTACGGCGGTTCCTGCTTTCCCAAGGATGTCGCGGCATTCCGCTCGGTCGCCGACCAACTCGGCATCGACTTTAACCTCCTCACCGAAGTGGAAAAGATCAACTTGGAGCAGAAAAAGCGCTTCCTGTCGAAGGTCCGTTCTGCGCTCTGGACGCTGCGCGGCAAACGTATCGGAGTCCTCGGCCTGGCCTTCAAGGGCGAGACGGACGACATCCGCGAATCACCCGCCGTCGACCTGGTCGAGATGCTACTCGCCGAAGGTTGCTCCATCACGGCATACGATCCTGCTGCCATGAAACGTGCCGAGCAGAGACTTACCGCCAGCCCACAACTCCGCTACGCCTCCGACGCCTACGCCGCTGCCGTCGACGCCGACGCGCTGCTCGTTCTCACCGACTGGTCGGAGTTCTCCTCGCTCGATCTCAAGCGTCTCTACACCATCATGCGCTACCCCATCATCGTCGACGGTCGCAATCTCTTCGACCCCGGCGTGATGCACGAATTTGGCTTCACCTACATCAGCGTCGGTCGTCCCGCCGTCTATCCCGCGCGCGACGTTGAGGTAACTCCCGCAAGCGCTTAGCTGAAACAGTTGGAAACGGAGCACATGATCTCAAAGAAGATCCTCGTCACCGGAGCCGCAGGGTTCCTCGGCTCTCACCTGACCGACGCGCTCCTCGCGAAGGGTCACTCCGTTCTCGGCGTCGACAACCTCGCGACCGGCAACAAGGCGAATCTCGCCCTTCTCGCCGGGGAGCCCCGCTTCGCTTTACTGGAACAAGACATCTGCGCCGCATTCGACCCAGGCCCCTTCGACTTCATTTTCAACTTTGCTTCTCCGGCCAGCCCTGTCGACTATGACCGCCTCGGGCCGGAAACGCTCCTCGTCGGCTCAGTGGGGACCATCAAGACACTCAATCTCGCGCGCAAGTACAAGGCCGGCTATCTTCAGGCATCAACCTCTGAGTGTTACGGCGACCCCGAAATCCATCCCCAGGTCGAGACCTACTGGGGCCGCGTCAACCCCATCGGCCCGCGCTCCGTCTACGACGAGGCCAAGCGCTTCTCCGAGGCCACCGTCACAGCCTGGCGCCGTTATTACGGCGTCGACACCCACATGGTCCGCATCTTCAACACCTACGGCCCGCGCCTCCAGGCCAATG
>Ga0207048_10364_pt1 | contig 12734 bp, 8 predicted proteins | sample Alteio_BWMinCont_65_FD_153301 | JGI IMG/M metagenome (GOLD analysis project Ga0207048, IMG submission 153301) | Enriched cells from forest soil in Barre Woods Harvard Forest LTER site, Petersham, Massachusetts, United States -... | ecosystem: Environmental > Terrestrial > Soil > Temperate forest >...
CCGAGTCAGGCTCAGGTTCTCAGTTTGGAGAACAAGATCTGGTACGTTAACGGCGTGTGCGTCGGCGAAACGCCAGGGCAGAACAGTGTCGCTGCCACAGTTACCGCTAAGAATGTTGCGCTCACCTTCAACGATGGTGGGAATTCATTCGATGGTCAAGGAGTGCTGACCGGCAGCGCGATTTCGGGAAATTACGCCTTTACCAATAGCAAGTGCCCCAACTTGGTCGGTGGTATTGGTATCCCTCCCGGCTCCGATTCAGGTGGTTTTGTGGGTAATCAAGTACCGGCTCTCGCGGGTACCTTCTCCGGTCCTCTGAGTCTGGGCGATGGTACGGACAACGCGGCCCTGACGCTTGTGCAAGGTAATAACCAAACGCTGTCCGTAAGCGCTGCGTTAACTGGACCGGCCGACAACGGAACATTCCCCTTCTCGGGTTCAGCCGTAGGAAACGTGATGTTCGTTACCGGATCGGTAAATGGAAGAGCGTTGTCGCTGTTCGGATACGTTGACCGGACTGGGCAATTTACTGGTACCGCAAACTCTATGATGGTCTTTAATTACGAAACTCTGGCCACTGCCGGGCTGCTCATCAAACAATAGCAGGGTTCGGTTCGCGTGCAACAGCCTAGCCCGGAACCTCGATTCATCAGAAATTCATCTGGCTATCACCAATCTGTAACATCACCAACGTAAAAGAGCCGTACCTTAGAAAACTTGGGAGGCGCGGCCGCCTTGAGCAAGGAATAATCCGCGCCCGAAGTCTTTGCGGTTGAGCTTGTTCGCCGTATGGGTTGACGAACGCCGAACCACCGATCCGGGGCGCAGTTGGAGTTTTGCTATCCCTACATAGTCTTCTCCCGTGAATAGGTGCGTCGTGAAGAACCCGAAGAGCAATTGTCGCCCCAGGGTTTGCTGGAAACCGTGAAGTAAGTTCACTAGCCGTATTTGAATTCAGTTGAGACTCACAGGCGCCTCGTCCATGAGGCAAAGGAGATACGATGAAGTACGTTTTCCAGTGGTGGATGATTCTGTTCTTGGCAGCCGGCTGCTTGGCGCAGACCGCGAATACGGCAACTCCCCGAAAGAAGCTACCGGCGGATACCGCCAGAGAGATCCAGGAGTTGCGAGATGGACTGGCGGCACAGCAAAAGCAGATAGGGTCGCAACAGCAGGAAATCCAGCTGCTGAAGGATGAAATGCGAAAGCGAGACGCAGCCCTGGATCAGGCGCGAACCGCAGCTGCGGACGCGCAGACGAAGGCGGATCAAGCTGCATCGCAGGTCGGCCAACAGCAGCAATCAGTTTCTGACCTGCGGACCGACGTGACCGACTTGAAGCAAAATGCGACCAGCGGAGCTTTGAGTTTACAGGAAACGCAGAAAAACATTCAGGCGAGCCTGGAAAACCCAATGGCACTGCACTATAAGGGAATTACCATTACACCAGGTGGCTTCCTGGCGGCGGAAACGGTGTGGCGTTCGCACGCATTGGGTTCCGACATCAATACGCCTTTCAACTCGATTCCTTTCGACGGTGCGAACGCGAGTCATCTTTCGGAATTTTTCGGATCTGGCCGCCAATCTCGCATCTCCCTGCTGATGGAAGGCAAGCTCAACAGCGCCAAGCTCACGGGCTACTTGGAAGCTGATTTCCTGTCGGCTGGCATCACCTCGAACAACAATCAAAGCAGCAGCTACACCCTTCGCCAAAGGCAGGCATGGGCACAAGCTGCGTTGGATAATGGGTGGACTTTCACCGGTGGCCAGATGTGGAGCCTGGTTACGGAGACCCGGAAGGGCGTCGACAATCGCAGTGAAGCATTGCCGATGACGATTGATCCGAATTATAACGTGTCCAAGGATTTCAACCAGGAACTATCGTGGGGTTTGTCAGTGGAGGACTCTGAGGCCACGCTTGGCGGCCATCTTGCCTCCGGGCAAAACAACTTTGTCATCGGTTCGCAAGGAAGCAGCGCCGGCCTTTACAATCCTACCGCAAACTATTCCTTCAACCCCATGCCGGACATCGTCACCAAGGTCACTTTCCAACCTTCCGGGTTGGGACACTACGAGGTATTTGGATTGGTGACCGATTTCCGTGATCGGGTTTTCCCATGTGGAGGAACCATTTCGGCAACCAATGGCGTCTTACCCCCGAGCGTTCCTTGCGGTACCGGCAACATTCCGAATTCGGCCGGCGCCTTCAACAGCAATAAAGTGGGAGGCGGAGTTGGTGTGAATGCCCGCGGAACGCTGGCTGGAAAGTTCGACCTGGGCATACACGTGCTCGGCGGCAACGGTATTGGCCGATACGGCTCGGGCGGGTTGCCCGACGTGGTGGCGCGCCCGGACGGTGTGCTGGATGCAGTACGGAACTACCAGGGGCTCGCTACCTTGGAGTACCACTCGAAACGATTGGATATTTACGCGAACGTAGGCGGGGAGTACGAAAGCAGAACAGCGTACACCGTCGGCGGAAAGGGTGCGGGTTATGGTTCGACTTTGTTTAATAACTCGGGTTGCTACAACGAAGCACCCCCGAGCTCAACCGTAATCAATGTGGATACGCCGGTGTCTTCCACCAGTACCAGTACGGTTGGAAGCGGAACTGTGCCCACTCCTGGGGCGGCGGGAACTCCACTTACTGCTGGCTTCAACCCCGCGGGCGCGCCCAACTGCAACGGGGACACCCGCTCGCTCATAGAGGGTACGCTCGGCTTTTGGTATCGCTTCTATGCCGGCCCCAAGGGAAGACTCCAATGGGGACCGCAATATTCCTACATCGTGCGAAACACCTGGGCGGGAACAGGAAGCACGCCAGGCACTGGAAATCTGTTAGGCAATCCCAGTGCCACGGAAAACATGTTCTTTACTTCGTTCCGCTACTACCTGCCGTAGAGTCAATTGGTTCAGAGCGGCTAAGGGCGTCAGCGTGAGCTGACGCTCTTTGTTCTATAAGGACCGCGGCATGAATCTCGGGAATCCGCTAGCTCACGGTGTGATCTCGAAGACGACGCCACCGCCGTACGGGCCGCCAGTGGCGGCGGTGCCGAAGATATTGCCCTGGCTGTCGAGGGTGAGGTTGGCGTCGGGCTGGGCGCCATCGTAGCCGGTGAAAGCGTGCAACACCGTGTATTGCCACGCCCCACCGGATTGCGGGGCCAGTTTGTAAACCACGCCGCAACCGCACTGTGGGTCACCGCCGTAGAGTGTCGCGCCGTAGAGATTGCGGTCCACAAGTCGGTGCCGGCCTTGAGATTGTGCGCGTCGTCGCCGTAATATGTCCAGCTAATGTTGTTGCTGCTCAGCAAGCTACCGAGGGAAGGGTGGGTATAGCAAGGGAAGCCCGGATCCGCCATCGGCGTGCCCTCACGCTACGCGCAAGCAAACACCGCGGCGAACGGAATGTCAAATGAATTTCCCGTGACAGCAGATGGAACTCCGACGATGGAAGACCATCACAAAAAGTTGCGACCGCGGATCGGCCAGGTGCCTTAGTCTCGAGCGGCACTTCTCCTGCCCTTTGTCTTTCCTGCACACGCCAAATCGGATACGTCCATTTGCCGGGTGCATGCAGGACAGTTGCAGCCTTCATTGGACGCAGATTGCCGGCCTACCATCGCATCCCATCTGTACCCCACACCGTGGACGGTTTTCAGATACCTTGGCTGAGCCCGGTTAGGCTCGATCTTCTCGCGAACGCGCCGGATACACACGTCCACGCTACGTGGAGTGACGAATCGCCGGTCGCCCCAGACTGCATCCAGCAGCACATCCCGAGTTAACACTTGCCCCTGATGTCGTGAGAGATAGTCGACGAGGCGAAATTCCAGAAATGTGACGGGTACATCTACTCCACTCACTGAAAGTCTCATGGCTGAACTGTCGATGACCATCTGGGATTCTCCCGTTCGGGGAATCGCATCGGCGGAGGAGAAGCGGCGTAATACGGCTCGTACGCTGGCAATCAGCCCTGCTGTGGTGAGGGGCTTGGTCAGGTAATCGTCTCCGCCTGACTCAAGGGCGAGGACACGCTGCTCCTCAGTGGCATCCTCAAGGAGGAAAATAACGGAGGTCATGGACAATAATGGGTTTTCGCGGATACGCCGGCACGTCGATATCCCGTCGCAATCCTGCATCCGCAATGAAATAAGGATCAAAGAGGGGCGACTGCTTTCGGCTTCGGCCATTACATCGGTCGTGGAGAATGTGCGTACCGAGTAGCCGACATGCTCGAGGCTATGCCGCGCCAATTCGCAGCTTTCGATGTCGTCATCCACGACGAAAATAAGTTGGCTCATGGGTGCGTCTCCACCAGCGCAGGCCGCCCCACCAAAAGACCCGTTCAGCTCCCGGCAACGGCGTCGACTGCCTCGGCGCCATCCTAGGCGTTCTCTTGGGCGGATTTCCCGCAGCTGATATCAGGTGGCGCACCTGAAGAGGACAGCCCTGCTAACTAGAGGCACTTTAACGTCCGCCACATGACGATTGGGTGACCAAATTGTGAATCCTGAGTGAATTCTGTCGGAGATCGCAGGGGTGTGGCTCGCTCCTGCGCCGCATCCCGATCACCGCTGTATTTCCGGTTTCGGCCGGGATCAGCGTTCGGTTGTGGCCAAGGTCAAACAAGGTCGTATCGCAAGAGCTCGTATGCCGCGTCGTGGTTGGTCAGATTGCACTTTCGCGCGATCGCTGCCGTTTCGAATTCGCCGGGTAGCTCAACGGGAAAGACCGTTTACGGCGTCACCGTGAAAATCGCGGAACAGAAACTGATGGCAGTACCGCCTTGTGTTTGAATGCCCCCAAGCCCGCTTTTTCGGCGATGACCTTAAGGTGTGTTACATCTCCGCGCTGGCGTAGGAATTGATTTCGCAATTCAGGCTGATCTCTTCAAATTGTGGTGTCGTCCATTCCATGTTTTTCTCCTTCTGAACTCACTTCAGCCGGATGCCGCCGACTACATCTTGGAATGTACCAGTGCTGCTGTTGTCCATCCAGGCGGCCAGGAAGTAGCTTGGACCGTCCCAGGTGTTGCCGGTGTAGTTGCCGATTGAGGAACCCATAATCGTGGTTGGATTGGAGAAGCCGGTGGTGAGCTGGAGGTTGGGTTGGAAGCTTAGGCCGCCGTTGGTTGAGATGGTGCCGAACGCCTGGTATTCGACGTTAGCTGGATCGTTTCGTCGATCAAGCCAGCTCACGCCAACCAGTCCGGTCGGGCTTACCGAAATCCAGGGGAAAAACTGATCGTGCGTGATACCGGGGGCCACAGGCACCGGTTTTGACCAGTCACTTCCGCCATCGGTTGAGCGAGCAACTTGCACCTGCATGAACGTGCCCGTCCAGTTATACATGCTCACGTACAGGCTTCCAGCGTATGGGCCGGTGCCGTTATCCACACCGATTGCGGGTCCGTCGCTGACGAGAATAGACGTGTTAGGGAGAAATGTTATCAATGTCACCGCCGCGACCAGTTTAGGCGGCGACCATGTGTTTCCTCCGTCACTCGATTTCGAAAACACCATGTAGGCCTTGTCGTTGTCGCAGGCCTGCGGACCGGTGTTGCAGTACATCCAAGTGAGATAGACGGTGCCGTCCCTTCCGACGACAAGGGCGGTGTAGAAGTCCCGGTCGGGGGACTTTTGCATTGGGGCTACGTTTACCTGCTGCCAGGTCGCACCGCCATTGTTGGAGTGCGCCACCACGACCTGATTGTACGGCTGGTTCTTGAGTCCAACCATCACGCACGAGATGTAAACCGAGTTCATGTACGGGCTGGCAGCGCTGTCGTCAACCGCCATCCAGCAATAGCTGGGAATGTAATTCTGACGAACGACTGCGGGCGCCGGATTGCTCCAGTTCACGCCATCGCTGGATTTCTCAAATCCCTCAAATCCAAACTCGGTTCTACCGTTGTCGTCGAGATAGAAGCCTCCGATGTAGACGACGCCGTTTCGATCGTAACCGAGAACGGGGTCAACACCCGGAATGTATTCCTGATTGCCGCTCAACAGCGGAACCATGCAGAAAGTATCCCAGCTAGACCCGCCATTACTTGTCAGGTAAAAGCCCAAGCCGCTTTGTCGATTACATTGGGGGTTATCGCTACCCACGGCGATGCGCTCTTGGTTTGTGGGATCGGCGGCTATAGGCGCGTCGAACGCGTCCACTCCGAATGAGACCTGAGTCGGCGGAAGCACGCACGGCGCAGGAGAGCAGGACAGCAACTGGGGTCCGGCTCCCTCGCTGACAACATCACGAGATTGGCCGGCTGACAGGCCCACTGCGAAAACGATGGCGCACAGAACACCAATCAAGCGTTGAGCCATACCCATTTCCAAGTCCCTTCTGCCTAATTCAAGCACGGCGGGTTGGGTGCTCCGCAAAGCCCGAATACGTCCACCTCAGACGATGTTCCCATGTAAACCCTGCCATTAAAAATGGTCGGCGTAGGGTACGTTGCATGTCCTGGTTTGTGGTTAGTTATGCCACTACTCGTGTAAAGCTGGTTCATCGTACCTGCGTCGAAGGCATGCAGTACGGCGGGACCACTGGGAATACCAGCGCAGTTCCCTGGACTAGGGTTGTTGGGGTTGCTGTTCTCGATCGCCCACAGAATGCCTCCCGCCGAGCTGCCGTTCGAGGAAACCGAGGGCGTCGGGGAGTAGACGCAGAACAGTACGGGCCCCTGTGCTGAGTGTGATGCAACGGACGCTGAGTTCGTGATCGGCCCCGAGCTGCCGCTAGTCTGGAGTGTGTATTGGTAGATCGGGTATGGCGCTGCGGTGGCGAAGTGGGACGTCGCAGTGTAGTAAAGGAAGTAATTGGTGGTCCCGCCGCTGGTCTGTTTCCAGTAAGCACCGCTCCCCCAGTAGCCCTGATCAGGTGTGAGGACTGACGGGGTTGTTATTGTCTCCACGTTGCTTCCGCAATTATTGTTTCCGCAATTACCTCCACCGTTCGGGGTAAACTTTCCGAGGTTGTTAATGTTCATTACATACAGGTTTGATTCCTTATCGGCGACTACCGAGAGGCTTAGCGCCTGCTGCTGGCCGGGCGGAGTGTAGAACTGGTCCGGGAAAATCATCAGGCCACCCGAGCCGAGGTCAAGGTCATTGGGCGGAGTGCAGCGTCCGACCATTCGCCCACCGGGGGGCACGTAGGTGAGCACGTCGGAGGGAGTGTAATAGTCCATTATCGACATTCCGCCATTACCGTTAGGAAGCAGTTTAAGAACACTATCACCAGCATCGGCACTGCTTGGGTTTACTCCCCAGAGGTCCCAGGTGCCGTTTCCGGTTACGGTGTAAATGTTTATCGTGTCGCTGGCTGGTCCTGCTCCGCTGCCCCAGATGCCGCCGCCCGTGCCGTAGGGTGTCGTACTATAGACGGCGGTTTGGGTGAAGGTGTTGTGTTGAACATCATATTTATACCCGAAGAGCCACCCGTTCTCCCATTCGCCGTCACCCGGCGAAAAGGGGATATACACATTCCCACCTACGAAGAGCAGTCCCGCCCGCTGAATATGGTTGTAGTTAAACTGCAAGGGCCCGTTCGCTGGGTAATCTGAGGTGCAGATGTTGTCCTGCTGTTGATCGCTTGGATTCTTTCCGGTGACGGACCCGCTGATCGGCGTGGCCTCTAGGGTCGCGTGGACGATGTCGACAGCATAGAGATAGTACGTCGGCACACTCAAACCGGCAAGGTCAACCACCGCCGCCAGGTAAAGGATAGGGTCTTGTGGGTTGCTCTCGTCCACTACACCCGTTCCTGTGGCACCTACGCTGTTGCCAAGAACGCCGTTCTCACAGGGCCCGAAGAACACAGTGATGGTCTGACAATCAACCGGCCCAATGCCTCCCACAGCGGCGGCCAAGTTCATGTTCCAGACCGGGGTCTGCGAGTTTGACCCGGCATTGTAGGCCCACAACATATCGCTCTCGTCGGCAATCAGCACCAAGCTGCACGGGTTGTTGCAGGTTGGGCCGCCGCTGACCTGCACAGTAGGCAAACCACTCACGGCGAGCGGCTCAGCATAGACATGTCCCAAGGGTTGCTGTGGCGGCAAACCGTTCCATTGTGCCACTAGGCCAAAGTTGTTTGGGCTCACCGCGCCGGAGCCCGTTGCTGTCAGGATCGTTTCGTTCTTTTGCCAGCCGGTCCGGCAATTGTCGTAGTGCCAAGCGACGACGTCGGGTGATGTCGGCGATGCTGCAACTGAGGGACATATTGTTTGGGCTTGTACTGCCGAAGCAAGCAACACCAGAGAGCCAGCCAAGAGTAACAGAGAGAGCAAACGGACGAAGCGGAACATTTTGGGTGCCTCTACAGCGTAGAGATTCGAACGGGGCCCCGTAACTGCGGCAACAAACGTTATCCGACAGAGCCCCGCATGTCAACAAGCTAGTTGGGACGCGACGGGATGTCTGAGCAATTCCGCTCACCCCTGTGCGTCGTCCCTCACGCCTACCCCCGCTTACTGGATGTCACCTTCAAACAGGCACCCAGTGCGCGCCGCCCTGCTGTAAAATCAATGCGTGGCCCCGTAGCTCAGTTGGATAGAGCAGCAGTTTCCTAAACTGTTGGTCGGCGGTTCGACTCCGCCCGGGGCCTCCATGCTTGCAACAACTTGCGGGATACATGAGCGAAGAGTGCCCCGCGCCGCCATCATACATTCGACGGACTGTAAGCCGCCCATATTATTCTCGCCGCGGTTCTTGACATCCGCGCTATAATCCATCTCCGACGGGCGTTTGGGCTCATCAGCGTTTTCGGCGGCAAATAGGCCGATCTCCTTGTCTTCGTCACCCACCGCTCGCTCTGGCCTGTGTGACGCTATAACCTGAAATCTAAATTGGTCAGAGCGCCTCGTGCAGGAGGGCATATGTTACCTACGAGAAGGTCATCAGCGGTTGTAACCTGTCTCTTAGTATTGGCTATTCTGTTTGTCCTGGTTCCCGCCACTACGGCCGACAATCCGCCGCCGTCTTTCGCGAATCTCGAAGCGGCCCAGACTAATCCGATCCGCCTTTCCGCTGACAGCACAAACCTGTTTGCGGTAAATACGCCGAACGACACGCTGTCTGTGTTCGATGTGACTCGGCCCGGCAACCCCAATTTGCTTGATGAAATCCCGGTGGGAGTGGGACCGGTCTCGGCGAATCCTCGGACCCAGGACGAAGTCTGGGTGGTCAATCAGGTCTCCAACAGCGTGAGTGTGGTCTCTGTATCGCAGGGTATCGTCACCGATACCATCGAGACCGGAGCTGGCACCGAACCCATGGACGTAGTATTTGCAGGCACCAACCAGGCCTATGTCAGTTGCTCCCGCAGTAACACGATCGCGGTCTTCGACACCAACACACATGCTCTGATCAGCACCGTCCCGGTGTTCGGGGGCAGTCCGCGAGCGCTGGCCGTCAGCCAGGACGGAAACACTGTGTATGCCGCCTTCGCGATTTCGGGGAATGCCACTACGATTATCCCAGCTAACCTTGCGCCGCCGCAGCCGCCCCCCCCAGAATAAGAAATTGCCTAAGCCGCCGCAGGTGGCACTGATCGTCGCCGCCAATGATCCGAACTGGACGCAGTACATCACGTTCAAGATGCCGGACAATGACGTGGTCGCCATTCAAACCGGACCATCTCCTTCCGTCGGGGGCTATTATTCCGGTGTCGGTACCATCAACCTGGGTCTGGCGGTCAATCCGGTAACGGGTGACCTGTTCGTGGCCAACACGGATGCCCTGAACCTCATCTTTTTCGAACCCAACCTGCGCGGGCACTGGATCAACAACCGCATCACTCGGATACAAACCAGCAGTGGCCAGGTTACGCCTTTCGATCTGAATCCGAGCATAAATTACAACATTCTCCCTAATCAGGCGGCGCTGAGCACAGCACTCTCGCAACCCACCAGCGTGGTCTTCGACCCTGGCGGCAATTTCATGTACGTGGCAGCTTTCGGTACGGACCGAGTAGCCCAGGTGGACACGAACGGGAACGTGTTGTCCTTTGTCGAGGTTTCGCTGCCTAGCGGTTCTGGCTCGAACGCGGATCCCAAGAACAAGCGTGGCCCGAGAGGACTGGCCCTTAACTCAGCCGCCCAAACCTTGTACTCCCTGAACCGGCTATCTAACACCATTTCCATCATCGATACATCGCGGATGAGTGAGTCTGGCGAGGTCGCAGTGGGGACCGACCCGACGCCTCAAACCATCAAACAGGGTCGCGGATTCTTATACGATGCCAAGCTCTCGGGAAATGGCACCGGGGCATGCGCATCCTGCCACGTAGACGGGGACATGGATCACCTAGCGTGGAACCTGGGCGATCCGGACGGCAACATGACCCAGTACAATCAGAACGGTCACATATTCAAGTTCCACCCCATGAAGGGGCCCATGACCACCCAGACCCTGCGGGGGCTGAATCACCTTTCTCCGTACCACTGGAGGGGGGACCAAATTGACTTTGCGGCTTTCAATGCCACTTTCGATAAGTTGATGGGTAATTCCGAGCTTTCCGATTCGGACATGTCGACCTACACCACCTTCGTCGACAGCATTCTGTTCCTCCCTAATCCTAACCAGAACCTAGATCGCACCCTTCCCCAATCCTTGGCCGGCGGGAATCCGGTCAAGGGACAAGCAGATTTTCTTAATGTCCCGGGCACGCTCTCTGGAGTTACCTGCAACGGTTGTCATCAGTCGAACCCCGGCCCGGGAACGAGCCGGTTGGTGACTGCAGTGATACCTCCGCAGCCATTGAAAATTCCGCATCTCCGGAATATTTATCAGAAACAGCTGTACACCAGGCACAATAACGCCAGCATCGACGGCTTCGGATTTGACCATGACGGAAACATCTCCAGTTTAGCCGACTTCCTGAATCAAGCGTTCTTCCCCGGATACACCACCCAACAGAAAACCGACATCAATGCCTACTCGCTATGCTTCGATACCGGGACAGCTCCGGCAGTGGGGTTCACGATCACGCTGACATCCGCCAACGTGAACAATTCCACCGAACAAGGCTATTGGGCAACGCTCCAGTCGCAGGCGTCAGCCAGCAATATCGATCTGATCATGCGGGGGACGATCCAGGGGCAAGTCACTGGCCTGTTGTACGACCCCAACGACGGCAACTACAAAGACGGCCAGCACCACGGCAACAGTTACAGTCAGGACGATTTGCAAAATTTCATTCAAAACGGGGACACCATGAGTTTCATGGGCGTGTACCCGGGCACGGGTGCACCTTAGGTTTCGAGGCCAAAGAGTGAGCCGTAACCGTTGTGGAATGCGGGCCGGTTTCGAGATCAAGAAGAGACTCTATACGACGGGGGAATCCCGCCATGACTCAACACGTTCGTGCGGTGATTTTCGGACTGTTGTTTTGCGGATTGACCAGTTTGGTTGCCCCAGTATTCGCGACCACTGATTTTGTTGCGCCACCAGGACGCTCCGCAAGCCCGTATAACATCATCGTCGGCCCCGACAAGAATTTATGGTTCACCGAATACGGCGGTCAAAAGATTGGCCGCGCAACTACCTCGGGTGTGATCACCGAATTCCCAATTCCAGGCGCTCTCCAACTAGTAGGCATCGTTACCGGCCCTGACGGTAGGATTTGGTTTACCGAAGCCAACTCCTCCTTCGGTAATGTAACTCCGGCGGGCGCGGTAACGGAGTATCCAGCCCTGTCTCCGGCTTTCACCCAGCTGTCTTCCGTTTGCTCAGGCCCGGATGACGCTTTGTGGTTTCTGGGGTTTGGCACCAGCAACATCGGCCGCTTCACAACCGGCGGGCAAGTGACCAACACTTACGCTCTCAACCTCGGATCTAGCCCGGATTTTGGCGCACTTGGGTCGGACGGAAATGTATGGTTTTCGGAGATTTATCCGAGCCGGGTCGGCTACATCACCCCGGAGGGGGCCGTCACAACCTATCCAACGAACTCACCCAACGCGACGCCATGGGCAATGGCTGCCGGAGGGGATGGCAATATTTGGTTTATGGAAGTGGGTTATGGCCAGGTTGCCAGCATTACCCCCGCGGGCAAGGTCACGGAATATCCATTAGCGGGGACCTTCGCCTTTCAGGGCGTCACCGGCGGCCCCGATGGGAACGTCTGGTACACCGTGCCCATCTCCCCTCAGGGCCCGAGCATCGCTCGCATTACACCGACGGGTGTTATTACCTTGTTCGCTTTGCCGAACCCCAGCTCCATCCCGGTATACATTACAGCGGGACCGGATGGCAATCTCTGGTTCACTGATAGCGGCACCAATCAAGTTGGGAAGATGGATACGTCGGGAAACACACTGGCGGAGTATCCGATTCCAACGCCAAACTCCAACCCGAGCGCAATTATCGCCGGACCCGATGGCAATCTCTGGTTTCTGCAGAACACGTCCTTCGGAGCGGTCGCCAAGATCACCCTCTCGGGCCAGGTGACCGAATACCCGGTGCAGATCCAGGCCTACCAAAACGGAATCGCAGCCGGTTCCGATGGTGCAATCTGGTTTGCAGAGTATTACCCAAATAGCGTTGCCCGGGTCACGACCGACGGTGTCGTCAGCACGGTCACTCTGAGCACGCCAAACGCGGGAGGCAGTGCAGTCACGCTGGGTGCGGACAAGAAGTTGTGGGTGGCAGATCCTGGGTAGGGTAGAAACTGATTATCCCTGAAGTCGTGATCTTTCCAATCTGGCGGCTGGTGTTCGCCTGTGGA
>Ga0207048_10365_pt1 | contig 12712 bp, 14 predicted proteins | sample Alteio_BWMinCont_65_FD_153301 | JGI IMG/M metagenome (GOLD analysis project Ga0207048, IMG submission 153301) | Enriched cells from forest soil in Barre Woods Harvard Forest LTER site, Petersham, Massachusetts, United States -... | ecosystem: Environmental > Terrestrial > Soil > Temperate forest >...
TTCTGATTCAAACCATGCAGTGTCGCCAATTCGACGAGGAGGAAGACGACGGATCTCCCGATTTGAATTTTGTTTTATTTCAGATTTCAACACCATTCGTTAACGTTAACATGATTTGGTCAGTTTTATTAGCACATCATCAACATTTTCTGGATCAACTTATTATTTCATACAGTCAACAATTAGATCTGTATCAACAAATCATTAAACATCAGTTGGGAATACAACTAGAACTGGAAAATAAACATCAGCGCATTGTTAGTGATCTACAAAAAAAACATGACCAAGAAATCAGTAATCAACAAACAGTCGCTCTCAAAATGTCGATGTTTCAGACCTATGATCGACAACTAAAGGATTGTCAAAATAAATTGCAGTTGGCTGAAAAACAAATTGCCAATCTATTAAATGATAAAAAACACTCTGAAGGAGTTTCGCGGACTCAGTCTGTTCATCAGCCTGAGGAAGCTTCGCGGATGCAGTCTGTTCATCAGCCTGAAGGAGTTTCGCGGACTCAGTCTGTTCATCAGCCTGAGGAAGCCAAAGTGGCTGAGTCTGCGAAACCATGTTCTACAAATAGTCAGATGACTGATAATGAATCCAAACCTAAGTTACCTGATCCACCTTCATCACCAGTTGAACCGATACTCGAATTGATTCCAGTAGCTAAACCAATTCCTACAGTGGAAAACGGGGCTCCGATTCACTCCAGGAAAAAATTAAAATGGAGAAACAAGTACTATTACAATGATCTTGAGACCAATCTAGTTTATCCGGACGAAACGTCACTGGTAGCTGTTGGTCGAAAATGTGACCGGACCTTGCAACTATTTAATGAGGTGATAGAAGCCTAAGATTTTAGTTGATATGATATATCATATATCATGTCATCAGTTTCAGAAGTGTATGGATCCGATTACCTCCAGCGATGTGGCATGGAAAGAATCGATTATTTGATCAGCGCGATAGCCAATAACGTGGCCCATCGAGAATTTTCTTTGCATTTCGACTATGGCACGTTAATTTGGTCTGAAAATCACATCTTGCCCAATTTTATCCGGCAAATCTGTCAAAGAATCACTAATCTCAATCCTAAATTGGAAGTTAAGCATCTCAATCTGAGTCGTTTGGAAGATAGACGATCTATTCCATTTTATATTGAAAACACTCCAGTCGAATATTTTTCCATTACAGATAAACAGTTCAATCGTCGCTATCTTTTTTATCTGACTCCAGCCGTCATGGGAGTCTACTAATACTAATGAGATCCCCGTTTAAACCCCAAGTTGACTGGAAACTCATCATTCTCCATGATTATCATATCCACTGTATCTGCTTCCGGGGTTTTGGACTTCTTAACGTTTTTGTTAGTGGGTTTGTTAGTGTTTTTGGTTGTGTTTTTGACACCATTCGCTTGACATTGACCTCCGTTTTTCAAGTTGGAGTTGGAGTTAGAGTTGAATTGTTTATTTTTGTTTGACATGGTTGATGTTGATGGGATCATTGTGCTGGAACTCGATATGGTAAATGGGGTGAAAAGTTCGCGTTTGGCGTTTAGTACTACTGGATCCCAGCAAATAAAGATTCCATGATTATCAGTGATGTTGGCCACTAACCCATTGCTGGTCAAGTTATCGACCAAATACTGCAGCAAGTCGTAGTAATTGTAGATAGGTTTGCTAATTAAAAACACCGGCGGTTTATAGTAACAACATTTACTTCGATACACATTATTATATTCCTTGATTTTTTTGTGACACTGTTCCAACAACAATTCATAAGTTTTGATGTTGGAACTGCGAGCATGGGGTTCTCCAACTTGATTCAATTCATCTAGGTTTAACATGATATATATTTATGACACATACCTCTTTGGTGTCAGTAATCATACCTAGTTATAACCGATATGAGTCTCTCTTAAATGCTATTCGAAGTGTTCAAAAACAGACTCATCAACCACTCGAAATCATTGTGGTCAATGACGGCTCAACTGATTTTCGCTATTATCGACACCCACCAAATGGTGTCAAAATGATTAATTTACATCCAAGTTCACGTCAACGAGTTGGTCATCCAGCTCCAGGTCTAGTTCGCAATGCAGCACTCACAGTCGCTCGTGGACAATATATTGCTTTTTTGGATGATGATGACATCTGGTTTCCATGGAAATTACAAAAACAATTGACAGCCATGATAGAGACTGGTTGTCAAATGTCCTGTACCGATGGATTAATTGGACACGGACCCTATAATCAACAAAAGCAATACGCCAAATATAATCAAGAACATGCCTGGGAAACCTTGACCCGGATCCATCGTGAAAAAAATAGTCCTTATCAATTGTTCCCTCAAATCTGGACCCGGGATTTTCTACAGATTCATAATACGGTTATCTGTTCGAGTGTTGTGATTCAACGAGACATTGTTAAACAAGTTGGCCTGTTTGAACCACTGCAATTCGGAGAAGATTATCAATATTGGCTGAGAGTATTGCAACTAACAAATTGTGTCTATGTCAATGATTCATGTTTTTATTATGATTGTGATCATGGTCAGAGTTATTATAAATGCCCAACTTCCAGGATTGGCATCCACCCATCAACCCCCACTCCAACAACTGTCCACCCAAGACAGTTCCGTACCCGAAATACAACTACCCGAACTACGATATTTCCAACAAAGGCCCGTTTTCCCAACCAGATTCCGGTTTCGGATTCTCCAACAATCGGGTCAGTATGGACAATCCAACTCCCATCAACCAATTGCAATTGCCCAAAGAACAAATCTATGATCGGATCCAAGTCAACAATCCGATGACCACTCAACCATTTGCTCGGAGTGAACAATTTCTGTTCAGTGATAAATACTCTGACTATCCGATGTACTATAAGGGAGTCACTCCTGACGACTACGTTTTTCGAGAAATCATCAACAAAACTATCAGTCGAAATCCGTTAACAGAACTTTTCTTCAGCCGCAAAAATGTTGAACACGTCACTAAGCTGGCCTGTCAGTTGATTAAACTTTTTTGTCACCAATACGAGATTACACCCGAATATCAAAATCAAAACGAAATGCTAACTGTTTTCCGATCTATGTATCTGCAAGTCCCCACTGACCCATACAATGAACTTCCAGATCAACTGTGCAAACTGAACCAAGCCGTCTTAGACTGGGTCGTTCCACGCATGATTTGCCAGATACAACAGCACCTCGCGTACAGCCGCGACCAGAGCATCCAGCCACTCACAATTCCGCGTTTCCAGAATGTTTCCATCACTGGAACCAAAACTAACAAATATTTTGCCAGCTTGGGAGGAACCTAATGGCACCTGTATTTTTGCCTAAAAAGTCGTTGGATAGTTTTTACGGCGTTGATCCCTTGTCTCCACCGACATTCCCACATTTCAATATACGTGTACCCACACTCAACTGCATATTTCTTTTTAGCCATGGTTTTATCGTACAACGATTGATACGTTGTTTTGGCGATAGGATTAATGCCTTGTCTATTTTTGTAACAGGTTGGACATCCGTGCCATATACACCCATGAAATTCGACAATTATGTTTTTCTCTGATATAAAGCCGTCCACTGTGTATCTTGTATTAGGTAATTGGTATTCACCACCATTTTTAGCATGTTGAACAGTTGGATATCTAATGGCTAGATAGTTTAAATATTGAATTTGTACTTTTGAATATTTTCTGTGACAAAATGGACAGTCAGTATTGTTTTCCTTACAACGATTGGACACAGCTGCTTCCCATTCATGCACAAATTTGTCTGAATGTTTATTTGGACAGAGCCACCAAACTTTTTGGTTGCTGGCTGGTAAGAAATTTTCTGGTCGCAAATTGATATTTTTGCTTGGATGCCACTGTTCCACAAGGTGCGGATGTGTTTTCACAAATGATACATGTTCGCACCATTTATGTAGTGGATATGAACAGAAAGGACAGCCATTACCAGTTTCTTGGCAGCGATTGTTTATACATGCCTCCCATTCGTGCAAACATCCTTCCGGGCATTTGTTTGGACACAACCACCAAACGGTTCTATTACAACCATGTGTTAAATTTTCTGGTTTAAGATCACCGTTTTTGCTTGGATGCCACTGTTTCGCAATCTGTGGATGAGTTTTTGTAAGAGATACATGTTCACACCACTGTCTTGGTGGATCTGAACAAAATGGACATCCAGTGCCATTTTTCCGACAACGCTTAATTATTCTTGCTTCCCATTCATGCAAACATCCTTCTGGGCATTTGTTTGGACAGAGCCACCACGCTTTTTTGTTACTGCCGTGTGTAAAATGTTCTGGTTTCAGAGTGCCGTTTTTATCAGGGTGCCACTGTTTCGCGACCATGGGGCGCTTTGTAGCTATCGATGAGTGAACACAACACTGTTGTACCGGACTAGAACAAAATGGACAGCCAGTGTTTTTTTCATGACAACGATGACCTATACTTGTTTCCCATTCGTGCGAACAGCCTTTTGGACATTTGTTTGGACAGAACCACCACACTTTTCTGCCACTACCTGATAAGAAATGCTCTGGCTTCAGATCGCCGTTTTTGGTCGGGTGCCACTGTTTTGCAACTATTGGGTGTGTTTTCGCAAATGATAAATGTTCGCACCATTTATGTAGTGGATTTGAACAAAATGGACAGCCGCCCTTACCGGTTTTCTGACAACGATGGCTTATACTTGCTTCCCATTCGTGCAAACAGCCTTCTGGACATTTGTTTGGACAGAGCCACCAAACTTTGTTGTTACTGCCATGTGTAAAATTTTCTGGTTTTAGAGTGCCATTTTTATCGGGATGCCACTGTTTCGCAATATTTGTGGGGATTTTCATTTATAAATAATTATTAATCAAATTAGTTCTTAGTCCTGACCTTCAACTGCTGGATAGGTAGAGATCTTTCCAGTTGTGCGTCGGGTCGAGTCGTGTCACATCCTAAGGGGAATTCGCCGTCTGCGGGGGCTTCACAGACTCAATCGGTTTCACCGCCTGAGGGGGCTTCACAGACTCAATCGGTTTCACCGTCTGAGGGGGCTTCGCTGACTCAGTCGGTTTCACCGTCTGAGGGGGCTTCGCTGACTCAGTCGGTTTCACCGTCTGAGGGGGCTTCGCTGACTCAGTCGGTTTCACCGTCTGCGGGGGCTTCACAGACTCAATCGGTTTCACCGCCTGAGGGGGCTTCACAGACTCAATCGGTTTCACCGTCTGAGGGGGCTTCGCTGACTCAGTCGGTTTCACCGTCTGCGGGGGCTTCACAGAAGTCTTGATCTGTTGTTGATGTTCTCGAAACAATTTGTCGCTAATTCCAGAATATTCTCGGAGCCAGTAACACAGTTGATAACTGTACCAGGTCAGATGGTAGGTGGCACAGACTTCAAAAGGATCTTTGTCCCACTCAAGTTTGTCTTCGTAAAAATCGGTAAGTAGCTCGTGATCCCACATCATGCAGTCCATGAAAGATAGTTCCCTTTTCAATAAGTACCGACCACTAATTCGAGCCATTTCAAAATGTCGACAGGATCGGTCGTCAATGATATACATGATGTTTTCCAGAGACAGTAAGCTCGGAAGTAACATCATGGTATCAGTTATCACTCCCATAAAATCATCCGGATCATCTTTATCCTTTAAAGATACACATATTTGCTCATAAATATCGACCATTTCTTCATCAACGTCACTTGGTATTGGTACCACACATGTTCGTAAATCATCCATTGTGATCTCTTCTATATTTCTACTTTTGATTTCTGATTCTAATTTCTATCTAATGAGACCGAGAGCGAGAGCGAGAGCGAGATCGAGATCCACAACTGGACCGAGAAAGAGAGCGAGAGCGAGAGCGACGACTAGAGCGAGACCTGGCTCGTCGACGATGACCACCAATCATATTGCTCGAGTCAAATGTAGGCGAATTACCAGAGGGACCAACTTTAGGAATTAGTGGATTGTTATAATTGAGAGCTTGGGTGCACATCGGAACAGTTGGATTGTAATATTGCCAGGGCATCGGAGCTGGACTACCACCAGCTTGACTCCAAGCATCGTCCACCGTTGACTCTCCTTCATCTTCATTTTCATCATCTCCATTGCCACCAGCACTTTGCTCGTGCCAGGTATCAGATGTGGCTTCACTAGCCAGATCCCAATCTACTTCCGCATCACTAGTCTCACTGCTGTCATCATTATGTACGCTGGCCCTGAATCTAGATCTTCGCTTGCCAGCTCCGGACATAGGTAGGGAATAAAATGCCTGTCCGTTAGCATAACTATTAGCGGCACCATTGCCAACTGAATTGTTGCCTGATCCAAATGGTCTTAATAGGCCCTCCGAGAATCCATATTGGTTATTGTAGTAACTGGGACAGGATGTGTCATAAAATGATGGTTGATTCAATCCATAGAGAGACTTAAAACCACCTCCACGTTGGGACATGCCGATTATATTAGTAAGGATAAAAAAATTGATTTCATTCTAGATTTATAGATGCCGCGCTGCAAACCCAGTACTGTTGACACTCATAAAAGACAATTCTTGGATGATAACGATGTGGATGCAGATGTTGATATCGATGTCGATCATGATGAATCCAGTGACACTGAAGATGAAGAAGACACTGGGGTGCCAGGAGAAACCGACGAAGAAGCCGCCGAAGAAGATGGGGAGGAAGAAGAGGAGGAGGAAGATGCAGATGGTGATGCTGATGATACTCGAGTGGTCTACGATGATCTACAACCCAAGCGTCGAGGCCATCTCCACCACACTCCATCTCTTTATGCTCAAATTCTGACCAAAAATGAAAAAACCGCCTTAATTGGATTTAGAGCCCAACAAATTGTCTCGGGTGCCGAAGTTTACGTTGAGACTCATGCCGGAGATTCTCCTTTCGATATTGCCGAGAGAGAATTACATGAGAAAAAATTGCCATATGCAATTCGACGTCACATGCCAGATGGCACGTCGGTCTACACCAAAATAGACAATTTATTGGATTTATTCTAAGAGTGAATTGATGAGACTTCAGTCCAGTTATCCTTATCCTCATCCTCATCATCATCCTCATCATCATCATCCTCATCATCATCCTCATCATCATCATCATCATCCTCATCATCATCATCCTCATCATCATCCTCATCATCATCTTCATCATCCTCCTCATCATCATCATCATCCTCATCATCCTCATCATCCTCGTCATCATCCTCATCATCTTCATCCTCGTCAAAATCAACGGTACTGTAATCATCCTCATCAATTTCCCCTGGTTCTCCTCCAACCATCGAATAAAAAGCCTGTCCATAGCTTAGACTATTGCCAAATCCATTACCCACTGCAGTCGTATTATTCGCACCTGTTGGTCTAAATGGACTGTATAATGCATCAGAATATCCAGATTGATTATTAGGACAGCCTGGACATGATCCAGAACTAAAATTTGGCTGATTCAATCCATAAAGCGACTTGAAACCATTCCAACACTGAGACATGTTTAATATACACTCTTGAAGACAAAAAGAAAAAACAACAGAAACAACTTTTTCATGCTGCTTCATCTAAACTGTTGGTCGATACAATCGGAAAAATAGCTGCCGAATGTGAACGCATTTTGGGTAGAGATAGGGATACAGATAAATCACACAGCATATCTTTAATTTCTTTTAATAAATTAATGATCTCTTGTTCTCCATTTGTAATTTTAGAAACATTTTTATCTGAATTAGGGTGGCCTATCGATATCCTTGATTTGCCTGGGGTTGGGACAGGTGGAATCATGATAGGCCTAGACGGAGGCAACAATGATTCAGGTCTGTTTTTTAAGACCACTTGGAGTTCTTGAATAACTTTATTATCAGAATCCGGCTCGTCGCTTTGAATGACACCAGAGTAATTGAATTCAGACCAACGATACTTGATTTCCAAATTGCCGCGGACACGATCAACAACGAGTCCATGTTTCTGAGCTATGTTTCTGGCTAATGACTGGTGTTCAATCAAATCGATATAGAAACTAGGTTCATTACTAACCAATTGATAAAATTGGTTTTCAGTGGTATGTTCCAATAGGGCCAACTCTTGTTGTACTTCTAGATCGGTTAAACTAAAATATTTACTAACTTTGGTCAAACTGGCTTCAGTCGTTTGATTATTGAGTCGGCTTTGAACTGGAATAATATTCTCCGATGAAAACATTTGTGGTCAATGTGGTCAATATGATCAATGTGATCAATATATTTATCGGTGAATGATTGTTCTTATCTCGGATATGTCGCTGTCGCGTTACTATAGTCAGATCTAGGCTGGTTTGGTCTGTGACATCAGAACTACTGTGGCAGCAGCCACACATTGAACCAGAATATATTGCAGCATTTGAACTGATGACATTTTGTTTAATAGCCACATCATAAAAGAAACACCCGGATTCAAATGGGCTCCACTAACAGCTACACTGAAAAAAACCGCTCCCAAGAAAGCGGCCGCAACTGGAATGGGTTGACCAATATTAACAATAACATAAAAGAAAATCAATGTTCCTAGAAATTCAAATAGCAGGGGATAATACATGATCAATATAATAAGACTATTTTATTGCTATTCTAATGGTTTGCTTCGATAGTCAAATGCCAAATGAATTCATAACGAATTTTTTTGGTAATTGACAATTTTATCTGAGATCTGAGATCTGAGATGACTCACTCATTTCAAATATCCAACAAATTAATCCATTTGCCACATTTTTGACCAATGGTTGATCTACAGTCAGTCCAGATTTTTTTGATTTTCGACATCATTCTCAAAGCATACAAAGCCACAAAAGTAATGATTAAGGCATAGACAAAACGACCATATGAATCCAATTGACTTTTGGTAATCATATCTTGGACCGCACTATTCCAGGCTTGGGAAACCACAAATATTAAAGATCCCTCTATAAATATCGCTAAACTAGTGACAAAAGAATCTTTTTCCACGTTAATGGATCCCATCTATATTTGATAGAAACCCGACTATGATGAGTCTATTATGCTACTGGACTGCGGGAAGGGCTCCGACGCTTGGGCTTGGCAGCCCTCTCATTCGCTCGGCGAGCTCGCCACTGTTCCCAGTTCTGACCGGGTAGGAAAGGATGACCTACACGAGTAGCCCATTGTTCCCGGTTCTGACCCTTGCGGCGAGCATACTGCTTCAGGCGATCCTTAGCGGCCTCCCGTGCGGCCAGCTGACGTGGGGAAACGGACCGAGGACTGTCGGGGATCTGTTTTTCAGCCCGACGGTAGAGCTCACTGCGCTTGGCCTCAGCCACTGATCCAAACCGGGTCACATCCGGTACGTCGTAACGGAAGGGACTGGAGGCCCGACGCAGGTGCCAAGAGTCTTGACATCCCTCCTTCACGGCCTCCCTTCGGTTCCGAACACTGTCCGGACAAACCCTCAACTCCGGCTTGCGTGACTTGGGGGAACGCACCAACCGGGACCGCAGAGCCTGAGCACCATGGTGGAACCGGTACAGAGGACTAGGAACGGGTTGACCCGCCAGTGCAGACTTCCGCGCCGGAGACACATTCCTCCAGAACTTGTTGGCGTCCATTGCTGCAAGCGAGGGATAGGCCTTCCGACGAGGAGAATGACCCTCATCCTGTTGGCGCTTGTAGGCCTGCAAGAACAGGTCAACAGCCTCGGAACGAGTCACTGGTCGGTGCAGCTCGCGAACGCTGGGGACGTGGTGAACCCGTTGAGCCCGAGCAGCCGGAGACTGACGAGTTGGGTTCTTAGGTGTCCAACCCTGTGCCGACAAGAGTTCGTGAGTCCGCTGGTTTAGCACGTCACGAGGGACCACCACCTTGTTGGTCTTCCTCTTGCTATCCCAGACCTTTCGGCCCACACCTTCGGCGACCAACTGCTGCTTGGCCTCAGAACGAGCCGTGACGTACCGCCTCAAACCACTGCTCTCCTTGGCATAGTTGGCCCTGCCTGCCTCCACGCGACTCATTCCACCATCCTGATCCTGATCCTGATTCCAATCCGCACCCTCATCATAACTTGAGTAAGAAGGGGATGAATACGAACGGCGGGACATTGGCATTGTAGTATACATATATCAAATAAAATAATTTGGATATTTCCTTTCTTAATCCAAATTATTTTATGGTCAACTAATTTCATCGAGTCATCAAAATGAATTGATTAGAATTAGAATTGATTAAAAGTACGGACTAGAATATTGACCGGATGATTGATTGGTACTTAAATTCGAATAATTTTGACAAGGTTGAGTCGGAATGGCCTGATTCGCTGGTACCACTTGTCGATTAGCCACTGCATCCGGCGTGGCATTAGGCATGGGATACGTTGACAGTTTTCCCGCTGGATTGGCCACTCCAGAGATATAAGGAGACGAACTGTTGTTGATCGGGGCAAACGTCGAAGAGGCTGAACCCGATGTGACTGCCGGATTACCTGATGCTGCTACCGAATTAGCAGGATAGGATCCCGGACTAGATCCCCAGCCTGGACCACCTGAACTAGATGCCGAGCTAGATCCCAAACCTGATCCTGATCCGGGAGTAGGCGCTAAATCTTTACTTTGACAGGCCAATTTTTTCTTAAGTCTTTGGCATTTGACGGACATATCTGTCACTTTGGTCTCCAACTGGTCATACTTGTCTTTCTTAATGTAATTCTTGAATTCGGGATGATCTTCCAATTTGCACGGCGGATTCGGTTTCTGGCGACAAGGTCTATAGGATTGAGTTGATGGACAATAAAATCCATATTCTTTTCGTGTCTCATCACGTGCTTCTTCAACCGAATCATGTAGTTTCTTTTCGGCCTGGTCTTTAGGTAACATATCATTGATGTTGCAACTAGGACAGGGGATATAACGTTGTCCATCATAACAGGCATACAGACCCATCAATTTCAAATAGTCCCGATGACTTTCGATTGGTTGGTTCTCCATTTGTGTTTTTAATTGATCCAGGCGTTCACGTAATATTTGGCTAAACCTACTCTTCAAACGACCGTAATCAGGATGTTCCTCAATGGGCTGATTTAAAGCCTGTTGTTTAGCTTCTTTCATCTTGCCATCAGCCTGTTTTTTGGAGATATACTGATCAAAATCCGGATGGGTCTTGATATCAAAATCACCCACTGTTTTAGCTGGAGTACAATTTCCAGGACGGTAAGATACACCATCAAAACAAGCATATTTATCTAACAATTTGCGTCGTTCATTCTTGAGCAAATTCCGAATCATATCCTGACACTGTTCCCTCTTGATGTAATTAGGGAAATCTGGGTGCATTTCAATCGGTTTCTGAGCATTAGCTCTCTTAATCTTCTCAATAATATCTTTACAGGTACTCAGCGGAATCTGTTGAGAATTCTGAATAACATCCCGAACTTCGTCACTAATGGGTTTCGATCTGGATTTAGTACAGCCAGTCGACATATTCTCAATCAAATCATCCCATTGATCAGAATGAGGTCGTTTTTTTTTTCACCGCCATATTGTGACAAAGCATAATCATTTGATAAACTTGAGCCACCCGAACGTTCCTGTTCTCGCCTAATCATTTCCAACATTTTCAGCTGAATCCGTCGAACCGTCGCATCATACTCCGGATGATTTTGAATCGGCAGATGTTTAAGTCTATTCAACTGTTGTCGACAATCCCCCAATTGACTCTTAAGCCTTTTACCATTTTCCTCCAAATCGCGTTTTTCATTAACATGCTGTCCCATAAATTTCTGATGTAACCGTTTCCAATGATCTTCCAGTTCATGTTTTTGTTTGTTGTACTGGTGTACGGTTCCCTGCACTCGACGATCACATTTCTCTTTCTCCATTTTCCGTAAGATCGGCAAATAGTCCGTACATTTATGGACCCCCAATTGAGTCGGATCCACGTAACCATACTCTCGACGCACCTTATCAGTCACGAAATCCACCAATTTCTGGTAGCCCGGATGAGCCTTGATAGGAGGAGGAACAGCTTTCTTACCATTGGTCACCACTTGAGAAAAAAGATTCTTGACATCTAAGGGTCCCAATTGATTGGGATTTCCGCCACTCATCTGTAACAGCTGATGATTTCCTGGACTGGACGCAGAAGTATCTCTACCTAATTTGACAAACAATTGTTGAACTAGTTTCTTAACTGCCGGTTTCCATTGTGGATGATTGACAATAGGCATATTGAAATATTTCTGCATAAATTTTTTTTCCAATGAGGAATATTGTGGATGATCCTCAATATTTTTACATGGAATGTAACTGTCCTTGATACCATTCACACCCTTTTTACGAACGGCATATCTGTCCATCAAACCACGATAACCCGGATGCAGACTGATATCTGTGTTCAAACATTCAGTTGTAAATCTGGACTTAATGGCATTATAATGCGGATGTTTGGTAATATCCTTACTAGGAATATAACCCACATTAGTCTTAATCGCATATTTTCCCATGAGTTTTTCATAATCCTGATGGTTCTCAATGGGAGTGCTTCGGCCTTTCCGATAAGCATCCTCCCACACCTGCGCATAATCTTTATGGCTATCTATCGGAAAACGGTTAATGTTATATTTATCACGAATTAAATTCACTAAATCACCATATCCTGGCATAGTGTTGCTCTGTGGAAAAGACATTCCTATACTAAGGGAGAACCTAAGGT
>Ga0207048_10367_pt1 | contig 12628 bp, 7 predicted proteins | sample Alteio_BWMinCont_65_FD_153301 | JGI IMG/M metagenome (GOLD analysis project Ga0207048, IMG submission 153301) | Enriched cells from forest soil in Barre Woods Harvard Forest LTER site, Petersham, Massachusetts, United States -... | ecosystem: Environmental > Terrestrial > Soil > Temperate forest >...
TCTAACAATGGCGTTACCGTTACCGGTTCAGTGCAGGCGGTGCATGGGAAAGGCTCAATCGGGTACAGTGGCGGTCAAACCGGCGGCGATGGAAGCGACGGGCGAATCCGCATTGATAATATCACCTCTGCGAATGGTATCAACCCTCCGCTTGGCTACGACGGACCGACGCTTGATACAATAACGTTCGTAAAATCTCCAGATTTGATTCTCAAAGGAACGGCTGCTGGAACAAGCGCCGACTCGATATATCTTTATGTGCAGCGCCAGGATGGTTCGTACCAACCGAATGGCGCTCCTTACTCCGTCAACTCGGCGAATATACAAAGCACGATTCAGTTGCCTGTGACGCTCGATACGACAAGCGGGAGCGTGTTCTACGTGACGGCGATACAATCCGGCACGGGTACAAGCGTTATGAGCGAGGCAAGCGGCGCGGTCATACAATACACACAATCTCAATGCGCAAAAGTATCGGGTAACGAGCTGAATTTCGGAGTCATTCCGCCATGCGCTTCGCCCACTGCTTCAGTAATTCTCCTCGATACAGTCTATCCGGGAACGGATCGCCTTTATCTATCTTTGGCGCATGGACTCTCAGCTGTCTTTCAAGGAATCCCAGACTCAATAAATGCCGGGGCAACAACAATTCTTCAAATAAAATTCTCCCCTCCCCTCAATACCACACCGGTTAACATATACAACGACACTATTTTGATTAGCGACCCTGCCAGCCCGACATGCCCCGTGCTGAAAGTCGCATTGACGGGAGAGCGTGACACGCAAGCACTGTCGTCGCTAACGTTGATAAATTTTGGGAAAGTAACCCTCGGCTCATTCGTTCCATCGGCTAATTTCCCGGTTACAAATGAAAGCTCCGATACTGTGATTGTCAACGGCTTCACATGGTTGCCCGGGGATGCGCGTATTTCTGTCGGTTTGCCAGCCACGATACCCGATACATTGCCGCCGCACGCATCTTTGACGGTGCAAATGCATTTTTTCTTTTCTAACCCCGTCAATGATTCGCCGTACGTTGGTACGCTTGAAATTGGGTATCGTCTCCTCCACTCCGGTGGCTGCCTCGATTCGCTCGGCATTCTGATGACCGCGACACCGGTTTTACCTGTCATTGTGAACGGCGCGAAGGTGCTCTCATTCGGTAATAACCCGATATGCGATAGTTCTGTGCGGTCTGTAACAGTGTATAGCCGCGGCAAAGATACGCTTCATATCAGCCAGGTGCAGTTAAGCAAAGGGGCTGATACGATGGAATTTGTAATAGTGAATTCCACCCAGCCTGATACGCTTCCGCCTGGAGATTCCCTGAAGTTTACCGTAAAATTTCTCCCGCGTTCTCCTACAGGGCAAAAGAATGCGCAGTTAGAATTATTTACCGACGATGCCGTGCTCGGTTTGGATACAATTTCACTCACAGCGCAGGTAACAACAGCCGAACTGTCCCAATTACCGTCTCCTGTTTCAATGGGAACGGTCAGCCTTGGGACATCACGGACAGATACAATTGTTGTGCGGGATACAGGGACCAGTAATTTGTGCATTGGAAAAATTTTGATAAACAAACCGTTCAATATTTCCGGTACGCCACAAAAAACGCTTTCGCCGAACGACACGATGCAAATCATCGTTACTTTCTCGCCCGGACCGACAGATACATCAAAGATTCAGGGAATCGTACAGATATTTGAAAATTGTCCGTGCCTCGATACTGCGCTGGATACTGTATTTGCAACAGGTGCCGTCGGCGCCCCCGGGTATCTTTCCCCGCTGAATTTTGGCACGCTCTTAAAATGCAGGACAAAAATTGATTCTTTCCCAGTGTGGAATCCCGGTTTGCAGCCAATCACGATAGATTCAGTTGTGAAAGAATTGAAAAATGATGTAGGGCTTTTTACAATTCTTACGCCGTATGTCAATTATACGCTGAATCCTCGCGACACAATTTATATTTTGATTAAATTCGATGGCAGCACCGCCGGTGGAGGCGGTCCGCGGAGCGGAGATTTGAAGTTGTATTCAACATTCGGCAATACTTTGGATTCTTCTGAAATTTCGCTTACTGCGACAAGCATTTATCCTCAATTGCAAGGTAACCCTTCTTCCGTTAATTTCCCTCCCATACTGGTCGGAAACAGTCTTACAATAAACGATACGCTGCAAAATCCTTCTAACTCAGCAAGCATGCCGCTGGTAAATTTAAGCCTTGGCATTGCCCAACAAACGCCGGACAGATTTACATATAAACTCCTTACGCCGATTCCAGACACGCTTGGCATAGATTCGATACTGATCGTCCAAATCACATTTACCCCTGCCAGTTCTGACAGCGACAGCCTGAATTATATATCTGCGTCGCTCATCGCAACATATACCGATAGTTGCAATGCGGGCGACACAATCAGCCATGCGGTTCTTTTATTCGGCGCAGGGTACAAACCGCACATCGCTCAGGTCGCTTTGTGCTTCGTGCAAAATAGCATTGAAGAACCAGTCGGGTCGCCGGTTTCCATTCCGTTGTTACTTGATACGACAGTAACAATTCCCGGTTTAGACACGATAAAAACGTACATATCATACGATCCACAAATGCTGTATGTAACCGGTGTAAGCGGAAGTTCGGGATGTGGAACAGCAACAGTTTCGGCTGACCCTGTGCTTAGAATCCTCACTATCACTGTACCCGCATGCGTTGGTACGCTGCAAAAGGGGATTTTTGAAACTCTGCAAGGCGAAATGTTGATTGGTCCACGAGTCGTTTCGACTCTTTCGGTTGATTCCGTAGCCTATTCGTCGCCTTTCATACAAAGTGCAGGATGCGCTAATAAACTTATCCTGACGGCGGATACTCTCTGCACATTCGGACTTGCGCTCAGTTCGGGAGCAAACACGCTCAGTCAAAATTTCCCGAATCCCATCAATTCCGACGCCCAAATGGTGACAATAAATTATCAAATTGTTGCCGATACGCGTGTGCTTTTGCGCGTGTTTAATATTCTCGGCGAGGAAGTTACGCGTTTGGTTGACGCCGATCAATTACACGGTCAATATTCCGTCGGATTCAATGTGCACGATTTGCCAAACGGGGAATATTATTACACACTCGACGCGGGAATATTCCACAGCGCGCGCAATCTTGTCGTGATACGATAACGCGCAACAGCAATGCGTTGCGCGTGTATTCTCTTTACTATAATAACATTCGTTCGTTGTGCAAGCGCGCAGAACCCGGAGGAATATAAAACCACGATATATGATCGTATCGTATCCCAAAGCGAATATTTTATCCCTGCACCACCGGGATGGGACGCGGCAGTCATCGGGTTACGAAACGATCAGGAACACCAGCTTGCCACAATAAATTTCTATAACGATTCGCTGTTCGCATTCGCGCAGACAGGCATTCCGCAAATTAGCATTACAGACGCAGTTGCCTGTCCGGATTCAGCAAATACGCAATCACTTTATCTTCTTGCAAACGATTCACGCGCATTTTATCTCTATCACGTGGCATCGAATCATGGAGTTACTCGCATAGCCACGCTTGGCACAGACAGCAACGGTTTGGCGCCGAAGCGATGTTCTTTGGAATTTATCGGCGCAGCTATATCTCGCGATTCGACGAATACACCGGTATTCTATTTTCTCATTCATTTTCACGAGACTCCCTTCGTTCATAAATTCGCAGCGTTTACCACCCGCGGCGATTTTATTTGGCAATATCCAATCGGCGGCAAAGCGATACACGCGTTTCTCGAAATGCCGCGCGACACTGCAATTGCGCCGCATATTTTATTCTCAACTGATGCAGCTCAATTTGAAGCCGCCGATACGCTCAGGCTTACAGCGAAGAAGGCGTGCGCAGGAGCTTTGTCGTTGAAGGGCATGCTGCAATGGACGTCGCAACTCGGCGAACGCGGAACTTCGACGTGGCTTATTATGGAAAGCGGCGTGCTCGCATGCGCGGTATCACATAACGACGACGGCGCGTTGATTCTGCTTGATCCGCATAACGGCACGACGATTCATTTCAAACGGATTGCCTCGCACATTCTGCCTCGAACGTTATCCGCGGTAAAACAATGTTTTGCCCTCGCGGAGTTACCATCCACAATCGTCCAATATGATTCCACATTGAAAGATACATTACAATCCATAATGACATTCCCATTGGATTCGTCATCTGCAGCAATCACAATTCCCTCAAGGATTGAAAATCATTACCTTTTGTTTTCACCGAGTCAAACAGCGATGCTTTCCGATGAAATGCAATTGATAGGCGTTACATTCCACGGCATGACGTACGAACATTCGGGAATCTGCAGGTTCACGGGGGCGCTATTAAGCGACGGGCGAACGTTCTGCGCTGAAACGTATCGCGGAGGCGCCCTGCGAGCGGAAGCTCCGAATACTTTATGGTGGTGGTTCCGCTATCGTATAGATGCTGGCATTGCCGTACTCGCAATTCTCATTGCATTGGTAATATTCTTTGCATGGGAAAGATTCCGCTTTTACAGGATTTTTTACAACCAGCTTGTCCGTAGCAATGCCTCGACCGGCATCATCGCGTTGAATCGCCAGCAACGCGTCATCCATCTCAACAAGGCGGCACGTGAGCTGTTGCACATTGCGCCATATATCCCGATGCAGCGGCACATCACGGAATACATTGCGAACGCAGTCTATACAGACGTTGCCGCTGCAATTCGCGAATGCATGCAAACGCGGCGCGTATTTGAAAAAATTATCACCATTCATGAAGGCGCCCAAACGAAAACGTTTTTGAACAGAGTGCGCCCGACCGTCACACGGGGTGGAATCCTTCAGGGTTGCATGATTCAATTGGAAGACATTTCCCGCACAATCGAACGTGAGCGATTGATGAACTGGGCTTCCGTCGCGCACCACATCGCGCACGAAATGAAAACCCCGATCGGCACCGTGCTCCTGAATGCGCAACACGTGCAAAAAAATGAGGAGGAAATACCGGTAAAAACCAGAAAATATTTACATCGTATCATCACGCAAAGCGAGCGGCTCAGCGGAATATTACAAACCTTTCTCCGTATTGCTCGTTTCAATGAAATGAATTTTTCGACTGAAAACGTGGCGATGCTTGTTCAATCACTTGCCGCCGAATATGCGGAACTTGTCCCGCAAGGCATTACAATACGGTATAACACCCCGCATTACGATCTTCAAGCGCTGATTGACCCCGAGCAACTTACAACGGCGCTTCGCAACATTATTGACAACGGCGCGAATGCAATCAAACCGAATAACGGGACGATCACAATCACAGACGGAAGCCGTTCCTCCGAGACAGGAAATTTCATTGTCATTTCAATCCGTGACGACGGGAAAGGCATGAGTGAAACATGCAAAGCTCGTTTATTCGAGCCCTTCTATACCGAAACTCCCGGGGGAAGCGGAATCGGCATGATGATTGTAAAACGCATCATTGACGAGCATAAGGGATTTATTGAACTAGACAGTGAAGAAGGCAAAGGAACCGAAATACGCATCATACTGCCACAATTTACGAATGAATGAAAAATCGGAAACCGAAATACTGGGAAAGCGATGACGAGTAAAATAATGATAAACCCTTCTCTCTCTTTCGCGCACATATTTTAGTATTTTGCATTTATGGAATCATCTCGCGCTACCGAATTGAAAGTCGGAATCACCTCTCTTGCCGGCATCACAATCTTAATTTTAGGGCTTATGTGGGGAAAGCATCTGAGCTACGGTGAATATCCCCTTAGTATTCATTTTCCGAGCTCGGCAGGATTATCAGACAAAGATGTCATCAACGTGGACGGCGTAACAAAAGGGCGACTTACCGATATTAATGTTGATACATCAGGAGGCGTTCTTGTGCGCGTCATGCTTGATCAAGATGTCCACCTTCGCTCGGACGCAACCGCAAGAATTTTGATGCGCGATCTGATGGGGGGCAGGCAAATTGATATTCTACCGGGAACAAGCAGCGTTCCGTTTGACAAATCAAGACCATTGCCAGGTTCGACGCCAATGGATATTCCGCGCGTGGTCGCAAAACTCGGCGATATGAGCGACGATATCAATCGCGTGATGCTCCGGCTTGATACAGCGCTTGCCTCAGCAAATACGATATTGGGCGACACGCAAATGACACATGCCATCAAGCGCTCGGTGATGAATCTCGATCAGACATTGGCAATGACGAAGTCGTTTATTGCCGATAACAAAGCGGATTTAAGAACAACTATCGTAAATGCGAGAGACCTTACGATGGATTTGAAGGATTTTATGGAGAAAAACCGCCCCTTGATTGAACATACGATCAATTCCGCAGATAAAACACTCATAGACGTTGATGCAACAATTGCCCATGCCGATTCGACAATCGCGACTGTCAATAGAATTATGAACGACATCAAGAACGGCAATGGCGTCGCCGGAAGACTAATTTATGATAAGGAATTTGCAACGCGCCTCGATTCCACCCTTGTAGATGCCCGCAAATTGGTTCAATTCATCTTGGAGAATGGAGTGAATATCAATTTCCGTTTAGGCACGAGACCCTGATTTTTCCCCACTGCTATCCACGTGCAAAAAAATAATTGTCGGTATTATTGTCCTACAATATCGGTTTGATATGATACAAGCAAATCAAGTACATGTTGCTGGTCGGTGTCTGCAATTCCGATTGAATTCATCGAATTCAAATAATCGGTGATAAAAGCGTCGAAATCTGCGTTGGAGAGGTTCATGCCATGGTGAACAGTTGACATCGACGGACCGGAATACCCGCACGGACCGCCTGACAGCTGGCATAACTGAGAATCCATCGCCGCCATGAATGCAACAGTATCCGCCGTTGTAAAATAATGCGCAATTTGGGGATCAGCACGTATCTCTGCCATCAATGTATCAATGATAAGCGTTACTCCCAGTTGTCCGCCGATTCTTCCGTACAATATTGAATCCGCCGGATTTACATTTGAGGAAGCAGGCGGCATGGAGTCAAGCCTGCAGCCCGTTTCGCTGAAAATATATGCCGATATCATGACGATAAATATCAGCACGGGCGATGTTTTCCGATTTCCTCTTTTCATTATATAAATATACACCCAACTCTCACAGATTGTTTCTCTTTTTCTTTCTTTTCAATCAAGGATAGAACGTTCCTTGTCGCAGGAAACATCTTGAAAATTAAAGATAAAAAGCATAATTTTATATGAATTTAATTCCTGATTTTCTTTAGGCAATATCGCCGGAGGAAAATTTATCAAATTTTAACATTTATCATTTATTTTATTACAAAGGAGCAAATATGAAAAAATTCTCAATAGTGTTCATGGCGCTTGTTTTTGCAGCAAGCATCATGACAACAGTTTCGTATGCGAAAGATAATTCCTGGACCGGCTATCTCTGCGATGCAGCATGCGGCGGCGGTTTCGCGAAATTACCTGCAAAACAAGGCTTGACAAAAGCTCAGACTCACCCGAAATCATGTGACATGAAAACGCAATGCGCCGCAGCCGGATATGGTCTCTACAGCAAAGGAAAATTCTATCCTTTCGATAAAAGTGGCAACGCCCAAGCGACGGCATGGCTATCAAAAACGACAAAAGATACCGGCTTGATGGTAACAGTCACTGGTACGATCAAAGACAAGACTATAACCGTTACATCCATCAACGACGCCCCGTCAAAGACATCCAAAAATTAACGAAGCGGTCGAGAAATAAACAGAAAATAAATTGAGATTAAAAAAGCGCAGAGTCATTGGCTCTGCGCTTTTCTTTTAAAGAATCCCACCTTTCTCACTCTTATCTATCCGTTATTTTATTTTGAATCGTTTTTTATATCGTTTATCAGGGAATCAATCAATTGAACGGAAGTTATATTCTCCGCTTCCGCGTTGAAATTAGTAACTAACCGGTGGCGAAGGACAGGACGAGCCGCACGGCGCACGTCTTCAATCTCCGGTGTGAATCTTCCATTCAGAACGGCACGGGTTTTGGCGGCAAGTACCAAATATTGCGCCGCGCGGGGACCGGCACCCCAACTGATAAAATCTTTCACCATTTTCGGCGAGTTGCCGTTGTGCGGTCGTGTCCGCCCGACAAGCGTAACCGCAAATTGGATAACATTCTGCGCAACCGGCACACGCCGCACGAGATCTTGATAAACAATTATTTCCGAACGGGAAAGAACTTTTTTTACGTCAGGAATATATGTGCTCGTTGTTGTCTCCACAATCTTCATTTCTTCATCGTGGGAAGGATAGTCAAGCCATAGATTGAACATAAACCTGTCCAACTGCGCTTCGGGAAGAGGGTACGTTCCTTCCTGCTCAATTGGGTTCTGCGTCGCGAGGACAAAAAATGGTTCCTCCAGCACGTACGTTTGTCCAGCGGCGGTTACACGATGCTCTTGCATTGCTTCCAACAACGCCGACTGCGTCTTCGGAGGAGTGCGGTTTATTTCATCCGCAAGGACGATATTTGAAAATATTGGACCTTTGACAAACCGGAATTGCTTCCTTCCCGTGGAAACGTCTTCTTCAATGATCTCCGTGCCTGTGATATCGCTCGGCATAAGGTCAGGAGTGAATTGAATCCGATTGAACGTTAAATCAAGCGCTTCGGATAAGGTGCGTATGAGAAGCGTTTTTGCCAAACCGGGAACCCCCACAAGCAGGCAATGCCCCCGCGCAAACAACGTAATCAGCAATTCTTCGATTATCGTATCCTGCCCAACGATGACTTTTGCAATTTCTTTTTTCAACGCGGCATACGAGCCGCTCAATTTCTGAACCGCTTCGACGTCATTCTCAAATTTTACCGTTTGTACTGCCATACGTAAACCCTTCCTCAGTAATCTATATAAATTCTTTTATGTACTCGTTACCGGATTCCCATCGGTATCTGAAACGGCGACCGTGCCGAATTGTTTCATTCCTTCCATGATTTTCGATGCGTCTCCAGCCACGGCAATCGCCATTCTATCTGGATGAAGATGTTTTTTTGCAACTGTCATCAAATTATCGGAACTCAGCGCGCGAACACGCTCGCCAAGCGTAGAATAATAATTTTCAGGTAATCCGTACAGTTCAATATTCTGGAGCAAATTTGCGGTATGTTGCGGCGTTTCAATCATGAGCGGGAAACGACCCGAAACATAGTTTTTCATCAGCGTCAATTCTTCTTCAGTAACAGGCTCGATAACGATGCGATGCAATTCATTGAATATTTCTCCGATTGCCTTATCCGTTACCTCCGTGCGGACGTCACATGAGACAACAAAACATCCGCCGAGCGCCCGCGCGTCGAACCGGCTGTGCGCACCATACGTAAAACCATGTTTCTCCCGCAAACTTGCATTCAAACGCGAATTAAAATACCCCCCGATAATTGTATTCAATGCGTCAAGAGCGAGAAAATCCCCATCGCTTCGCTTCACGCCTTCCTGACCAATCCGAATGGAAGTTTGAACGGCGCCCGGTTTGGCAACAATAGATACGATCCGCTCAGCTATTGGTTGTATTTCTGAAAATTGTCTCTTGCGAATAGAATGCTTTTCCCATCCGGTAAATAAATCTTCAAATCGCCCTGCAAGCGAATTGATATCTGCATCGCCCGCAACGACAACGAACGAATTATCCGGCGCATATCCCGCTTCATAAAAATCACGGCATGCGCGCCGGTCAATTGCATTGATGGATTGCTCGGTAGCGGTATTCCCGTATGGGTGCATGCCAAATAACGCCTGTGCAGCGCGAGTAGACGCCAAATAATTCACATCGGCTTTCGCTTGAACCAAATCGGCGATTGTGAGCGCCTGCAATCGCTTCACTTCATGCTCGGGAAACGTGGGGTTAAGCAGAATGTCTCCCATTATTTCAAGCAACGCGGGAAGGTGTTTCGTAAGCGTCGTCAGAGAAATGGAAGATGCATCCCATCCCGCATTCGTATTGAGCGACGCGCCGAGAAAATCAACCTCTTCCGCAATCTGTTCCGCGTTTCGCTTTGTCGTTCCTTTCATCAAAAGGTTCGCAGTCATGTCTGCCAATCCGGAATTCAAACCATCGAATGCTGACCCGGTCCGAATGACAAGATTCACTGTGACAATCGGCAACTTGTGATTTTCGACGCAAATAATTTTCAGACCGTTGGAAAGCGTCCGCGTCTGAAATGGCGGGAAGGACATTGTCTGCGCATTCGCAGGCAGCGGCGGGATGCTTCGATCGAGAAATGCCCCATTCTGCGGCTGTCTGGATTTTACCATAGCCGATTCACAGTGAATTGTTTTAAAAATGCGTGTGCGTGAATTACGGAATTCATTTATTCTTGTTCTTCGTTCTCTTCATATTCTTCAATGGCTGAGAAACTACCGGTAGGGTTTAGCGGAATGTATTGAATGACATTGCAATTCCTCCGTTCAAAATATTTTTGCGCAACGCGTAACACGTCGGCGGCAGATACTTGCATATATTTATCAATATCGGTATTGACACTGTTTGTCTTTTGATTCAACGTGTAGGCATGTGTAAGCGCGTCGGCTACTCCAAGAGAGGTTGTAAACCCATATAAGATACCGGCTTCCTTTTGATTTTTCGCTTTCTCCAATTCGCGTTCCGTTACACCGTTGTGCTTGATTGATGTGATATGATCGAAAAGGATCTGCTCAATCGCATCCGGGTTTTCATCTGGCTTTGCAGCGACTGCATAGATATATACCAATGAACCCAACTCACATGTATCGGCATGCGCCCCTGTTTCCGAAGCGATTTGTTTTTCATAAATAAGTGAATGCTGCAACCGCGAACTTTCCCCTGCGCCAAGTATCGAGCACAGAATTTCCAGCGCCGGCGTATCGTCATGGTCTTCGCCCGGAACATGATACGCGATGAATGCCGCCGACGTAGGGACATCTTCATGGAGAACAAGCCTTCGTTCTTTATCCTGTTGAGGCTGCTGAAAAGAAACTGGAGGAATTTTGTTCTTTCCGCCCGGTATATCGCCAAAATATTTTGTCGTTAAGCGAAAAGCATCTTCTGCCGTAATATCCCCGGCAAGACATATTGTCGCGTTACCCGGAACGTAAAATATCCCATAAAACTCTTTCACATCCGCCAACGAAGCGGCGTCAATGTCTTCCATGGAGCCAATCACGGGCCACCGGTAACAACCGCCGTCATACGCAAGCAGACGCATCCTTTCATCGAGATTTCCGTACGGGCGATTATCATCCGTTTGACGCTTTTCTTCCTTCACAACGTCCTTTTGTGTTTTCAGGCTTATTTCCTTAATCGCAAACTGAAGCATGCGGTCGCTTTCAAGCCACAATCCTAACTCGACATTATTTGCCGGAACAACCTCGTGATAATTAGTCTCATCAGCGGTTGTGTACGCATTATTTTTCGCACCAATGTTCGTCAAATACACGTCGAATTTTCCTCTGGCGACATTCTTTGATCCGTCGAACATCAAATGTTCAAATAAATGCGCAAATCCGGTTTTGCCTGCCTGTTCGTTTTTTGAACCGACGTGATACCGAATGTCAATCGCAACGACCGGAACGGAATGATCTTCATGGACGATAAGATGCAACCCATTCGGAAGATCATATTCGTGAAACGTAATATTCATAAGGCTATTCGGCGTGACGGCAGGAAATAATTATAAATGTAATTGAGGTCTTTTGAACGTCAATAAACGTACATGTCCCGTAAAAACGCTATTGGTTCTGATTCTGCTCTATTTTGCAAAAAACCTGTTTGCGGACGTCCGCCATGATTTGCTCTATGCGTTTCTGTTGGGAAAATTGCATGGCGATGTTCTCAAGCTGTTTGTAATCCTGTTGAAGATTCGGCTTGTGCGTCGGAATGATTTTCTTCAATTGAAATATTTTAAATCCGGAAAGAGTCGTCGTTATCTGCATAGTCAACGGCAGAGTAATCTCCCCCGGTTTTAAATCCTTCAACGCGGATTTCACGCTTGAAGGCAACGCGTCAACGGAAACCACGCCCATGTTACCTGCTAACGGTCTCGTTTCAGGGTCTTCGGAGTACCGGCTTGCCATTTCGGCAAACATGGCACCGTGGAGAATACTGTCCCGTATCATCTGAATGCTATCAAGAGCGATTTTATCGTCGGCGTTCGTCTTCGGGATGCGAATGAGAATGTGGCGCACACGCACTTCCTCGCCGCGCCGTTCAAGAAGCTGGATAATGTGAAAACCGAACTCCGTCTCGACGACGTTCGATATCTGTCCTTCTTTTAAGTTGAATGCCGCCTGCTCAAACTCTTTCACAAAAATGCCGCGCTTTTGAAAACCAAGATCGCCGCTGTCTTTCGCCGATCCGCTATCCTGAGAATATCGCATTGCCATCCGACCGAAATTAGCGCCATGCTTAAGACTGTCCAAAATCCTTTCAGCTAACGCGCGGGCGCTATCCTTCGCCGCAAGACTCGGCTGCCGGATGATTGCGATAACCCCGAGGTCGTATTCCTCCGGTATCGTTTGGGTTACAAGACTGTCCTTGTTTTCATTATAAAAATCTTCAACATCCTGTTTTGTTATGCGGGGTGCATCACCGAGTTTTTGCTGCAGC
>Ga0207048_10369_pt1 | contig 12591 bp, 8 predicted proteins | sample Alteio_BWMinCont_65_FD_153301 | JGI IMG/M metagenome (GOLD analysis project Ga0207048, IMG submission 153301) | Enriched cells from forest soil in Barre Woods Harvard Forest LTER site, Petersham, Massachusetts, United States -... | ecosystem: Environmental > Terrestrial > Soil > Temperate forest >...
AAAGCTTCTATACGCCTGCTGCCGCCCGGGTATTGCGGGACTGGATTCCACAACGTGAACGGGGAGTTTGCTGGGCGGTGTTTTCCACCGGGAATTTTATCGGTGCGATGATTGCGCCTCCGCTGATCGCCTGGCTAGCACTGCATTATCATTGGCAATTCAGCTTTGTCATCACCGGGGCCTCGGGTTTCGTGCTCTTGGGAGTATGGCTCTGGTCTTACCATTCTCCAGAGCGGCAGCCTTGGTTGTCCGCAGCAGAGCGGACGGTTATTTTGCATGGCCGCGGGTCAAACAGTGTCTCACAGGAAAGCATCTCAATCTTTCGATTGTTGTCCCAGCCCACGATCCGCAGTTTTTTCTTCACACGTTTCCTCACGGATCCCTTTACTTTTTTTTTCCTTTTTTGGCTTCCTGCCTATCTCCAAACTTCCCACGGTTTCTCTCTGGCAAAGACCGGCATGATGGCTTGGATTCCATTTCTCGGAGCCGATCTTGGTGCCTTGACCGGTGGGGCCGTCTCCGACTGGCTGGTTCGCCGTGGGACGGATCCGCCCCTGGCCCGCCGACGCATTCTGTTCGTGGTGGCGTGCCTGACGCCGGTGACCTTGGTGGCTGTTCGAGTTGGCTCGACCCCGCTCGCGATCAGCTTGATCACGCTGGTCATGTTCCTGCAAGCCTCCTGGAACACCAACCTGACAACACTCATTATTGAATCCACTCCGCCACAAAACGTCGCCCGAGTCGTAGCGCTGACCCTTATGGGCGGCACCGTGGGAGGCGGCCTTTCAACGCTGCTAACCGGACACGTAATCAAGAACCTTGGGTATATCCCGGTATTTACGGCGCTTGGATTCACGCATCTGGCGGCCTATGCGCTCATGTCCATCAGCTCGCGAAGCCAGCACGTGCGCGCGAGCCGGAAGCTAGCGAGATAGTCGAGCCATTCCCATGCGGCGATGGTTCTTCTCAGAAATTCTCTACCAAGATAGCCTTTCCCGTTTTTGTCTCGCCGATCATTGGAGCCGCCAGTTTCGAATTTCACAGCATCATTTGGCCTCCGTTTACTTCGATCGTTTCGCCTACTACATAGCTGGCGGCATCGGAGGCCAGAAAAGCGATCACTTTCGCGCATTCGATGGGTGTGCCCACGCGCCCGAGGGGAATCATGGCGACGAAATTGCGCATCATTTCCTGCGTCGAGAACACTTCGTGAAAGGGAGTGTCAATTACGCCGGGAGAGATGGCATTCACACGCACGCCGTATGGAGCGAGTTCCTTGGCCAGCGATTTGGTATATGTGATCAGTCCACCTTTCGCCGCAGCGTATGGACCGGCGCCTGGTCCTCCACCATTTCGTCCCGCGATGGAGACCACGTTGATGATCGCGCCTCTCCTGCGCTCGATCATGGATGAAACCACGGCGTGTGAGCAGAGTGCAGCGCTGGTGAGATTGAGATTGAGGATCTCATTCCACGCTGTTTCATCCAGCTCCACTGCTTTCATCCGGCGCAACAACGAGCCTGCGTTGTTGACCAGAACATCGATGGGCCCAAGCTGCTCAGTTACGGTCTTCGTCATGGTCTGAATGTCAGAGCCTTTGCGCATGTCAGCCTGGATTGAAATCGCCTTCCCGCCGGCATCGCCAATTCGACGTCGAACCTGAGCAGCGCCTTCCCGATTGCTGTGGTATCCAATCGCGACGTGGGCTCCCAGTTCGGCAAACAGCGAAGCCGCTGCCGCGCCTATGCCCGACGATGCGCCGGTAATCAATGCAACTTTGCCGGTTAGATCCAGATAGTTCAGCATCTTCGCTCCCTTTCTCCAAAATTATCCGGCGGATCGGCCCGCCGGGCACAAGCAAGCCACGATCCCAAAAACGAGCAGAAGAGCGTCGAGATAAACAGCGCAATCACGATTGCCCACACTTGACGGTTACGTAAAGCGGGTTGCCAAGCGACCCTCCGTCCGGATGTCGGATGGGTCGTAACTCACCCACAAGGAGCCATAGAACCGTCGCACCGATCAACGGCAGCACCCCAAAGCCGATGAACACTGGCTTGTAGGAATAGTGGTCCACCACCCAGCCGGTGATCAGCGTGAACACCATGCCGCCGAATCCAGAGCCCATGCTTGCGAGCCCATAGACGGAAGCGACAGCGTTCTTGGGAAATACATCGCCCGGCAGAGCCAGCATATTCGCAACGCTGCCGGTATAACCCAGCATCGCGATGGAAACTAACGTGATCGCAATCCAAGCCTGTTGGACAAGGACAACGCCAATTGAGGAGATCATTAACGCTGCAAAGAGCGTGACCGCGCCCTTACGAGCCACCGTCACTGACTTGCCGCGCCGCAGCAGCCAGCCGGAAAGTCCGCCGCCCAGAAAATTGCCGGCGCCGGCCATCGCGAACGGAATCCATGAATACTCTCCGATGGCAGCCATGTCGAATCCTCGCGCCCGTTTCAGATATTCGGGAAACCAGAAGAGGTAAAAGTACCACACCGGGTCCAGGAAAGCCTTTGAGCACGTAAATCCGAGGACAAAGCGCGTGCGCACGAGTACGCGGACGGGCATCGGCGGCGCTTCGAATTCGACTGCGGCCGCGTGTGGCTTACGATATGCGGGCAGCCACACGGCAAGCCAGATCAGTCCCATTGCACCGACTGAGACGAAGGCGGATGGCCATCCGTAACGCAGCAGAATCCACGCGACGATGGGTGGAGCCAGGATCGCGCCTACCGCCGACCCACTGTTGAAGATCCCGGACGCCAAGGCGCGTTCGCGCTCGGGAAACCACTCCGTCGCCACTCTTACTCCAGCCGGCCAGTTGCCGGCTTCGCCGATCCCTAGCAGAAACCGAAATATCCCGAGGCTGAGCCCACCTCTTGCGAAGGCGTGCAAGAGCGCTGCCACCGACCACCACCCCATGCACAGCGCGTATCCGAGTTTTGTACCCAACCGATCAATCGCCACCCCGGAGATACCGTTGCTGACTGTATAGGCCAGCAAGAATGCGAACACCACCCGCGAATATTCCACGTTGCTGAGGTGGAACTGCTCGCGAAGCACGGGCGCCGCCACCGAAAGCGTTTGTCGATCAAGATAGTTAATGACGGTCGCCCAGAAGGCGAACGAGATCATCAGCCAGCGTCGGCGGGAGGGTTGCATTCGAGATCACCTGCTATCTGAGTGCTTCCGTTTCGGCTCAGCCGGGCTGAGCGCGGCCCCGCTGTCAAATGCTTCGCGGTCTCGCGATTCGAGCCCGCAGATTCAGAAACCCTTCGGCAGGATTGGCGCTCAATCAAGCGGACGCCGATGACCCGGTGTTCCGATTCGCGAATGCCATCTTGCGCCATCATGTTCAGCAACATCTCGATGGCAGCTTTACCAATCTCGTACTTCGGCTGATCGATGGTAGTCAAAGGCGGGCTCGTGATCTGAGATATTTCCACGTTGTCGAAGCCAATGATCGAGAGGTCGTCGGGAACACGAATGCCCTTCTCGATAGCAGTGCGAATGCATCCGAAGGCAAGCACATCGTTTCCCGCAAAAACCGCCGTAATTTTTCGATCAGGCCCTAACAGTCGATTGGCCGATTCGTACCCACCTGCGAACGTGTGTTCACCATAAATGACCTCCGGCTCCGGGAGGCCCCTATCGTGAAAGGCCTTGAGGAATCCTTTCGCGCGATCGGCTAAGTTCCCGTGTGCTCGCGGTCCGGTGATGTGGCCGACCTTGGTGTGCCCAAGATCGATCAGGTAGTTCCCGGCAATCTCGCCGCCCTGCAGATTGTCTCCGAGTACGGAGGAGAAGCGCCGATAAACCGAACTGCGATTCAGCAGCACGATCGGCACGCCGGCAGCCCACAACTGATCTTGCTGAGCATGGCTCAATGCTGCCACTGAGTTCATCACGATACCATCGACCCGCTTCGCCAAAAGCGAGTCGAAGTATCCCATCTGCTTTTCGGCTTTCAAATCGCTGTTGCAAAGAACCAGGTCGTGACCCGCACGGTGCGCGGCGTCCTCGGCGCCACGGGCAACTTCCGCGAAGAATGGGTTTCGGATATCACTTACGACCAGACCAATGGTGTGCAACCGTCCGGTCACCAAACCGCGCGCCACCTGGTTGGTCCGATAATTCAGCCGGGTCGCGACCTCCATCACGTGCTTGCGAGTCTCGTCGTTAACGCCGTAAGTGTTATTCAGCGCTCTCGATACAGTGGAAGTATTCACGCCCGATTCACGGGCAACATCCTTGATTGTCACTGGCATAGGATTAATTACAGACGTCTTCCAATTATCACGTTAAGATTAATTGCAACCGTTTCCGATTATTTTCGCGTAGATCGAGTTTGTCAAGCTTCACATTTATCAGACTCGGCGGTTATCTCGACCCTCGGCTACCTGGTCGGCAGCTAAGCGCTCCCCGCGCAATGAGCACATTTGACTGGGTTCGGCGTGGAAGAAGGCTGCTAATAATTTTTCTTGACTCCCGCCAAAACTTCGTGGTAGCTTCCTTCAATCTGTTTGGGAAACGTTTGCAATGATTCGCTCCGAAGAGGTGAGATATGCGCTTAACTTGTGTACTCGGCGTGGTGTTAGCTCTGAGTTCTCCCGGTTTAGCTCAAACGGTCGGTCAGGTTACAGGCCTGGTCACAGATCCCAGCGGCAGCGTCGTCGGGGGTGCGAAAGTAACCGTAACGAACTCGCAGACAAATGTCGCACGCGAGACCGCTACGAACAGCGCCGGCAATTACGCCTTTCCCGCGCTCCAGCCAGGCCTTTACGACGTAAGAGCGGAGATGAGGGGTTTCGAGGCCGAGGTCCGCAAAGGCGTGGAGCTGCAGGTAGAGCAGACTGCGCGTATCGACTTTCACCTGCAAATCGGAGCAGTCACACAAACAGTGGTAGTGTCGGGCGGCGCTTCGCTGCTCAATACCGAGAGCGCAACCGTGGGGACCGTCATCGACCACGACCGCATTGTTGATATGCCTCTGAACGGCCGCAGCTTTACCTCGCTGATCGCTCTTAGCCCCAACGTCGCCTTCAATAGCGTCGCCAATGGAGGCCAGGCCAGCACTCGCCAGGGCGGCGATCGAACGACACAGGAAATCTTTGTCGCCGGCGCGCGCCGCGAGTACTTGAATTTTACGCTGGACGGCGTGGAAAATACCGATCCCGGCTTCAACACCTACGCCGTGCTTCCCTCGATTGACGCCTTGCAGGAATTCAAGGTGGAAGCCGGCGTTTACCCGGCCGAATCCGGGCATCGGGAGATTCAGATAAACGTCACCACTCTCAGTGGGACCAATCAATTCCACGGCACCGTGTTCGATTTTCTCCGCAACAACTATGCTGACGCGCGCCCCTACGCCTTCACCAGCGTCGTGCCGACTTCCCCGCCATTCAGGTGGAACCAGTATGGCTACACTTTGGGCGGACCCGTCTGGATTCCCAAGATATTCAATGGAAAGAACCGGCTGTTCTTCATGTCCAACTACGAAGGCTTTGCCAATCTATCGCAGACCCAGACGGTTTACACTACGATCCCAAACGCATTCCGAGGAGTAGGAACCACCAACGGTAACGCTGATTTCTCCTCATTGCTGCCGGGGACTGTCATCACCGATCCGGCGAACGGCAACACGCCCTTCACCGGCAATATAATTCCCGCGAACCGCCTGGACTCGTTCGCCCAAGCGCTCCTGCAGTACTATCCAGCGCCCAACGTCACAGGCGCAACCCTGTCCAACAACTACCTGGCGCTGGACAACGTCACGGAAAACAAATGGCAGATCACCGAGCGCGTGGACTATGCGCAAAACGCGAAATCAAATTGGTTTGCCCGTTATACCGCGCAGAATGAGACCGGAATTCAGCCGGCTTTGGCTAAGAACGGCATGAGCCTGCTTACCAAAGTCAAGCAGACGGCGATCGGTAACACGTTCCTTGTGTCCCCGACCCTTCTCAACGAAGCCCATGTTGGCTTTCTGAACTTCTACAACAACTTTGGGCCCGAGCTGGCAGGCGTATTGGACGTGGTCAAACAGTTGAATCTCCCTGGCCTCTTGAGCGACCCGGTGTCCGCGGCCTGGGGCGTTCCCAACGTCACCTTTGCAAATGGTTATAGCGGTTTTGGCAACGGGACGGACGGTCCTTACACGACCTCGGATCACATCTTACAGGTGTCGGACAGTATTTCCTGGACCCGTGGCAAACACACATTCAAATTCGGCGCCGAGGTTGGCCGCACAGATTACAACGAAACTGGGAGCCAATACCTCCGCGCGAATTATAACTTCTCGAATCTGGCTACCGGATATAGTCCCGCCGACTACATGCTCGGGTATATCAACCAGATGATAGACGCCGTCGCCCTTGCGACCGCGCGGTACCATATGACGAGCCAGTTCTACTACGGCCAGGATACCTGGAAGCTCCTGCCCAACGTCACCCTCAGCTATGGCTTGCGCTACGAATATGTGCCGTCCTGGGGTGACAGGGTGCCTCTGCTCAATACCTATTATCCCGCCGGTTACAACCTCCAGGGCGACCCCGCGGGTCTCAATCCACAACCAGTCGCCACTCAACCCTGCATTATCGAAAACGGAAGCGGCGTTTTTAACAGTGGCAATGTTCAATATCCGACGGCCGCTGAGGGGGCCGGGCCGCTGGCCGTTTGTCAAGCCCGCGATGGGCGGCTGGGCGCAAATCTAGTCAACTCGGATCACACGGATTTCGCTCCGCGGCTGGGAGTTGCCTGGAGTCCCACTGGCAAATGGACAGTCCGCGTGGGCGCGGGCATTTTCTACACACAAGACATGGGCAATCCCGTATTCGACATGGCGCGCAGTCTTGGGGGCAAACTACAGCTTAACGAGACCAATCACAACTTTACGTTCGAACACCCCTACGGCAACGGCGGGGCGACGAACATCTGTGGCGTCGTCGCTCCGCAGGTGTGCGTCCCTACGCCCACTCTAGTCAACACCTATTACAAGCGCCACACGCCCACTGTGGAAGAGTACGAACTGAATGTCCAGCGCCAGCTGGGTAAGAATACTTCCTTCGAAATCGGTTACCTGGGATCGGAAGGCCATCACCTGCCGCGTTATATATATTTTAACGTTCCGGCGCCCGGATCGGGCGCGTTGCTTTCCCGCGAAGCCTGGCCAAACTTCGGCAATACCGTGGAGAACATCGGCATCGTGAACTCCAACTACAACGCGCTCTCCGCTAAGATCACACGGCGCATGTCCAGCGGCTTTACCTATCTGGTTGGCTATACCTACTCGAAGTCGCTCGACGACGGCAGCGGGCTGCGCACACTCGGCTCCGATCCGATCGGCGCTCAGAATTCGTATTGCATCAGCCCACATGATGCCGCCAACTTCGGGTCGTCGCCTTATTGCGAGTACGGCCCGTCGATCTTCGACCAGAAACACCGCATTGTGGCTTCGGTGCTTTACGAATTGCCATTCGGAAAAGGCCACGCGCTCTTGAACAGCCCAGTGGCCAGCGCAATCGCCGGCGGGTGGGATCTCACGATCGGCTGGTCCATGGCCGCCGGTTCCCCTGTCAACATCGGGACCGGCATAGATCGATCCAATACAGGTGAGGGCTTCGACCGGCCGAATATGGTGCCGGGCGTGTCGTCAAAGCTCAGCGGCGCAAATCCAAAAGAATGGTTTAATGTGCAGGCCTTTGCTGAGCAACCGCAGTACACCTACGGAAACACGGAACGAAACTCGGTGATTGGTCCGCCATTGCATAGTGTGGATTCCTCCTTCAAGAAGAATATGAGTTTCACCGAACAAGTCAAACTAGAGTTGCGGCTCGATGCCTTCAATACTCTTAACCAACCCAACTTTGGCAGCCCGGGCAATGGTTTGACTGCCGACAAGCTGGATGCCAACAGCGTGCCCCTCCCGGGCAGCGGCAGCTTCGGCACGATTACCAGCCTCAACGGGAACGTAGCCATGCGACAGTTGCAGGTCAGCCTCAAGTTAGTGTTCTGAAACGCCAAGTGAGGTTGCGGCGCAATCTGCGCCGCAACCTCAGCAAGCAAGGGGATCGACATGAAGTCTTCGCTACTGGCTTTGGCCTTGTTGACTGCCGCGGTCGCACAGGTATCGGCGCAGGAGACCACGCAGGGACAGATGTGCGCCAAGGTTGCGGTGAAGCCGGCACCGGTCGGCGATGCGCAGAACCGCATGCTGTCAGACGATGCCGAAGTTGCCGATCTCGTCGGCGTGACCAAAAAGATGATCACGCCCGACCAAGCGATTTCGGCCCAAGTGGTGCTGCGTGCCGGCCTGCTGCACCACGCGGCGGTGGAATACCGCCGATCGCCCACGCCCCCCATGGTGCATACCCGCATGGCGGAATTCTTCTATGTGTTGGACGGGGAGGCCGATCTGATCTTGGGTGGGACGCTGACCAATCCCAGATGCCTGAACTCGTCTAACCTGGTGGGCGACGGGGTGGAGCGCGGGGTCAGCCATCACGTGAAGAAGGGTACTTATATCCTGGTGCCGGAAAATACCGCTCATTACTTCACCAATATCGACAAGAAGCAGGGCGTCACGGTGCTCGACCTGCATGTTCCGACTCCCGTAGCCGACCAGTTTTGAGAAAGTGCGATGAGCCTTGACGAGCGGCGATGATCAAATGGTGCCGGTTGGAGCGCGATGTTGGGCTGGCGCGAAAGTGACTTATGAACAGACGCATAACGAGAAGAGAATCTCTGGCGGCATTATTTGTCTTGCCGGCCGCATCGACTTGGCGGGCACCGGCCCAGGCACCCCCAGGGGACGATCTGACAACCATTGACGGCGACGGCACCGCGCACATCAAACGCGCCGTTCCCGTTCCCAAAACCATCTCTTCCGACGCTTATGCCCTGATGGTAAGCGGAAAAAGCTGGACGCCCGAGTCCGGAACGAAACAAGCGGCAGACTTCGCCGAGAAGTTGCAGGCCACTTATCCGGTCGAAATCACCGAAACAACCGTGGCCGGAGTCGCGAGCAAGGTCGTTATCCCCAAACGCGTCGCGGCCCACAAGCAAGACCGCGTTCTGATCTGTCTGCATGGCGGTGGCTTTACGTCCGATTCCGGATCAACTCTCGAAGGCACTACCATTGCAGCGCTGACCGGCATCAAGGTGATCTCAGTCGAGTACCGGCTGGCTCCACAGTACCCGTTTCCCGCCGCGGTGGACGATGCGGTTGCGGTATATAAGTACGCCCTCAAGCAGTATGCGCCGAAGAAGATCGGCGTCTATGGCACGTCCGCGGGCGCTGTGCTGGCGGCTCAAATGGCGGTTGAGTCGCGCAGGCTCGGTCTACCTTTGCCGGCCGTTTTGGGATTCTTCTCCGGCTATGTCGATCTTGCCCGCTACGGAGACTCCAGGTTTCTATACGGCACTAACGGCTTCACAAACTTCAGTTCAATGCTTCCAGCCCTGAAAGGCTTGGGAATGGTCCCATACGTCGGCGCCCATGACCGCCAGGATCCCGTGCTTTCGCCCATGTACACGGATCTGAAGGGATTCCCGCCGACTCTTTGCATGACCTCGACGCGCGATCACTGCCTCAGTGGCACCGTCGATTTTCATCGAGCATTGTTGAGGGCAGGCGTAGATGCCCGCTTGATGGTCTTTGACGCCATGCCGCACGCCTTCTGGTATTTGTTCGACCTGCCGGAATCCAGAGAGGCGCTTGAAGCACAGGCGAGCTTTCTCGATCGTCATCTGGGCTGACACCGATTGAAACAAAGTGAAAGGTGGTCCTGAAGTTGGCGAGGCACAGGTACCCTTTTGGCTCTTACGGTGAAAAGAAAAACGAATTCAAAGAGCGCGGTCAGGCACGACTATTCGACACCGGCGCTTGAAAAGGGCCTGGACATCCTCGAGCTTTTCGCGAGTACTCCGGGCGGCCTGACCGTCAGCGACGCAGCGCGGATACTGAATCGCACTGTCTCTGAGATCTTCAGGATGTTGATATGCCTGGAGCAACGAGGCTATCTGTCGCAATCCGAGAACAGGGAAAAGTATCACCTGACGCTGCGGCTTTTCCGCCTGGCTCAGGAGCACCCGCCGACGACCCGCCTGATTACTGAATCGCTGCCGCTGATGCACGGTGTGGCCCACGAGCTGCGGCAGTCGTGTCACCTTGGCGTCCTCGATGGAGGGCATGTGGTCATCCTTACGCAGGTCGATGCGCCGGAGTCCACCGGCCTCCACGTCAAAATGGGGTCTAAGGTAGAACTGATGCAAGCGGCCACTGGACATGTCATCCTGGCCCATCAGAGCGAAGATCTGCGCCGGTACGCTCTGGAGGAATGGGCCCGCGAGACCAAGCGGAAGAAGCCCGCGGAGCTGGACGCCCATCTTGCCAAGATACGTCGCCGCGGCCATGAGACGTGCGCCAGCTTTCAGGTCAAGGGCGTTGTGAATATCAGTTTCCCTGTGTTTGGCGCGCGAGGAGAAGCGATCGCCGGCCTTACTGTCCCGTACGTGAAGCGGCTCGAAGACAACATAGGCGTTCCCGACGTGGTACGAGCTTTGCGGATCGCGAGCAGGGAGCTATCAGAGGCTCTGGGTGCGAACCCGGTTGATTCCCGGCCCTGGCGCGGTGCGGGCCAGGAGTGCTTGGGAGTATCCTCAACAGCCGACAAGAGCGAAAGGTTCAAGAGCTTTCCCCCTGCATGAATATGGTGTGCGTTCGCTGAGCCTCCGTTGTGAAGGAAAATAAAGTCTCAGAAACGCTCATTTTTCAAAGAAAGGATGAACCCATGAGAGAGAAGGATGAACCGGTACGAGAGTTCGAAAAGCAATCGCATCCCGCGATGTCCAAGGAGTCGGCCTGTTGAAAGTTAGAGCGGGCAACTTCAGCCTTATGCGCAAACCCACAGTCCGCGAGTCATTCAACACGCTGAATCAGCCGCAGTCCTCGCCCCATCCGAAGCTTGGTAGAGTAAAAGAATGACGGATGATGCAACTTTGACTACCGGGTCCATGCCGGCCGGGTTTGTGTGGGGCGCGGTGCGCGCCGGAATCAAGGCCAGCGGCAACCCCGATGTAGCTATAGCCATCGCGTCAGGCGGGGCGGTCGGCACGGCAATGTTCACGTCGAACCTTGTCGTCGCCGCACCAGTCATCGTAGGCCGTCGCCACCTCCTCTCCACCGGAGGGCGCGTCGGCGCAGTCCTGGTCAACGCTGGCAACGCCAACTGTGCCACCGGCACGCCCGGAATCGAAGGCTGCATTGCCACCTGCGTCGCCGCCGCCCAGACCTTTGGCTGCATCTTCGACGAGGTCGTCCCCTCATCCACCGGCATCATCGGCGTCCCATTCCCTGCGGAAAAAGTCGTCGCCGCCATGCCCGCGCTCAAGTCCGCCGTCGGCCACACGCCCCAACACGCAGAAGCCTTCGCTCGCGCCATCATGACCACCGACACCCGAGTCAAGATGGCCAGCGCCGTGGTCCCCGTCGATGGAGCCGAATTCCGCATCTGGGGCGCAGCGAAGGGCGCCGGCATGATCCATCCGAAAGTAGGCGCCCCCGTCGGCAGCCCGCCCCCCGCACCTCACGCCACCATGCTCGTCTATCTCTTCACCGACATCGCCGCCGATGTCCCCGAACTCAACTCTGCTCTCGCCGCCGCCGTCGCGCCCAGCTTCAACTCGATCTCCATCGACGGCGACACCTCCACCAACGACACTGTCCTCCTCGTCGCCAGCGGGGCCAGCGGCGTCCACCTCAGCAGGGAACTAACCCCCGCCTTCGACCGCGCTCTCAGCGATGTCTGCCAGTCGCTGGCCCACCAGATCATCGCCGACGCCGAGGGCGTAACCCACGTCGTCACCCTCGACATCCGCGGCGCAGCCACCCAAGCCGACGCCGACGCGGTCGCCCGGACCATCGCCAACAGCCCTCTCTGCAAAACCTCGTGGTCCAGCGGAGATCCCAACTGGGGCCGCCTCCTCGCCGCCGCCGGTCGCAGCGGAGCAGTCTTTCAGCCCGAACGCGTCCGCATCTGGATCGAAGCCGAGCCCGTATTCGAGTACGGCGTCCGCGCCCCCGCCTTCAACGAAACCGCCGCCCACGCTGCCATGATGGAGCCCGAATACACCATCACCATCGACCTCGGCGAAGGCGACGCCACCTGCCGCTTCCTAACCTGCGACCTCACCGTCGAATACGTCCACATCAACGCCGACTACTCCACCTAAAGCAGCGCCCACGTTGTTTGTCATCCCCTCTTTTGTTTGTCATTCCCGAAGGGAATCTGCTTCTGTCTTTGCCTCTTTGGCTTGTCATTCTGATCGCAGCGAAGAACCCCCGCATTGGCCTTTGCCGTTGCTTGTTCTCGCAACGCAACCACCCAAAGAAGCGTCATCTCGACCGAAGCGCAGAGACCCCCGCATTTGCACTTGGCAGCCGCAAACCTCGCTACCGATAAATCAAATACTTCGCCCGTCTTACCTCAAACGCCTTCAACCCCGCCGCCCACCCCTTAGCAATCTCCCGAAGATCATCCCCCCGCTCCACCGCTTCCATCGCCTCCGAATTCGCCACATACCCC
>Ga0207048_10371_pt1 | contig 12546 bp, 9 predicted proteins | sample Alteio_BWMinCont_65_FD_153301 | JGI IMG/M metagenome (GOLD analysis project Ga0207048, IMG submission 153301) | Enriched cells from forest soil in Barre Woods Harvard Forest LTER site, Petersham, Massachusetts, United States -... | ecosystem: Environmental > Terrestrial > Soil > Temperate forest >...
AGCCCGTGGTAGTCGGCGCCGTCGCCGCCAGCCCGCCCGACGCATTGACTTCGGCAATCGCAGCAGCGCTAAAAGCCCACGCATTGCCGGAGCCGTCTGGTACTATGTCCGTAATGTTTGCGAACGCAGTGCCCCGCATCGTGCTGCAAAAGGCCGTCGTGTTCGATGGCGTAATCACCGTCCCGCTGGAATTCAGCTCAACATAGCACGCGCCGGTGAAACCGGGAACGGTCGCCCACATGTTCCCCAGTGCGTCCACGTTCACCCGTCCCACCTGGCTGGTGTTTGTCTGGTATCCGATTCCCGTCCCCGACGCAGAGAACGAGGCCGTGACCCCCGTGCTCCATCCCCCCGCAGGTGAAAGTGCTGCACCGGTCGAACTGAGTTCGGTAATCGTATTGTTCGAGTTCGTTACAAACACGTGCCCCGACGTATCCGCGGAGAATTTGCTCGGGTAATAGAGGCCACCGGGACCCGCGGTACCGCCGGTCCCGGTGGAAACCGTAAAGAGCTGGCTGAAGTTGTTGTCGTAGACAACGATCGTGCCCTGAAGATCGGTGCTGTTGTCAGTACCGGTGCCACCGATCGTAGCTGGGGTATAGGTATATCCGCCGTAGTACAGCCAGATGTGTCCATTCGAATCCAGCGTCCCCGTAACGAACGGGACCGACCAGATGTCATACGGTATCGGATAGCCGACCGTTACCGCCAGGTCGCTCGGCAGTAACGAGAAATATGGCTGAAACGGCGCCCCCGCAACAATCAGGTTATACAGCGCTTGCGCGTTGTTGGTTGGCGCACTGGCCATCTCCATCGCAGCCGTCACTGTGTCCGTGCCGCCCGTCGCCTGCAGCAGCTTGCCGCACGCAGACCCGTCGCCCGAAACGCCCCCGGCCGTGTTCACGCACGCCGCCAGAATATCCGCCAGCATGTTGAACTGCACCTCCAGGGGCAGCGAGTTCAGGCCATTTCCACCAAATGTCCCGGTCCCCACCGTAGCCAGGCCAGAAATCTCTCGCATCGCTCCCGCGATCGCAACGGGATTCGTGGGCGACTCGCCAATATGCTTCCCATCGGCCATGAACGGGTACAGAGCGTCCACGCCCAGCATCGTCGTCAGTTCGTTGATCGCTACAAAGGTCGACGAGGTCAGAGAGCTGCATGTGCCCAGCGCGGTCAGCAGCGCGATGTCAGTGTTGTTCACCGATCCGCCCAGCCCCGGATTACCTCCCGTGGCCAGCAGGTACACCAGCGGGTTCGACGTCGGACACGTGTAGGTCCCCGTGATGGTGAAGCTGCCGTCGCTCCCGGTCGTTACCGTCGGACCGGTAATCAGCGCTGTCGACGCACCCTTGTCGGTCGTCGTGTTCGTCTCATACAACTGAATGGTCGCCCCGGAGATAGGCTGCTGTCCGCCATGCACAGCCCCAGAGATCTGCAGCATTACGGACGGGGTTGAAGGTGGCCCTTCAATATTGCCCAAGGTGCAACCGGAAAGGAGAATAACCGAAAAAGCGAAGGCAAGAGAACTACAACGACGCAATGCGCTCACGACACACCTCAGGGGGATGAATTCGTAGCTAGCAGGGCCCGTCGAACCGGATTAGGTCTCTGATTTCAACACATTCAACGCGCTGCGTCCAGATAGGAAGCACCCAAAATGAGGAAAAAAAATGGTGCATAGGCATTCGTCATGCACCCGACGAAAAGTCTTTACGGCTTGATCACAATCTTCATCGACCCCGCCTGCGGATGCGACGCCAGATCAATCGCCTTCACCGCATCCTGCAACGAGAATCTGTGCGAGATCAGCCGAGTTAGGTCAAAGCTCCCGTCGCGATAGCCCGCAAACACTAGCTGAGCCACTTCATCGTTGATCGCAACCGACGCCGAATACGACCCCATCAGCGTCTTCTCGTCCATGCAGACCGCCGCCGGATCGAACGGCGCCTCGCCATGCTGCGTCGACGCAAACAGCATCACCCGTCCGCCTGGCCGAATCGCCTCCATCGCCGTCGCGATCAGCGCATCCGCACCAACCGCGACCAGCGCAACGTCCGCCCCGCGGCCCTCGGTCGCCGCCTTCGCAGCAGCCACGACGTCGCCCTTCGCATCCAGAGGATGACCAAGCCCAAACTTCGCCGCAATCGCATGCCGCTCCGGATACAGATCGCTCGTCAACACAGTAGCTCCCGTCCGCCGAGCCAACGCCGCCAGCAGAATCCCAATCGGTCCCTGCCCAATGACAAGCACCGTCTCATCCGGCTGCAACTCAAGCAGCCGCACCGCCTTGAAGCACGTATTCACCGGCTCAATGAATGCCGCCTGCTCAAACGGAATATCGTCGGGCACTTTGATCAAGCCAGCCGTCTTCCCATCTCTGCCAACAATCCAGTCCATCACACGGATGCACTCGGCAAAGCCTCCGCCCGCCGGCGCAAATCCCGCAGTGCACCCAACTTTTTTGTACGTCTCGCACTGCGCAAACGTCTGCTTGCGGCAGTAGTAACACTTGCCGCAGGGGATGTGGTGATACGCCATCACGCGGTCGCCGATCTCAAAGCCAACCACACCGTCGCCTAACATCGCGATTGTCCCCGCCATCTCGTGCCCAAAAATGCGAGGCGCCGAGTGCGATCCCGAATGGATCTTCTTCAAATCCGTCCCGCAGATGCCGCACGTATCGATGCGCACCAGCACCTCACCCGCATCCAGCAACCCATCGCGGTTCAGCGGCACCGGCACAGTCTCCACCCGCACATCGTCGATCCCGCGGTATACCGCCGCACGCATCGTCGAGGGAATAGTCGGCAGCGTGATGATAGGCTTCGCACCGATCTTTGCCGCGCTAATCGAGCTGGCACTAATCCGGTCCGCACAGATCATTGCGGTGGCTATGCTACCGCAGCCAATTCGTTCTGTGCTGATTGAGGCCGCGCTGATAGGCGCAGTGCGAATTCGTCTCTCTCCACCTGCGTGGACGCTATGCGCTCCCTGTTCCACTGAGTCGTTCGACATTCTCTACTCCAATTCCCTCTTTTGGTACCAGTCTAGCTCGACCCTAAGCGCCTCCGTCAGTGCTGCCAGCGCTTTGCCACTATTGAGCCCAAGCGCAACCACCTTGCCCCACAGCGCTGGTCTTAACGCAGCATGCAGCGCGAACGCCGCCTCGCGGAACTGACCGTCTGCGGTCGAGAATCGCGAAAGGTCCCCTAATTCGAAATCAGCCTCATCCGAAATGGCTTTGATCGCTTTGAACTTGAGACCGTGCTCACGTGCAAGACGGGCAACCGCGGCCGCCTCCATGTCGACAGCCGCCGCACCGTACGTCACATACAGCCGCGACTTCTCGCCCACACTCGCGATCGCATCCGAAGTCACCAGAACCTGCTCGAACTCAATATCGGCGAACCGTTCGCCAGTGCTGCCCTCAATAACAACTCCAGCGCGCACAATCTCTCCCACATGAAGCGCCGGGTCACATGCACCCGCCAGCCCCACAGAGATCAGCGCCGCAATCGGCATCGCCTCCATCGCCGCTTCCACCGCCAACGCCACGCGCGCCACTCCCATCCCAGCGCAAGCGACCACAGCATGACCATTGGTGTAGACGACAACACCACCAGAAAGCTCCCGGCGTTCCCATCCCTTCACCAACGCGCTCACCTCACGCGGAAGCGCAGCGATAATTGCCGGGCACGCCTTCATAACGTCACACGTTGCGTCTGTCTTGGAAAAGGCGGCGCGTAGCCACGTGCAACGAACCATTCAATTGCGGAGCGCATCGCATTGTAGATCGGCAATACCTGAAACCCCAACTCGCGCTCCGCCTTCGCCGACGAACCGAACATATATTTCCGTCCCATCCGGACGGCCTCAACGGTCGCGCGCGGCTCCTTGCCGCGAATTTTCCCCGTAATCGTCTCATCGAAGAACGCGAAAATCATCGCCACCGCATTCGGCACCTTCATAGTCGGCGAAGGCAACCCCGTAATCGCAGACATCCGATCAAGAATCTGCTTCAGCGTCAGATTCTCCCCACCCAGAATGTAGCGAGCGCCGGGCGTCCCATGTTCCAGCGCAACCACATGCATGCGCGCTACTTCCGACACGTCCACCAGGTTCAAGCCCGTATCGACATACGCCGGAAACTTTCGATTCAGAAAATCCACAACGATCCGCCCCGTCGGCGTAGGCTTCGCATCTCCCGCGCCAATCGGCGTCGTTGGATTCAGGATCATCACATGCTGGCCCGCCCCCGCCGCCGCAATCGCCGCCAACTCCGCCATGAACTTCGATCGTTTATACGGCCCAATCATGTCCGCCAGCGAAACCGGCGTCTCCTCATCCACGATGCTGCCGTCCATCTTGAAGCCCATCGTCGCGACGCTCGACGTATAGACCACTTTGCCCACGCCTTCTTCGCGTGCAATCCGCAGCAGCTCGCGCGTGCCGTCGACGTTCGCCGCGTACATCTCCTTCGGATCGCGCACCCACAGCCGATAGTCCGCTGCCACATGCACCAGCGCATCGCATCCGCGCATCGCCGTTCGCAGCGCCTCCGGCTGGCGCAGGTCGCCAACAACTACTTCCGCGGCCAGGCCTTCAATAGCCGCTAGCTTGCTGGTGGCACGCGTCAGCAGCCGCAACTCCGCCCCCGCAGCAACATACTCGCGCGCGACATGGCTGCCAACAAACCCGGTGGAACCAGTAAGGAACACTTTCATGCGTGAGCCACTCAGTTCCTTCTCGCGATCGAATAAATCCGCAGCTCGCCCGCCTCAAAGCTAGCGTAATGCAGCCCATCCAGCGAAAGAGCCATCGGTGAATTATCACGAGATGTCCGATCCACAAGTGCCTTTTGCTCGTGGGCATCGAAGATCATCCAGCGCGTGCCGCCGCGTTCACAATCGCTCTCGCAGGACTCCCCTTTTCCCAAATAGCGTCCCATCACGCTGTCAGCCCCACCTAGCTTTGTGTCATATCCGCTTGGAAACCACGGCAGCGAGGTCGCCGCCCCACTCGGTTGCCATACCACCAATCGATCCGCCGCTTTCGGAGCACGAACGATTCCGACAGCACTCCCATCAGCCCTCACCCCAATAATCTCCGCTACGTGGTCATCCTGCAGCGAAGCGGTCCAGGCATCTCCGTGTACTCCAATCACATTCAGCACACATCGGCGATGCGCCCCGCCATACACAATATTCGTGTCAACCCAGAGTCCCGGTTTTAGCTCCTGCTTGCAGGATATAAAAGCATCGCCATATGTGCCCACCTCGCGGTCCATTGTTCCTGAGGGCCAGTCACGAGTAACCTCTCGGGTCTTCCCGGCTTGCCGCCCCTCCAACAGGTCATAGGTGCGTGGTCCGCTCCACATAAAACCATCCTGAAAAGATAGCGCATGCGTGAAGAAGTCAGTGCGCTCCAGGAAGCGGTCGATTCGGGTAACGTCATTTAGACCGTCGTCCAGCAGCAAGACCCCGGACTTCGAGCCAACAGCTTCCTCAATCCGGAAAAGCAATGTCCCTCCCGGACCTTGTCCCGCCTCGCCCGGAGCCACCAGTTCGTCGCCGCCATCCGCATAATAGGCAATATCACGCCGAGCTTTCACATTACCTTTTGTGTCAAACACAATTACGCGAGCCGTTCCGCCCAATACGCGTTCGTCTGGATGCGTCCGACAGCTCGGGCTAGTATTGAATCCCACCGCTACCAGGTTCCGCGGCAGCCACACCACAAATCGATACACGATCACATGGCCACTGCAATCGTCGTCGTCGAAACGTTGATAGTTTGCCGGAAGCCCAAACTGCTTTAGGTTCACTACCGTCTCTGGAGCTGGCTCCGCACCGGCCAATACGGCCCGCCCCCGCGACCTGCAGCCGTCGCAGGAAAGAGCAAGCGAACAGGTGATGAGGATGTAAAGGAGGTCTCTGAATCTTTCCCTGATCATTGGCAAGCGGACGATGCACCGACGCTCATCTTACAACCCTCGCCTTCTAATCCAGCTTCTCCGGCTCAATCTGGATATTCTTCTCGCCGGAGGCCTTCTTTTCCCAGTACTTCTTCACCCACGCATCGAACGTTTTGCCCGCCGCCGTATCGCGACCGGAAAAGGCAACCGCAGCAATGTCAGAGTAAGCGATGTTCACCCTGCTGCCGCGATCCGAAGGCATGATGCGCACGACCGACTCAGCCAGCGACGGACCGGTGCGACGGTCGTAGAGATAGCCCTCCACCTTGCTGCCATCCTTGCGCGTTACGGTGATGTCCCCGCGGTAGTCGAACGCCTTCTCCAGCGCCTCGCGAACCTCGGCGTCGCTCGCCAACTCCGGCACCCAGCCCTCAAGCTGTTCGCGCTCGCGCCCCGCGGCAACTTCAATCTCGTCCGGAGCCTCATGCGACAACTGCTCCAACTTCGCTGCTTCCTGTGTTTGCGTCGACATTCGTCAGTCTCCTGAAATCTCTTGCAGCGCAGCGCTGGTCTGTCCCGCAGGCGTCTCCGCGATCTGAACCAGCGGCGCAGCATGCGCAGGCTTCCATTCGTTCAGCAGTTTCATCGCGCCATCATCGGCATAGGTATCGAAGAAGATCGCCTTCGCAGTCTCCAGCAGGCCCTTGATCGACCCGAACGTGTAGTTCACGCCGCTCGCCTCATAGCCAGAATGCACCATGCAATTTGCGCACTTCGGATTGCCGGATTCCGTCCCGTAGTTCTGCCACTCCGCCGTCTCCATCAACTCCTGGAAGGTATCGGCGTAGCCATCCTGCAGCAGGTAGCAAGGCTTCTGCCAGCCAAAAATCGAATATGTCGGCATGCCCCACGGCGTGCAGGTCAGGTGCTTCTTGCCCATCAGAAATTCCATAAACATGGGCGAAGCATTGAAGCGCCAGGTCTTCTTGCGATTCGACAGAATCGACCGGAATAACTTCTTCGACCGTGCGCGGCCAAGAAAATGCTTTTGATCCGGCGCCTTGTCGTACGTGTAGCCCGGCGATACCATCATGCTCTCGACGCCCACTTCCATCAGTTCGTCAAAGTGCGCCCGCACGCTATTTGGATCGGCTCCGTCGAAAAGCGTCGTATTCGTCGTCACGCGGAACCCGGCCGCAACCGCCGCCCGCACACCTTCCATCGCAATGTCGTATCCACCTTCGCGGCACACCGAAAAATCATGGTGCTCGCGCTGGCCGTCGACATGCACCGAGAAGGAAAGGTACTTGCTCGGCGTAAACAGGTGCAGCTTCTCTTTCAGCAGAAGCGCGTTCGTGCACATGTAAACGTACTTCTTCCGCGCCACCAGACCGGCCACGATCTCCGGCATCTGCGGGTGCAGCAGCGGCTCGCCGCCCGGAATGGCGACCATCGGCGTGCCGCATTCCTCTGCTGCCTTGAAGCACTCCTCCGGCGTCAACTCCGCCTTCAGAACGTGCGCGGGATACTGAATCTTTCCGCATCCAGCGCACGCCAGGTTACAGCGAAACAGCGGCTCAAGCATCAGCACCAGGGGATACTTCTTACGCCCCTTGATCTTCTGCTTCAGCACGTAACTTGCGACGGTCCAGGCTTGCGAGACAGGCACTGCCATCAGAATTCTCCTTATAGATCCAACGCCCCAACCGCAGGCCTTGTTACAGATGCGTTCTAAGCTGCTGCGGCTTCCCGCTCCATCATTCGCTTGTAGGTCGTCAAAGCAAGCAGTGGAAAGTAATCGCGATACAGGTGATACGCCAAATAAAACACTCGGGGAAATCCAGTCCCGGTATAAATCGCCTCGCCGTTACGTCCATCGGCGGACTCGTCCCAAGTGCCGAGCGGCGACTGTTTCGAAATCAGCCACCGAATGCCCTTGGCCACCGAATCAGAACGAATGTCCCCGGCAGCCAACAGCCCAAGCACCGCCCAAGCGGTCTGAGACGGCGTGCTTGGCCCAATCCCGCGTTGCGTCGGATCGTCGTAGCTTCCGCACGTTTCGCCCCATCCACCGTCCGCGTTCTGCACCATGCGAATCCATTCCGCCGCCTGCACAATCGCCGGCTCGTGGCTCCACACGCCCATCGCCTCCAGCCCGCGCAGCACCAGGAACGTCCCATACAAATAGTTCACGCCCCAGCGCCCGAACCAGCTACCGTCGGACTCCTGCTCCTTCAGCACAAACTGGATCGCCCGCTCCACTCGCTTGTCGCGCCGTGTGTAGCCGTAGTTCGCCAGCATCTCCAGGATGCGGCCGGTTATGTCGACCGTCGGCGGATCAAGCATCGCATTGTGGTCGGCAAACGGAATGTACTGGAAGATCATCTTCGTGTTGTCGCGATCGAAGCTCGCCCATCCGCCGTTCTTGCACTGCATCGCAAAGATCCAGTCCAGCGCGCGCTGCGAAACCTCATGCTGATAGCGTTCGCGCGGATTGCGCACATGATTCAGCGCTAGCAGCACCTGCGCCGAATCATCCACGTCCGGATAAAACTCATTGTTGAACTCGAAGTACCAACCGCCGGGAGCAACATCCTTCACGCTCTCGGCCCAGTCACCCTTCTGCCGCACTTCCTTCGACAGCAGCCAGTCCGCGGCCTTTAGCAGCCGCGGATCACTCTTCGGCACTCCCGCCTCGCCCAGCGCATACACCGCCTGCGCGGTATCCCAAACCGGCGACATGCAAGGCTGCATCCGGAAGGTAGGCGTCGGATATTTCAACTCCCCTTCAGGATTGTCGATGCCCAATTTCTCGAACTCGTCCATCGCGCGGATGAACTGCGGATCGTCCGCCGTATACCCCAGGCAAGCTAACGCGACAATCGCATTCAGCATAGCTGGATAAATCGCGCCAAGCCCGTCGGACATCTCGAAGCGCGCCAGCAGCCACTTCTCCGCCTTCTTCAAAGCCATCTTGCGCAACGGCCGGATGTGGATGCGCTCGAACCAGTGCGTAATGCGATCGAGGGTGAGAAAGAAATTGCGCCAGCCAATCGGGTGTTTGCGGTCCCACCTCAAGTGCAGGTCGGCATTCTCGCGGCCACCGACAAAGAGTTCGTCGATTCCTTGCTCGGGCGGCAGTTTCTTGAACGGCTTATTCGCGTAAATGATCGAGAGTGGCACCAGGATCGCACGTGACCAAGCTGAAATCTCGTAGATGTTGAAATAGAACCAGTTCGGAAATAGAACGATCTCTGGTGGCACAGCAGGCACAGCGTCGTAGTCGTACTGACCCAGCGCGCACAGATAAATCTTGGTAAACGTGTTGCACTCAACCACGCCGCCGTTCGCCAGAATCCACTCTCGAGCCTTCACCATAACCGGATGGTCCTGCGACCAGCCCATCATCTTCAGAGCGAAGTATGCCTTCACTCCCAGCGAAATATTCGACGGCCCGCGCGGATAGATGCTCCACCCGCCATCCTCGTTCTGATGGCGCAGAATCTCATTGACTGCGCGCTCCATCTTGCCGCGGTCGCCCGTGCCCAGCAGAACGTGCATGAAGATATAGTCCGACTCCAGCATCGAGTCTGCTTCCAACTCGCCACACCAATAACCGTCCGGATGCTGCAGACTCAAAAGCCAGTCGGTCGCCCGCGCGATGCCTTCGGACACCTGACCGAGGCCAACATCCATACGGCCATAGCGAGGCTGCGCAGGCTTTGCGGCCGCTGCCTTCGGATTCCGTGGAAATGTGCTCATCTAGTTCAAACTCTCTGATGGTTCTCCAGACGCATTAGACTCTGCCTGGCATATCTGGATTGCAACTCGCAAGCTCTTTTTAACCGGCTCGCGTAGATTGCGCTTTACCGCTGTAGTGGTGGGGCAGACGCAATCGCTTGAACAATCTCTGGAGGAAGCCCGAAGCGTACATTCTCCGGCATCACTTCCACCTCGTCGACCGACCCGTACCCCATATCCTGCAGATAATTCACCACATCCTGGACCAATACCTCAGGAGCCGACGCTCCCGCCGTAACCGCAACCGTATTCACGCCCTCAAGCCACTCCGGCTGAATCGCATCCGCCGAGTCGATCAGGTAAGAATTCGTGTCCAGATTCTTCGATACTTCCACCAGCCGGTTCGAGTTCGAGCTGTTCTTCGACCCGACCACCAGCACCAGATCGGCGCCGTGGGCTACATTCTTCACCGCAACCTGACGGTTCTCCGTCGCATAGCAAATATCCTGCGCGGCCGGCCCGGTAATGTTTGGAAACTTCCGCTTTAGCGCGTCGATCATGTACCGCGCCTCGTCCAGCGAAAGCGTCGTCTGCGTCAGATACGCAACCTTGTCCGGATCAGGAACCACCAGCGCATCAACCTCTTTGACCGTCGAAACAACCTGGGTTACGTCCGGTGCTTCGCCCTGCGTTCCCTCAACCTCTTCATGGTCGCGATGTCCAACCAGCACAAGGGAATAGCCCTGCTTGGAGAACTTGATCGCCTCCAAATGGACCTTGGTCACCAGGGGGCAGGTCGCGTCGATTACCTTCAGATTCCGTTCCTTGGCGCGGCCACGCACCGCCGGCGATACGCCGTGGGCCGAGTAGATCACCCGCGCACCCTCCGGAACCTCGTCCAACTCGTTTACGAAGATCGCGCCCTTCTTCGCCAGGTCGGTCACAACATAACTGTTATGAACAATCTCCTTGCGCACATAGATCGGAGCACCAAACGTCTCCAGCGCAATCTGCACAATGTCGATAGCCCGCACCACGCCCGCACAGAAGCCCCGCGGCTTCAAAAGAAGAACGCGTTTAGTTGGGGTTGCCGAGTCGTTTTGGCCGAGGCTGGGAGAGTCTAGAGTGATTGTCGTCACGTTATTTAGTATACCGTGTCTTGGGGCGTGGCGACACCCCTCCGGTACCTCCTCGGGTGCGACCTTAACTCCGCCCCGACGGCAGTTACCTCAAGTGCCCCAGGCGAGTTAGGGCAGACAGCAGAGGACTTCAATCGGCACGGTCCCCAGCTAACCGAACATCGCCGAGCCCTCCACCGTCAACTCATTCAACTTTCAAGCCTTGTCATCGCATCCATGATGTCCACAATGACAACTAAGCGTGGTCATTCCCTTCGCATCCTGGCAGTGTTGGGAACAGTATTTCTGACCCGCAGGCGCTATACACGTACACGCCATATGAGCGCATTTGGTCGGTGTGTTTGGCATGGAATCCTCCTGAAGTGGTTCAACTCCGATGTTCCCGAAGTGCCAACATTCTACGCGCAGCTAGAAACCTCTGGCCGCAGGATTATGACGTAATCAAAAGGATGCCTCGGCCCCCACCAAGGGATGCCACCCCGACGCCTGTTTTGCCTCTCACTTACCGCTCACCATTGAACACTCGCCACTCTCTACCTGCTCGACGCCAGCAGATTCGCGCTTGCTCCGGGCTCGTCTCGGTGAGCCTCATGCCGGGGGTGGCCAAAGCCAAACTCAGCGTCAAGGAACCTGCAGATTACCCCTGCTTTACTGACCCATTTGGGTCATTCCGGTAATTGTCAATTCGCCTTAGCATAGAGGCGCTTGCTCGTCGGATGAGGGCAATATCCAGCGGTGCTTCAGGAGACTCAAGATGGCTTACGTTTGCCCGAAGTGTGGTTCTCCTATTGCCTCGAGCACCGCACACTGCTACTCCTGTGGCGCAGACCATGTACCTGGAATTGCGGAGATATTCCTGCCCTACGCAGCCATTCTGGTTGGGCTGGTTCTAGGAATCGGCGGGACGTTCTATGGCCTCCACTACTGGCGCACCACGAACTCGGGCGGAAACTCAATCACCACTACAACCCCAGATTTCAGCAGTGATTCTCGCCTCGGCGTCAAAGTTTATCCTGGTGCCAGCCCGGCGAGCCCCGACTTTCAAGATCATGTCTTAAGAATAAAGAAGGGCAACACGGATTCAGTACGTGCCGACTACGTCACGTATGACTCTGTCGACAAGGTGTTGAAGTACTATCAGGACGCAATGGGCACGGACGCAGTCACAAAACGCGGCTTGCAGTCGACCACCGTGACCTTAGCGAAGGACTCTATAGTCGGGACGGACACAGTGGTCGTCACCTTGACTTCGTTCACCGATAGCAACAGCGCGATCTCGAAGACTCGCATCACAATCGCCCACAAAAAAATAGCGGCAGCATAAAGAACTCGCCGTTTTACCACGGAGCGCGGGACCAGCCCCTACCTGCTCGACGCCAACAGATTCCGCGCGTGCTCGAGGCTCGTCTCGGTCAGCTTCGCGCCACTCAACATCCGAGCCACCTCCCTCGCCCTCTCCGCCTCTTCCATCCGCCGAATACTGGTCCGCGTCCGCCCATCCTTATCCGCCTTCTCGATCAGGAAATGCTGATCCGCAAAAGCCGCAATCTGCGGCAGATGAGTAATGCATACCACCTGCTGCCGCTTCGACGGCATCTTCAGCTTGCGCCCCACCGCCTCCGCCGCCCGCCCGCCGATCCCAATATCAATCTCGTCGAATACCAGCATCCGCGGCGTCGGTAGCGACGCCTTTTTCCGCCCATGCCCCGCAGCCCCCGCCGCAAAACTTTCCTCCACCGTCACCTTCAG
>Ga0207048_10118_pt3 | contig 12533 bp, 12 predicted proteins | sample Alteio_BWMinCont_65_FD_153301 | JGI IMG/M metagenome (GOLD analysis project Ga0207048, IMG submission 153301) | Enriched cells from forest soil in Barre Woods Harvard Forest LTER site, Petersham, Massachusetts, United States -... | ecosystem: Environmental > Terrestrial > Soil > Temperate forest >...
TTGAAAGCGGTTCGCCGCGCGCAGCTGCCGCCAGCCGGCCACCGACAATCAACAGCCGGTGTTCATTGCCGCGAATGAAGCGTTCGACAATCACGCTGCTGCCTTCCAGCAATGCGAGCTCGTAAGCGGTTTCAATTTCGGTGCGGGTATTCAGATCGGTGAACACGCCGCGGCCGTGATTAGCGTCAGAAGGTTTGACAACCACCGGCAAGCCGATATCTTCGGCTGCTTCCCAGGCTTCGGCGGCGCTTTCCACGACCTGGCCTTCAGGGACCGGTACACCGCATGCCTGCAGCAAGGTTTTGGTCAAATCTTTGTCGCTCGAGATACTTTCGGCGATGGCGCTGGTCTGATCGGTTTCCGCGGTCCAGATACGGCGCTGGCGAATGCCATGGCCGAGTTGGACCAGGTTACCTTCAGTCAGGCGGAATGAGGGGATGCGTCGTTCGTCTGCAGCTTCGACGATGCAGGCCGTGCTTGGCCCCAGGCAGCGCGAATCCACCATGCCGCGCAGTTCGGTGATGGTGGCGTGGACGTCGTATGGTTTGTCTTCAATTGCGGCCATCACCAGATCGCGGGCAGCGTGCAGGGCGGCGCGGGTAACTTGTTCATGGCGCGCGCGGACTGCTACTTTGTAGACGCCGCGCACCGAGGTGCTGCGCGCCTTGCCGAAACCGCCCGCCATGCCTGCCAGGTTTTGCAGTTCCAGCGTGACGTGTTCCAGAATGTGGCCGGGCCAGGTGCCGTCCTGCAGCCGCTGGACAAAACCGCCGCGTTCGCCGTAGCTGCAGCGATGCTCAATCAGGGACGGCAGCCAGCTGGTCAGACGCTGGTTAAAGCCGGGCAGCGTATTGGACGGGAAATCTTCCAGTTCGCCAATGTCGATCCACGCCTCGAGGGTTGATCGATACGTCCAGATATTTGGTCCGCGCAGCGACATGATACGGAGGATTTCAATGTTTTTCATGAGTGAGCAATGAGGCTATGCAATAAGGCTTATGAAGCGTGGATGCTGGAATTGTGCAATTTGCGTATGTGTATGCCGCTCTCAGCACCCCTGTAACTAGCTGTAACGCGCTAAACCGCGAATTGGTTTACAGAGGTCTAAAAAATAGCGGAAAGATATGTTTAATTGGTAACTAAAAGTAACATTTCTGAAAAACACGATAGGATATAATACTTGCGGCAGACGATGTGCGCCAATTAAGGCGATTTCACACAAAATTCCATCCGGTCCGTGCAAGTATGCGGGCCACACCATGCCGTTTAGATGAAAAGCAACCCAAGCAACCAATTTTCCCCTGTGCCTACCACCGGTATTTATTTGTCTCATATCCTGACTGCTTCCCTGCGTGCCGAAGTGACAACTTTGCTCGCGCCTGGCGAGGAAGTGCTGGCGTCGCTGGAAGTCGACCTCGATGCATCGCTGCATTTTGCGCACGGCGTGGTATTAGCTACCAATCGCCGCGTGCTGGCAAAAATGGACGCCGACAGCAGCTGGAGCGACTGGGCCTACCGGCCGGGTTTGACGCTGGGTCACCACGATCATGCCGGCGTCGGCAGCCTGGAATTGCACGACGAACAACAGCAGCTGGCTTGCTGGCGCTACACCCTCGGTCTCAACCTGGAAGCGCTGCGCCTGATTAAAGTCTTCGAGCAGCAACGCGACGATCATCTGGCGGGGCGCGCAGCGTTGCGCGAAGAACTGGCTACTTGCCCGCAGTGCAAAGCGCCGTTGCCGCCTGATAGCGATGAATGCCTGATTTGTCCCGAAAAGGGCGAGGCGCCATCGTCGACCTGGGCCTTGTTCCGCCTGGCGCGTTTTGCCAAGCCATACAAAGGCATGCTGGCGCTGGGTTTTATCCTGATGCTGATTTCTACCGCTGCCACCCTGGTGCCGCCTTACCTGATGGGCCCCTTGATGGACAATGTGCTGATCCCTTATCAGAACGGCAAGCCGATCAATCATGACCTGGTCAAGCTCTACCTGTCGGGTTTGCTGGCTTCCGCCCTGGTGGCCTGGAGCCTGGGCTGGGCCCGCACCTACATCCTGGCGTTGGTCAGCGAGCGCATCGGCGCCAATTTGCGCACCACCACGTATGAACATCTGCTGCGCCTGTCGCAAGAATATTTCGGCGGCAAACGCACCGGCGACCTGATGGCCCGTATCGGTTCGGAAAGCGATCGCATCTGCGTCTTCCTGTCCCTGCATCTGCTGGACTTCGCGATTGACGTGCTGATGATCGTCATGACCGCGGTGATCCTGTTCTCGATCAATCCCTGGCTGGCGCTGGTGACCCTGGTGCCGTTGCCGTTCATTGCCTGGATGATCCATCTGGTACGGGACAGGTTGAAGCACGGTTTTGAAAAGATCGACCGTATCTGGGCCGAGGTAACCAACGTCCTGGCTGACACCATTCCGGGTATTCGCGTGGTCAAGGCGTTTGCCCAGGAAAAGCGTGAAGCCACGCGTTTCCGCGACGCCAACCAGCACAACCTGCTGGTCAACGACCGGGTCAATAAAATCTGGTCCTTGTTCTCGCCGACGGTGACCTTGCTGACTGAAGTAGGGCTGCTGGTAGTCTGGATCTTCGGTATCTGGCAAGTCTCGAAAAATGAAATCACGGTCGGTGTGCTGGCCTCGTTCCTGGCTTACATCAGCCGCTTCTATACCCGTCTCGACTCGATGAGCCGGATCGTCTCGGTAACGCAAAAAGCCGCAGTCGGCGCCAAGCGTATCTTTGAAATACTGGATCATGTATCGAGCGTGCCGGAACCGGCCAACCCGGTTCATCTGGAACATGTAAAAGGCGCCATCGAATTGCGCAACATCGGGTTCCGTTACGGTAACCGGGCTGTGATGCGCGACGTCAACCTGACGATTGCACCGGGTGAGATGATCGGCCTGGTAGGGCATAGCGGTTCCGGCAAGAGCACGCTGGTCAATCTGATTTGCCGTTTTTACGACGTGTCGGAAGGATCGATACGGATTGACGGCGTCGATATACGCTCGATGCCGATCTCGGAATATCGTCGCAATATCGGCTTGGTGCTGCAAGAGCCGTTCCTGTTTTTCGGCACGATCGCGGAAAACATCTGCTACGGCAAACCGGAAGCTACACGTGAAGAAATCGTTGCCGCCGCGCGCGCCGCGCATGCCCACGAGTTCATTTTGCGCTTGCCGCAAGGTTACGACTCGCTGGTTGGTGAACGCGGCCAGGCGCTGTCCGGTGGCGAACGTCAGCGTATTTCGATTGCGCGCGCGTTGCTGATCGATCCACGCATCCTGATCATGGATGAAGCCACTTCGTCGGTCGATACCACTACAGAAAAAGAGATCCAGAAAGCGCTCGACAACCTGGTGCAAGGCCGTACCACGATTGCGATTGCCCATCGTTTGTCGACCTTGCGCAAGGCCGACCGGCTGGTGGTGCTGGATCGCGGCCAGATTGTCGAAGTCGGCAGCCATGATGAGCTGATGCTGCGCGAAGGCGCCTATTATCGTCTCTATCAGGCGCAGTTGCGCAACGTCGACGCCGAGCCGACGTTGGTCGATGAAGATAGTGCAGACAGTGATGAAAGCGTCGCATGACAACACATGATTTCAAACTAAGCCACAACACCTTTGGCCGCCTGGTATTTACCGGTGCGGATGGCGAGGTGCACGAAGGCGTGGTACCGGTACGTGCTTTTCCTATCGGTGCGCCAGATGATGGCATTTCGCTGGTCAGTGCCGATGGCCGGGAGCTGGCCTGGATTTCGCGTCTGACGGATTTGCCGGATGCAACCCGGGTTATTATCGAAAAGGAATTGGCGAGCCGCGAATTCATGCCGGAAATCCGGCGGATTCAGCGCGTGTCGAGTTTCACGGCACCTAGCACCTGGTACGTGGAAACCAATCGCGGCGATGCTTCTTTTACGCTGAAAGGCGAAGAGGATATTCGCCGCATCGTGGCAACCAGTTTATTGATCGCCGACAGCCACGGTGTGCAGTTTTTGATTCGCGATACGCAAGCCCTGGACAAGGCTAGCCGCAAGATTCTGGATCGATTTTTGTAGCTTGTTTCGATCATTACAGGCCCGATCTAGCGGGCCTTACACAAACCATGACGGTTTTGGTAAAAATGAAAAGTCCCTCATTTGTTTGTTTTTACCGGGAGCGCGAGTCGTCTTTTCGTCAATTCCAAACCGTTGCATTTTGACTTAACGCGTTTCTATACGTCGTTCAGATGCAATCATTCCCTTTCCCTTTCCCTTTCCCTTTCCCTTTCCCTTGGATTTGACCTGAATTTCGAATTGCCTTTAGGTAGATATATTTCGTGCGATAGGTGGCTATGGAGTCGAAGGGCATTTCTTCGGCGGAAGATGCTCTGTTCAGTCATGCATTCGACAAACAATTAAATTATTGCCAAATAGAAAATGTCTATTTGATAATTTATTTCCTTGTATTTAGTTGTCTTTTATGAAATAGTTGACATATATTTTGCCAAAAATGACGACTGGCCATCGCTGCTTGAATCGAAGCACCTGCCAGATGGTGGCCGATGATAAAAAGTCATGGGCGAGCTGATCGGGTTGCGGCGCGAGGTTCTTTTCAAGTGAGGCAGCATCGTTTGCGGGAATACGATGAATCCTTTGGTGCGTGTCATTAGCGCCGTCATAGATGCGTGCGATCTTGTAGATGACTGCAGTAACAATGGGAGAAACATTTCATGCATTTTTTTAGATCCGCATTTTTTCGCCGCTGGCGCGTTTATTTGTTCGTAAGCTTGTTGTTCACAGGTTTGACGGCTTGCGCCCATTTGAAAGAACAACGCACTAATACTGACTTCTTACCAGTTAGCGTGGTCGGCATGCAGCATATGGGGCCGGATTTCAATGTGTCGGATTTTTATATTGATGGGGCTGCCGGCGGCAACATTGGTCGCGGAGGTGGCGGCGGCAGTAGCATGTGCTGCGCCAATTTGCCAAGAGAATGGCGTCCGGGGATGAGTGTGGTTGTGCGGTGGAGCGTTGGTGACTGGAACCACGAAAATCGGGCCGAAATAGAGGCGGGCAACTATAAAAGCGTTCGCTCTGGTGGCGTCTACAAAGCCACCGTCCCCGTAGAAAAATACGATAAGCCGGGTCGGCTTTACGCGCACTTTTTCCCGGGTGGGAAGGTAAGGGTCTTGGTCGGTGCGGGCTCTCCAGGCGAGGAGATTCCCTATGGCCCCCACGATGACCCTACGGCCACAGTAGGAGTGCGTATGGAAGCGTTATTTAGCAAAGAAGAACTGGAAAAAAGCAGGCGTGAAAACGATGAGCGCCGGAAAAAATATGGGGACTGGCGATGATACAAGATATGTTGGAAAAAACCACGTTCGTGGCCAGCAGGGGCGCGCCAGTTGAAGGTATACGCTTGGTTAAGTCGATGTACTACATTGGTGTTGCCGAATGTACGTTCAATATACACGTGGGCCTATTTTTTGATGGCACCGGTAACAATTATTATCGCGACAAAAAGGATTTTAGCCATACCAATGTTGCGCGGTTGTTCGATGCCTATCTTGATCTTCCTGATGATGGCTTGTATCGCATTTACGTTCCTGGCGTAGGCACCATCTTCCCCGAGATTGGTGAATTGGAAGAAAGTCCGAAAAAGGGCGGCGGGCTAGGTTGGGGCTGCGAACAACGCATTTTGTTCGGCCTCCTGGCGGTGCTCAATTCGATTCATCAACGGGCATTCGGGATCAATAATCTGATGTTTACTGAAGATCAAATCAGGATTCTTTGCACCAGAAGCACCGCGCGTGATGAGCAGGAACTGGCGATTCTTCGGCCACTAGGCATGGCACAGGGCTTGATGAGCAACGATACGCCCCAGATGTTGCTGAAACATCTGGTTCGGCAACTGGCAGATAAACTCAACGACCCAGCCAACAAGGTCAAGGTTGGCGAATGCATGATCGATGTCTTCGGTTTTTCGCGTGGCGCGGCGCAGGCGCGCGTATTTTGCAACTGGCTCCAACAGATTCTCAGCGGCGGCAAACTGGCAGGCGTCATCGTTCAGATCCGCTTTGTCGGTTTATTCGACACCGTAACGTTCCTCTAATTACTAATCTAGAGTGTAAACAGCAACTGAGTGAGTAGCTAATTGGGGCACGGGGCGTTTTTCGTATTTTTCGCTCTTCCCCAAGCAGTTTTTTGTAAACCATGAGCCATTAATGGCTGTTTCTGTTTACATTTGTTTAACGGCGTATGGAACTGTGTGGTGAGATCTTTTACATCCTGGATGCTCAGAGACAAGCTCGTGAAAAGCTATTCAAGCCAGTGCAGGATTTCATCCAGAACAACAGTTGGCGGTGGCGAGTGCATGGACTGCTAGATTCAATGAGCCTCAACATGTTTCGCCGTTCGGCGCAGCACAGAAAATGGCTTCTCCGCATTGGGAAATGGACGTGTTGCGGTCGATGCAGTCCGTGGGTCACATCCAGGGAGTTCACGTACCAAACTTTGCATCCACGCCGGCAACACGTTAAAGCCATTGAGTAAATCCTGGCGGATGGGGGCACCGTGTATAGGATCGGCCAGTGCCTTGGTCAGCTTGTTCAGGATAAGAGAACGCTCCGAATCCAATGTGTCTTTTAACCAGTGCAGCGCCTGTACAACGCGCATGGCCGGACGCCCAGCCCAGTAGAGTCGGCTGGGTGCTGTCTGCTTGAATTCGATGTTGAGTTTGTCTAGTTGAATTGCGCGACGGCGGGTGTCGGTATGGCCGGTGACGCGAGCCGGTAGCGCATCGGTCAGGCCAAGGTCATTGGCGGCGGTCATGCCGTCGACCAGCAGCCGCAATTGATCCCTGCGGGCAATCGCTTCCACCACCGCACGATAGTCGGGAGTCGTGGGACGCTTGGTCAGGCTGTTCAGCGTGGGCCTGTCATAGAGGCCCCTGTCGATGCGCCGCAACACTCCCGCCCGCACCATGCGCTGCAGAGTCTTGTCGATGGCATCGCGGCTGCCCAACTGTGCAAAGTCCGTCGGTACCCAAACTTGTCCGGAACCAGCCGCTTCGATCAGGGCAGAGATATTGGATTTGACTTCTGACATTTTCTCTCTTGTCCGATATTTATATATCTTTTTCGGACCCTGAGCAAAAGTTTGTCCGAAAATTGTAGTTTTATTTCGGACATATTTGTTGCCAACTCAGACTTACCCTCCAATGCTCCCGCCTCTGTTATGGTGGCAGACGTTGACTGCGCGCGCCGGCCCGATGTTGAACGTCGCCGGGCATTTCCCATCAACTGCATTTGAAAGTAGATTCAATGCGGACAATTCTGGTGAAGCAAAAATGGGAAAGACCTAAGAGGAGATTGACTTGCCGATTTAGATGCTCATGAACATCTGAACAATTGCAACGCTCACCGATCTTACACACAGGGCTCAAATCATGAGTGATGAAATTAATTACCGACGCGTTTACTGTGGTAAGTACGCGGTCGATGAAAGCGTCCGGGTCAGCCGCAAGCAAGCACTCCGGCAAGTCAGCCTCGTGGGCTAAGAAGAACCAGTGAAACGGCAAAACGCACAACACCATGCCGCTGACGACGACATCTTTCCTTTCATCGAATTCGCTCACCGCTTTGGGCAAATAGTTGCGCTGCTCGAAATGCTTATTTTACGGTCCCGGCGTGGTGCGCCTCGTCGGCTTGGTGGCGTAGCGTCCACGGGTCTTCGGCAAGCACGCTGTCATCAGAAATAAGCGTATCTTGCGTCGGTCCGAAGAACGCATAGGGCAGGTAGCCGTAGCCCTTATCGCCGAACGTGCTGCCCCAGGAGTTTTCGATTTCCACTAAACCGGTAGAGTCGTCATAGCCAATGGCCAGCACGAAGTGGTAACCGTCTGCAGGATCCGAGACAGGCAGCTGCGGAGCAGGACGGAAGCTGTCGTTCACCGGGCCACCGGCATAGCCGGCCGCAACGCCCGATGCACCCGCAGCGCCTCCAGCGGAACCGGCCGCCGTTCCTGCTCTACCCGCAGTCGGGTCTCCAGGGGCGGAGGTAGGTATTGGAAAACGGCCGGTGCGCCATGTGGGCGAAAGAACGGCGTCGTCGCCGTAGCCGACGGATCGCGCTACGGGGAAAGCGACGGGTACGGGATAGCCGTCGGTAATCGACACCTTCATTGCCCTGAGTGTCGTCACCCGGTAAGCCTTGATCAGCTTCCGTGTTGCGGCGTCGTCAAAGGCCGTTGTGGGCGGGGCGATCGCGAACTTGCTCGTATCGTATGGCCAAGCGCTCTCGACGCATGCGCCATATTGTTCGAGTGTCTCGACAACCGCATCGGCCTTGCACCCAGAATCGTCGCTGGTTTGCTCGCCCTCTATGAGGACGCGCGTTGCGTAATAGCAGAACAGTGGCGACAAAGGCTCGTCCAGGCCATCGCGCAGGTGAAGAAATCGTAGCGCGTTGGTAAAGGCAAAGGCAGCGCATGATTCGATTGGATCTTGGTCGAGAATCGGTGGGCATTTTGCACGTAAGCTTACTGCTGGTGGGGGCACCGGAAGCGCTTTTCCGGGCGCGACAATCTTCAGCTCCGGGCGAGCGAGCGGCTTGGGCCGTCGCGCCGTCTTGGCCAGCTTCCGATCAACACCATTTACCTGGACGACAGGCGGCGGTGCCACTTCCGCTACGACCGAGGTGCTGCTCCCTGCATGGCCGCCACGCGTGCCGCCCTTGCCAGCTTGTGCTTGTTCTTTCTCGTTGTTAGCTTGACTTTGCACCTTATCCCCTCGAGTAAGCTTGTGATGTCAAGAGATCATAAGTGTTTTTATTTGATGGGTGTGAAAACTTTCAGCATCGCGAAGCTACCAGCAACACTCAGGAATCAAACGACTTAGCTTCGGAAATTATTCGATCGCACAGCCGTTCCACGGAGATTTTTTCAGATAGCGAATAAGCGAGCAAAAGTAGGGTCGCCGGATGAATTTCCAACACCGCTGAAAGGTCATCAATTTTATCCAAAGTGGGGGATTTCATACCTCGTTCTAAAGTACTCAAATAAGTGCGACTTGAAACTTCCGAAAAATCTTCCTGAGTCAAATCTTTGTGTTTGCGCACAATGCGCAAAGCGTCGGCAAATCCTTTGCGTAACGTCATCGCAATCCCCATAAAGAAGACTGGATTCACTCATTTTGATCACTTTAGAGCTACAATCTATAGTGTTCATTTTAAACGCCTGTAAAAGATGCTTGTTACACCACATCACGACGAACTTATGCGTCGCAACATCTCCCTGCTTCAGTACAAATACTGGATGTTGATGTTGCGCGATCTGCGTCGGCAGTTCGATGAAGCGATCCCGCCGGACGAGAATGGATTCCGTTCTCTTCCAATGTCCGTTATTGCGGAAGCACTTGGATACTTCCCAAACAAGACGCAGCTTTGGAGTGATTTGAAAGAACTGAAGAACGAGACCATCGCCTTCAATGTGCTGTCAAAGGATGGAGGTGAAGGCAAATATGGCGCCGGCTTTATCTCAGAGTGGAAAGTGACTTCCAACCGGGTGGACTACAAGCTGCCTTCGTTTATTGAAGAGGTTGTTCGGGGCCTCGATGCCCCAAAAGCTATTTTTCATATGCTGCAGTGGGATATCTTCAATCACTTCTCAGGGAAATACGAGGCGATCATCTATAAGCTTTGTCGGGATTATCGCAACGTCAAGAAGACACCCTACTTCGATTTGGACAAGTTCCGACATTACATGGGCCTCGGACCAACTGAATACAAGGAATTTCGCGACCTAAACAAATTTGTTATTTCTACTCCGGTAAAGGCCATTAACCAAAGCGAAGTTTCCGATTTGACTCTCAGCGTCGACTTTGAACGGCAAGGGCGGAAAGTAATTGGATTGCGTTTCTTGATCGAATCTAAGGCGCAGTCTGTTATTCCATTTACGGACTTCGATAACGCCGATGTGTTCAGGTCTGCCAAAGGCAACATTGACCCCGCTATGGGGGAAGTGAAATGACGAATGAAATTCCATCGAAAACCGATAATTTAGAGTCTAAATTTGCGGAGGTTCCTGATGAATTCCCGTATGTCGGAATTACCTCGGCTATTGGCGGCTTTCAAAATAAGTTGGAGTTAACCGGGCGCGACGGAAGATATTACACCCTAGGAAATTCGCCAGCTGAACGCTACCAGCAATGGTGCACATGCGAAGAGCTTATCCAAAAATTCGCTATTCAATGCAGGCACGCGAACGCCGGTGAGCATTCGCATATCGAGGGGAAAGACCTGCTGCGGGAGCACTACGCGGTAGCCACAAAAGCAGGATGGGGACTCAGCATAGAACAGCTTAAATATGTCTTTCGCCGGGTGACGAGCCAGCTTGGATTGCCTTCCCCTGAACTGCAGGACCGACCGTGGTATCCGCCCTCCGTTCACGTCGATGATTCAATTGTCGAAGAATTCAATAAGCGAATGAATAGCTTGCCACAAACAAAATCTGCACTTCAAAGAATACTTGAACAACGACGCTGTGCCGTCAAAAAAGGCAGATTAAGCTAACAAACATCAATGTGGCGAGGGCCGTCATTTATGAAAAACCGAACCAAAAAGCGGCGTATTTATGCACTATACGGACGTCGCGACAGCTCTTTGACGGCTCAACGAAAGACATTTTACAAGCTTGAAGATTTGTTGGCTGAGATACCTGCGGGACTGCCTATAGATGAAGCCTGGGACCAAATATCTCCGGTAGGTCGGGAGTTCGGAAGTAGAGACTATGAGCGCTTGACCGAGCTTGATGCTTGGAGCGGTAAGATCGATCAAGCGCTTTTTTCTAAAATGCCTAAGCGTGAGCGCCGCTAATATTCTCGGAATATCTACTGTGATTCATCGAAATTATTGTACACAACCTCCACGAGCAAATTGGTAAGGTAGTTAAAGGAGGAAGCCGTAGGGTGCGTAAGGCCAATCTAAGCTATCGAGAGTCCTAAAGGCATGCTGGAAAGACCTCAAATTAACGGTGGTGCTACGAAACGAAGTAGCAAATCCCACTTGCGAACCACAAAAACGTTCAGCGAAAATAGCTTGACAATTACCTTGTCGCCTGATTAACATTCGATAGCCTTACGCGATTCTACGACGGGCTCCGTAGAATAGTCGGGTGTTTCGCCAGACTGACAATGATTGAACGAGATTACCGCTGTGAAACCGCGTTCGGGTTTTCCTGCGGGCACTCGGAAAACCCGAACGCGGTTTCACAGCGCACTTTAGGTAAGGCAATAATAATGAGCGATCTACGTACATCGCTTCTATCAAAAATCAATCTTGAGCATTCACGAGTGAAGCCCTATCAGGGCTTCATTTTTTTATGCGGTGGACCGACAGACGTTCGATCTGCCTTACCTATATCTCTACGTGACGCCCTGTATCGTGAATTGGCAAAAAATGATGCCGATGACCGCCGAATTCGAGTTGCTGAGCATTACAAGGACTGGGCTCACGACTCGATTTATAACGACCTAATGCTGTTTGAAAAGCATCTTGCTGAATTGTCATCCGTTATCGTTTTGGTGCTGGAAAGTGCTGGCGCGATTGCAGAGCTAGGATTGTTTTCAGCGATTGATGAGTTTCGAGATAAATTGCTTGTTTTTATTGATTCTGCCCACTACAAATCACCGTCATTTATTAAGCTTGGGCCGATAAATTTTCTGGAGAAAATCCACAAAAATAACGCTGAGGTCCACCGCTGGCATCAGGAGTCCGGAAACAAATTGGCATTCGATGGCAGTTTAGCGGAGGAATTGCAGGGCGATATTGCCGAAGCTGTACGTGCACGCCTGTCTCGCGGCACAGCCGAGCATCAATTCAATCGGGGCCAATGGCTTCACTGCGCGCTTTTAATTTGTGATTTAATTGACCTTTTCTCGGCACTAACACTTCGCGAAATTCGCGGTTTGTTAAGCGATCTAGGCGTCAATAAGAGCGAATTAGAAGTCAAGCAAGCGCTTTATTTGCTCGAACGGGTTGAGCTCATCGCTATGGAGCCCAAAGGAGATCAACGCTTCTACATAGCAATCACCGGCCATCAATATCTAAAATTGCATATGGTTGACGGCCTCTTCGATTCTAACCGATTTCGCAGTGACATCTTAGCTAGCTATCAGCAAGCGGATAAAAAGCGTTTTCGCGCCATCCAAGAAGTTCGGAGGCGGTAATAATGGCTTACCCTAATATCCTTCAGCGAATGGCCGGTGATTTCGGCTCATTTCCCAATAATCTCAATACAGTCATCAAGACCGCGCCATTGCGGTACAAAATATTCTATATTCAGAAACGAGACGGCACCCTACGACAAGTGCACAACCTGCGCGCGAGGTCAAGGCAATACAACGTTGGCTTGTACAGGAACTGCGACAATATCTGCCCATTCACCCGGCGGTGATGGCCTATGAGCCCGGAAAATCTATTCGAAAAAATGCGCTGGCACATGCTCACAGCGGTTATCTGCTCAAAATGGATTTCAGAGGTTTTTTTCCGTCAAT
>Ga0207048_10373_pt1 | contig 12526 bp, 8 predicted proteins | sample Alteio_BWMinCont_65_FD_153301 | JGI IMG/M metagenome (GOLD analysis project Ga0207048, IMG submission 153301) | Enriched cells from forest soil in Barre Woods Harvard Forest LTER site, Petersham, Massachusetts, United States -... | ecosystem: Environmental > Terrestrial > Soil > Temperate forest >...
GAGGATCAACTTGAGAGGATACTGGCAAGCCCGTTGTTCAGTCAGAGCAAACGATATGCGCCGTTCCTCCGGCATGTTGTCGAGAAGACGCTAGGGGGCCAGGAAGGTACTCTTAAAGAGCGAACACTCGGGGTCGAAATCTTCGGGCGGCCCCCGGATTACGACAGCAGTAACGATCCGGTAGTCCGCGTAACTGCCGGGGAGGTACGCAAGCGAATTGCTCAGTACTACCACGATGCAGCTCACCAGAACGAGCTTTGGATTGACCTCCCGACCGGGAATTACGTAGCCCAATTTCGCCCGTCTCCGGTCAATGAAGAAAATGGTGCGGCCCCCGAACCGCCCGACCTTCCAACGAAACTGGCACTTTCCGCCGAGTTCGCTCCTGTCCCACCCGAGGTTGAATCTGTTGGATCGGGGCACATGCGGGGAAAACGCCGCGCGGCCGTCATCATTATTCTTGCAGTACTGGCTTCCGGCGGCTTGGTTTGGAGGTTTGGCGCCCGCCATACCTCGCCTCTCGATCGTGTTTGGGGGAATCTGGTTTCGACCCAATCTCCTTCTATCATTGCGGTGGGCGTTCCCGCTCCCTTGTATCCGACAGAAAACAATTCTGATGAACCGAGCGCAAGGCAGCACCTGCGCAACGACCATGTGTCGCTTTCAGATCTTCAGGCCCTGCTTCGCATCGTTAGATTGCTGGATCGTAGAGACATTACTTACCGTGTAGAGCCCGCTGGCAGCACCACCTTTGCAGATTTGCGACAGGGACCTACGGTTCTACTCGGCGGACTTGATAATCCGTGGACGATGCGGGCCCAACAGAACCTGCGGTTCGGGCTGCAGTCCGATGGGAATGGCGTAGACTGGATCTCCGATACTCATGATCGGGGCGCGAGGAAGTGGTCCGTTGATTTCAATCGGCCGTATACCCAAGTCACCACGGATTATGCGATCATTGCTCTCTTCCGCGATCCGGCCACCCAGCAACCAACGCTGATTATCGCGGGAATGGGCGAGAACGGCACAAAAGCGGCAAGTGAATTCATCACCGATGATACGCAACTCTCCAACGCTCTCGGACAAGCGCTGCGAAAACCGGGTGGCAGCAATTTCGAAGTCGTCATTACCACAGAGGTGATCAACGGTTCCTCTGGAGCGCCAAAGGTCTTAGCGCAAGAGGTTTGGTAAGTGAACTCTCTGGGAAAGGGGTGGAAGGTACTGCGCATCTACTGCCGACCGGTTTTCGCTAGCATTTTCCTGCCTGTATCGCGCACGGATCAAGTATCGGAGGGGTTGTCTATCGGCGAACTGCCGGATTTGCAAGGTAGCTTTGCGAAGGCAGATTGGATCTACCGACGCATCCGGGTTGAAGTTTTTATCGCGATCAAAGACTAGATAGCGGGGCGCAGAATCGTAAGGAAACGTCTGGCGCAACTGCTGCGAAACCCACGCGCTGTTCGGATGCTTGATCACGCGTTGCAATGAAGAACCCGCCGCCGGTCATGCGCAATGACGAAGAAACAATAGAGAACCCCAAACGACAGAGTCGGGACAGTGAAGAAGTCCATCGCCGCGATAGCCTCTCGGTGGTTATTCAGGAATGCGATCCATCGCTTCGCCGGCTCCGGGTCTCTTGGTGCCTTCCGCATCCAACGCAGCACGGTCCTCTCTGAGATATCAAGCCCGAGCATCTTCAGCTCTTCATGAATTCGTGGCGCACCCCAGGTCGGGTTTTCAGCCACCATGCGAAAGATAAGTTGGCGGAGTTCCTTGCCCACTCCTCTTCTGCCGGCGGCCCTCTGATGCCGCGAGAGCCGCTTCCAATAACGCCTGAATCCGGCTCGATGCCATCGGACGACCGTCTCCGGCCGCACGAGCATCAACGCCTGCCTCCACCCCGGCCAGAGTCGTCGCAACATCACCCAGAACCATTTGTCAGTAACCGTAAGCCGGACCAGCGGACGTCGCCCTTTCAACGCAACAAGCTGTTGTCGAAGAACAAGATTTTCCAGCAGCAGATCGCGGCGAGCATGAAAAGACCGCATAGCGACAACCAACAGGAGCCTCAGCAGGTGTAGCATGCAGTCAGTTTGACACGGAAAAACAAGCGAAAGCAGCTACTCTTTACCAGACTGATTCAAGACCAGATCGCTATTTTGGCGAGGCACAGCTAACCGGAGAGGGGCGCAGCGACTTGCAGACGCTACGCGGCAAAGCGCCCTTCGTGGTGTGCGAAAAGGGTCGACAGCATGGAGTCCCTGTGAGCCTGATCTCTGGGTCGATTGAAGACGACGATCTTTCCTCGCTGGGCACCCACTTCGCAGGCTGTTTCTCCATTGGGTCGCAGCCTATGACATTGCGGGTTGCTACGGTCGACGCCGAAAAGCGGCTGACGCATGCCGCGGAACAAGTGGCGCGCTTATGGATCGCAGCACAAACGGTGAATTCTTCCTGAGCCCAGGAAGCTTCGTTCCTTGCGCCTTCGTAGCTGCTCATAAAGGAGCGATAGAACGCGCTGCGGTTTCCTAAGAAAATTGCTATGACGGACGAGCGATCCCGGTATCCGCGGATGAGAGATCAGGAGTAGGTCATCAGGACGTTCTTGCTGTAGGCGAATTTGTAACGGTCAAAGCACCCAAGAGCCACAAGGATCAACAAGAGTCGAGCGCTACGCGGTAGATTATTCAATCAAAGGTACTTATTTTCACTTGATTAGTGGATCCGGTGCGGCAGGCGCCCGGTTCACTCCGAAAGAATCGGATCCAGAACTTCCTCCGCCTTGGGCCCAAGATCTCGATGGCTTTCGAGAAAACGAACACAGGTATTCCAGCGCAGAATCGCGTCATCGTTCCCTGCGGTCCGCAATCGTTCCGCTTCCTCGAAGAGCCCCAGCGCCTTGACAATCCAATCGTAGACATGGCTGCTGGACCCTGGCCCGCTAGTGTTACGACATGCCTTCGCACGCCGCTCCCAAGCAATTCCAGAATAGTAGGCACGATCATATGCTGATTCAAGGCTGGACACCAGCCCTATGGAGCTGGCAAATGCAGCTGCCTCCTGAGGAATCTCGTCGGTCAGAGCCAGAACCAGGCTGATGCGCGCCTGCCGGTTCGCCGGGTCAATTTCGAGGATGTCGCGGCAGATGCTCTCGGCCTCGTGCGGCTCACCCAGTAAGCGGTAACGCTCTGCCTTAGCCAGCGCGCCGTCCACGCTCTCACGGGAAATCGGCTTTAGTGTGAACATGGGATATCCTCCTTATTACTTGTTAGATGATGTGAAAAAGCTGCTTCAGAGGGTCAAAATATCGGTCCACCACCCGTTCCTTGAGCGGAATAATCGCGTTCTCGGTAATGGTGATCGACTCGGGGCACACCTTCCGGCAGCACGTGGTGATGTTGCAGAAGCCGATATTGTGCTTTTGTTTTAGGTCGCTCACACGGTCTTCCACGTCGAGCGGATGCATTTCGAGCGCCGCAACGTGGACCAGCAGGCGAGGACCGATGAACTGGTCCTGCTTGTGGTGCTCGCGCAGGACGTGACACACATCTTGGCAGAGAAAACACTCGATGCACTTGCGAAACTCCTGCACCCGTTCGACGTCCGCCTGTTGCATGCGCCATGTTCCGTCCGGCGAGTCGGGTGAACGCGGCCTGAATTCCTTGATCGTCTTCTTGGCCCGGAAGTTCCACGACACGTCGGTGACCAGGTCCCGGATCACGGGAAAAGTATGCATCGGCTCGAGGATGACCGGCATCTCCAGTTTGAGATTGCTAAGCCGGGTCATGCACATGAGCTTCGGCATTCCATTGATCTCAGCTGAGCACGAGCCGCACTTGCCGGCCTTGCAGTTCCACCGCACCGCAAGGTCGGGTGCGTCGTTAGCTTGGATTCGGTGCACGGCATCCAGAACCACCATGCCCTCCTCAACCGGCGTGACATAATCCTGGAATTGCCCGCCGGCCGAGTCTCCGCGCCAGATTCGAAACATCGCTTGCGTGGCCATCTATTTCATCTCCTCAATCACGGCCTTCAACTCATCGGGAATTGGTAGGAGAGCGCGCTTCTCGACCTGCATCTGTCCGTCCGCACTGCGCTTGACGATAATGTTGTGCTTGCCCCATTCGGGGTCTTTGCTCGGAAAGTCCTCGCGAAACTGCGCTCCCCGGCTCTCTTTTCGCATCACCGCGGCACGGGTGATTGCCTCAGACACGATCATAAGACTCGCGAGGTCCACGGCGGTGTGCCATCCGTTGTTGTACTCGCGGTTGCCGACGACGCCTGCGCGCTCGGCCCGCGCACGCAGTTGCGCGATCGCCTCGAGTGCGCGCTGCATTTCACTCTCTGTTCGCACGATGCCGACAAGTTCCTGCATCGATTCCTGCAGGTCATATTGAATCTGATACGGATTTTCGCCGGAAGGACCGCGATCGAAGGGCGCGAGGGCGGCGATCGCCGTTGACTGGAGCCGCTGCTCGTCTATCGTTGTCGCGCCGTTGGTCCTAGCAAATTCTGCGGCAAAGCGACCTGCGCGCCGTCCGAACACGACCAGGTCAGAGAGCGAATTGCCGCCCAGCCGATTCGCGCCGTGCAGCCCTGCCGCCACTTCCCCCGCCGCAAAGAGTCCCGGCACGCTGGACATCTGCGTATCGCCGTCAACGCGGATGCCGCCCATCATGTAGTGGGTCGTGGGGCCTACTTCCATCGGCTCTTTGGTGATGTCGAGATCGGCAAGCTGTTTGAACTGGTGATACATGCTGGGGAGCTTGCGCTTGATGTACTCCTCTGATTTCGGAATGCGCTTCTTGATCCAGGAAATGTCGAGATAGACGCCGCCATGCGGCGAACCACGGCCGGCTTTGACTTCGCGATTGATGCATCGCGCGACGTGATCCCGCGTCAGCAGTTCCGGCGGTCTGCGTGCATTTTTGTCGCCTTGCGTGTAGCGCCAGCCTTCTTCTTCGGTGTCCGCAGTCTGTTCTTTGTAGAGATCGGGGATGTCGTCGAACATGAACCGGCGGCCTTCGCTATTGAGTAGAATGCCGCCGTCGCCACGCACGCCTTCTGTTACCAGAATGCCGCGCACGCTGATCGGCCAGACCATGCCGGTCGGATGAAACTGAACGAACTCCATGTCTTGGAGTTCGGTTCCGACACTATAGGCCATCGCAAGGCCATCGCCTGTGTACTCCCAACTGTTGCTGGTAATCTTGAAGGCTCGACCTATTCCTCCGGTGGCCAGCACCACCGCCTTCGCCTGCCACAGATGGAAACGGCCCTTCTCGCGATCGTATCCGCATGCTCCTGCGACGCGCCCCGAGTCCAGCAGGAGGCTGAGCACCGTGCACTCCATGTGGACTTCCATCCCCGTGTGAATGCCGTGGTCCTGGAGTGTGCGGATCATCTCAAGGCCGGTGCGGTCGCCGACGTGAGCCAGGCGGGGATACTTGTGGCCGCCGAAATTCCTCTGAAGAATCCGCCCGTCCTTGGTCCGGTCGAAAAGCGCGCCCCATGCCTCGAGTTCGCGCACGCAATCCGGCGCTTCCTTGGCGTGCAGTTCCGCCATGCGCCAGTTGTTGAGGTACTGCCCGCCGCGCATGGTATCAGCGAAATGTACCCGCCAGTTGTCGCGATCGTCGACGTTGGCCAGAGCAGCGGCAATGCCGCCCTCAGCCATCACGGTGTGCGCTTTGCCGAGCAGCGATTTGCAAACCACTCCCACTTTAGACCCACTGGCCGCGGCTTCGATCGCGGCACGCAGCCCGGCGCCCCCAGCGCCAATTACCAGTACGTCGTAGGAGAACTTCTGAAATTCCGGCATCTACAGGATTCTCCAGTCATGCCAGATACCCATCGAGCACATGCGGACATACACATCCGAAAATGCCACCCAGAGCAGACTCGCCCATGCCCACTTCATGTGTGCTGCATTCAGACAGCTCACACAATCATAGAGTTTGTGCCGCACAGGTTGTTCCGAGATCCGGTCGAAGATCCCTCCGATCAGGTGCCGGAACGCGTGACAACCGAAAATATAACCGGCCAGAAGCACAACATTCACAACTAAAACGAGGCTTCCGATACCGATTCCGAAACCGTCCTGAAATCGGAAGGATATCGCCGCATCGTAGGCCAGAAAGCCCCACACCAGGTAGGAGAGCCGCAGAAAATAGCGATGGAAATTCTGCAGGACCAGCGGAAAGCTTCGTTCGCCCAGATAACTCTTGCGTGGCTCGCTCACCGCACACGCCGGAGGGTCGGCCCAGAACGACTTGTAATACGCGCCGCGGTAGTAGTAGCACGTCAGCCGGAATAAGCCGGGCAGCCAGAGAATGAGAAGCGCTGGAGAAAATGGCAGAAAGTTCGGATACCATCGCGGCTTCGGGCCGAACAGAGCATGTGGCGAGCTGCCGAAGATCTCAGGAGAATAAAAAGGTGAAAGGTAGGGTCCGAACGTGTAGTGGCTGTTCTGCCACGCCGCCCACGTGGAGTACACGACAAACACGCTCAACCCTATGAGAACCACTGAGGGCGAGAGCCACCACGTATCACTCCGAGACGTCTGGCCGAACCTGCCGCCCTTCCAGACGAGATCGGGAGCTGCCATCTTCCCCTCCACGGCGGATACACGCCTGGCTCGACCGCTCCGCCGCTAGCAACGGGATTATAGCAAGAACTTCGCTATCATCAGGTGCGAAGGAGCTAACAGTACGTCTCTATCTCAATGAATGATAAACCGCCTGCCGCACCGGATCCACTGCAGGCCACCCCGCTCTCGCTGATTTCAGGCGGGCGGGTAACCTTGAGCAGGATGGACTGTTCCCTAACCCACAGGTTTGGGAACAGTGCTGTCCGTCACTTTCGAACATCCATTTTCAGCAGTTTACGAAGGCGCGACCGGGGAGCCTTTTGGAACGATCTTGCGCGCTCTGAGGCTCGACAAGGAACGCTGCGTGCGTTCGTGATAACAGTGTTTAGCGTGAAATGAGAACCGAACTTCCCGAAAAACGTGGCCGCGGGAACTTCGATACATCGATGCCGGCAGCATCGTGATTGATCTCCGCAAATCCATCCAATGTCCTGCGCCTGTCTCTCGCTTTTGCCATCGAACTGCCTCCGTCTCAGAAGTTGACGGACTCGGCCCGGGTGCCATCGGTTTAGTAAACTCTCCAACGGGGGCAAGCTGTCACCAGCTGCCGCCAAATCACGAATCGGCAGCACGCCGGAACCACGCTCCATAACGGGCACAAAGCTCCAGAGAAACCACGGTCATAGCTTGCCGAGCCGTCGGATTAATTTGATGTCTTAAGTCAGTTTCTGGTATTGGGAACGGCGACAACCGCCCTGCGCGGCTCCATACTGACTGTTGGCTTCAACTGAGAATTAATTGCTTCAAATCCGAGAGTCTTCAGGAGTAGATTCGGAGCATCCTTCAGCATGAGCGGCTCGGAGGGAGCGAGGAGATGACCAGCAGGCTAGCGGCGAATGTTGGGGCGTTAGCGATGGCCGTGACGCTGCTTGCAGGACCGGCAACGCGAGCGCAAGAGCATGTGCGCCTGATGCCGCAGTTGGGGGTAAGTCCGATCGAATCGGCGGCTCTTTCTCCCGATGCACGCTTCGTGCTTACCGGTGGCGATGACGGAACAGCGCGGCTATGGGATGTGGCGACCGGCAAACAGATTCGCTCGTTTAGAGGCCATACAAACAGGGTGAACTCGGTGGCCTATTCCGCGGATGGCCATACCGTGCTCACCGGCAGCTACGACAACTCGGCGCGGCTGTGGGATGTGGCCAGCGGGCGGGAACTTCGCACCTTTACGGGTCATTCGAACTGCGTTCTGTCGGTGGCATTCTCGCCTGACGGCCGCTCCGTGCTCACCGGAAGCGATGATCGAACTGCGCGGCTGTGGGACGTGGTCAGCGGGCGGCAGATTCGTTCCTTCACAGGGCATACAAAGGCGGTCAGCTCCGTGGCCTTCTCTCCGGATGGCCGCTTCGTGCTTACTGGAAGCCAAGACAAGACAGCGCGACTGTGGGACGCGGCCAGCGGTCAGCAGATTCGCTCCTTCGCAGAAGTTGAATCTGAGATGAGTTCCGTCGCCTTCTCTCCGGACGGCCGTTACGTAGTCACGGGCGCGGGCTACTTTGCGCGGCTCTGGGATGCGGCCGGTGGTCAGCAGATTCGTTCCTTCGAGACCCATCCAGGTTTCGTCGAAGCTGTGGCATTCTCACCGGATGGCCGCTCTTTGCTCATCGGAACCACGGAGGGAATGGTTGAACTGCTGGACGCAGCCACTGGCCGGACGATTCGTACTTTTGCAGGGAAGACGGATGGGGCCGCCAACACAGGCGATCTAAAGCAGGTCATGTCGCGGGCGATGGATTCGTGGGACAAGATACTGGAGAGGCGCGCTCCCTCGTTCGATTCAGTAGCCTTCTCCAGCGATGGCCGTTTCGTGCTCGCCGGGAGTGGTGACCAATCCGCGCGATTGTGGGACGCGACCAGCGGCGAACAGATTCGCTTATTCGAAGGGCATACAGATGTGGTCAATTCCGTGGCCGTTTCCCCAGATGGCCGTTTCCTGCTGATTGGAAGCGAAGACAAGACAGCTCGCCTGTGGGATGCAACCACCGGAGCGCAGATACGCTTATTCGAGGGGCACACAAAAGGGGTCAGCTCAGTGGCTATCTCCGCAGACGACCGCTTCGTGCTGACTTGTGGGGACACCTCGACTCGGCTGTGGGACGCTGCCACAGGGAAGGAAATTCGCTCCTTTTTAGGTTTTACGTCCGTGGCTTTTTCTCCGGATGCGCGGCTCATTCTGACGGGCGGCGTCGACAACACAGCGGAGCTTTGGGATACGGCCAGCGGTCAGAAGATTCGGACCTTCAAAGGCCCTCAGCCTCCAGCGGGGAGCCACGACGAAGCAACGCGCTCGTCGGAGATCGAGGTTACGTCGGTAGCCTTTTCTCCCGATGGCCGCTCCGTGCTGACGGGCAGTGGAGGGGTACTCAATAACTCGGACTTTACGGCGCGGTTGTGGGATGCGGCCACGGGACAACAGATTCGCGCCTTCAAGGCGCATACAGCTCCGATCCTGGCGGTGGCCTTCTCTGCGGATGGCCGTTTTGTGCTCACCGGGGGCGAAGACAAGACGGCGCGGCTTTGGGATGCGGCCACAGGACAACAGATTCGAATCTTCCAGGGGCACACGAAAAGAGTGACCTCCGTGGCCTTGTCCCAGGATGGCCGCAACGTGCTCACCGGAAGCTGGGACAATACGGCACGGCTGTGGGATGCAGCCACGGGCCGGCAGATTCGCGTCTTTGAAGGGCATACCAACTGGGTCGATTCCGTGGCCTTCTCCCCGGATGGCCGCAATGTCTTCACCGGCAGTGACGACACAACCACGTGCCTTTGGGATGCAGCCAGCGGCAAGCAACTGGCTACGTTGCTCAGCTTCGACGCTGGTGGATGGGCGGTGACTGACCCGGAAGGCCGCTATGATGCCAATGACCCCGACAACACGCCGGGGTTGGTTTGGGTTGCGGATAATCTGCGGACGATCGAGCTCAAGCAACTCAAAGACAACTACTACACGCCGAACCTGCTGGCCGGCATTGTCAAACGGGAGCGGCAGCCCGAGGTGAAGGGCCTTGACCTTGTGCCTGCTCCGCCGGAAGTGGCCATCGCATCTCCTTACCAGGCGGGAAGCAAGCGCCTCATCCTGAATATTACAGACCAGGGCGGTGGAGTAGGCCGCGTCGTCGTGAGCGTGAATGAGCGAACGGTAGCAGTGCTGGAACACCCTGTGGCCAACCTCAAGTCAAACAAGCCCGGCAATGCCGGCAAGGCCGAGGTGGCCGTGGACCTGGGCACTGCGACACTCAAGCCCGGCGAGAACACGGTGAAAGCCTACGCGTTTGATGCAGGCAACCAGATCCGGAGCCATGAGACCGCAGCGACCTTTACGGTTGCCGCAAAGAGCAAAGGGATTGCCCCCGAAGCCGACGATGCCCTGACTCCCGACTACAAGCCGCAGTTCTACGGCATCGTCGTTGGCACTGCGAGCTTTGGCGACCATAAGATGGACCTGATGTACCCTGCGCACGATGCGCGGAGCATGATGACTGGCCTTCAAATCGGGGCAGGCAATTTGTTTGGCGGGGAAAATGTTCACCTGCGTCTGCTAACCACTGATGCGAAGGAAGAAAGCGGTCAGCCCAAGAAAGAGAACATCGCTGCCGCCTTTGCGGAAGTGATGAAAAATGCAAAGCCGAACGATGTGTTGCTGGTGTATCTCTCTGGTCACGGCATAAACCTGCGGAGCGAAAAAGACAGTTACTACTACCTGACCACCGATGCCCGCAGCCTTGAGATCGAGAACAACCCGGCGCTCAGGGAACTGTCGACCGTGAGCAGCGCCGAGCTAAAGCAGTGGCTTGGCGCGAAGAACATGCCGCTGAAGGAAGTGCTGATTCTGGACACATGCGCTGCAGGAGCAGCAAACGAAGAGCTGCTGAAACTGGTGGAGAAGCGCGATGTGCCTCCAGACCAGCGCCGCGCCGTTGAGTTTCTGAAGGAGGCAACGGGCACCGTCATCCTGATGGGCTCCGCGGCGGACAAGGTGAGCTACGAGGCGAGCAAGTATGGCCAGGGGCTGCTTACATATGCGCTACTCGAAGGCATGAGGGGGCGCGCGGTCGGAGAAGGCGGACAACTGAACGTGAGCCGCTGGTTTCAGAGCGCAAGCGAAGAAGTGCCGCTGCTCGCGCAGAACATTGGGGGCATCCAAAAGCCGCAGATCGCTGCGCCCAAGGGAGTCGGCTTTCCCGTAGCGCTGCTCGACCCCTCTGACGAGGCGAAGATTCCGTTGGCGGCCATCAAGCCGGAGTTGCTTCACCTGAGCTGTCACGATGAGGACGACAACGATCCTCTGGGCCTGGCAGCAGTTGTGCGGGCACAGTTGCGGGAAATCAGCCATCCCTCGATGCGCGGGCGGGAAACGGAGCCGCCGATTGTCTACCTCGATGACCTGACCGATGGCCCTATCGACTCGCTGATACCAAAGATTGTTTACAGCGTGCAAGGGGAGACGGTGAGCCTGAGACTGAGGATTGATCAACCAGGCAAGACGCTTGGAGAAGAACGACTCAGCCTGAGCAGCGCGGATAAGAATGCCCTGGCGAGTGCGGTGGCCGCGAAGTTGATTGACATGGCTGCGCAGGTCCCGCTCAAGGACGCTACCCCTTGATCGCGCATGACCGCGCGGATCCGGCCATCGCACCACAAAGAATCCTAAATTGATGCTAAATCTCTAGTGCCGTATCGACAGTGCTCCGCGGACAGAACTTGTCCCGCTCCGATGCTGACGGCGCGGAGCGGTGTGGATACGGCGATTTGTACTAAACCGAGTGGGGATTTGGCAGGACAATTGCTTTAAGGAGATTCATTGCAGTGCAGCAATTTCGTGCGGACTTCGACACAGAGTTTTGTGACTGCGGCGATGGCTGCGGCGGGGTGCAGCATGCAATTTGTCCTGCCAAATCGTACACCGCTTCCAGCTACCCGCGAAGCGGGTTTAGTACGAATCGCGTTAGCACTCATTGTCCGAAACGACGCATCTACGACCGGCGTCCGCGTAGCGATAACTGAGAATTATCTGAGCATACGCCCGCACCTGCCTTGGGACCAGGTGCCTTGGGAAAGTGAATCTGAACACAAGTCCCAAATTCATCAACGATTTGGCCTAGCGCACCTGGTGTCTTTGTATCGCCTGTGTAGATGAATCTGTAGCGCTAATTGCTCCCTTGCCGTAGCCATGAAAACCGCCATTTCTAGCGAGATTGCAAGCCTTATTAATTATTTGGTGTCGACTTTTGCAGGGCTATCGTATTGGCGAGATCAATCCGAGATTGAGGAGACGAAGCTCCGCTGCGCGGCGACTCACCTTGTATCGAATAGATAATGTCTGTATGACATAGTCGGCTTCGCTCTCGTCAGCTTCGATTCGCAATAGACCTTTTCGCAGAAAGGTCTCCGGCATCAACAAAGCTGCAGCGCATCTGTTCGCTTCAATTTCATCCCGTTCGGTCGCTTCGGCGGATATAGAGTTCCGATAATCTATTCGGAAATCTTCATCGAAATGTCTCCGCGCTCGTTTGTGAAGGAAGAAGTGGCCGATCTCGTGGGCGATTGTGAAGCGCTGTCGGTTCTCGTGTTGGGCAGAATTCACGGCATGCGGTTTTGCCGTTCCGGATGAGAGCTCCCGAGACATCATCTGTGGTGGGTGCGTAGCCGCGCATCTCATCCCGTAGCGATCTCCTGACCGTCGGAGCATAGTCTTCAGCCCAGATCGGCCAACCGGCGGCAGCGAACTCCAGCTTCGCAGTTCCAAGATGATCACCCGCATAATAAGTCGTTGTGGTCAAGGGGATCAACTCATCTTGGGCCGGTTGCGACTGGTCGATTATGGCAGTGACGTTGGTCGCTCCCCCCAGTTTACGACGCTCGAATTAAGAGAGC
>Ga0207048_10375_pt1 | contig 12454 bp, 13 predicted proteins | sample Alteio_BWMinCont_65_FD_153301 | JGI IMG/M metagenome (GOLD analysis project Ga0207048, IMG submission 153301) | Enriched cells from forest soil in Barre Woods Harvard Forest LTER site, Petersham, Massachusetts, United States -... | ecosystem: Environmental > Terrestrial > Soil > Temperate forest >...
AAGTTCCCGGACAAGACCACGCACCAGCTTTTCCTCGAGCCCGAGGGATTGAACACGCACGAGATCTACGTCAACGGCATGAGCACGTCGTTGCCGGTCGAGGTTCAGTTGGCGATACTGAAGTCCATCCCCGGCCTTGAGACCGCGGAAATGCTGCGTCCCGGCTACGCCATCGAATACGACTCGATTGATCCGACCGAACTCGAGCGCACGCTCGAAACGAAGAAGATCGCCGGATTATTCCTAGCCGGCCAGATTAACGGAACCAGCGGATACGAAGAGGCCGCCTGCCAGGGCCTGATGGCCGGGATCAATGCCGCCCTCAAGGCGAAGAACGAACCTCCGCTGGTTCTGGATCGCACCGAGGCCTACACCGCAATCCTCATCGACGACCTGATCTCGAAGGGCACCAACGAACCCTACCGGATGTTCACCTCGCGGGCCGAGTTCCGCCTGCATCTGCGCATCGACAATGCCGATCGCCGCCTAACCCCGCACGGCCGCAGAATCGGATTGATCTCCGACGCAGCGTGGAGGGATTTCGAGGCCAAGCAAAAGCGGCTGGAAGCAATGAAACAGTTGTTGGAGAAAACGAAACTCACAAGCGCGATGCTGGAAAAGGTCGCAACCGCAGAAGTGTTAGCTGCCTGTCATCCCGAGCGAAGTGAGGCGGAGCCGAACGAAGTCTATGTCATCCCGAGCGCAGTCGAGGGACCTTGTGTTTCTGTGCTCCATGCTAATCTGCTTTCTGCCGCCGTTGGTCAAACCTGCGCCCAACTCCTCAAGCGTCCCGAGATCACCGTCGAAAACTTGGCACCGGTCCTATGCGAATTAGACCCAGCATTCTTCGAACGAGAGGAAATCCGCGCCAATCCGTGCGAATCCGTGGCCGCTCTTTCTTCCGAAGTGCGCAACGAACTCAAGTCGGTCGAAACCGAGATAAAATACGAAGGCTATCTCCTCCAGCAACAGCGCGCCATCGACCGACTGAAGAAAGCTGAGCAACGAGCCATCCCCGACTGGTTCGATTACCACTCGGTCAGCGGCCTCTCTAAGGAAATGCAGGAAACCTTGCTAAAGATAAGGCCGCGCACCCTGGCCCATGCCTCCCGAATTCCGGGCGTGACCCCCGCGGCAGTTTCGTTGGTCCACGTCTACATCGAGATTCAAGCCAAACGCCGCCAACAAGCAGCAGTCCTCTAAACGTACGTAGGGGGGACGCCCTCGTCCTCCCATCTGAGCAAAGCTCGGCAGTCTCGCAACGCTGTCCGAAAACAGCCAGACATTTTCACGCCGAGGGATTATCTTGGTAGCACGGCGCATGACTCCGACCTTCTACACCCAAATCGAAAGTCCGATCGGACCCTTGCTGCTGGCCGCTGACGACGCCGGCCTGCGGCAAATCCTTTTCGTAAACGGAAGGCACCCGGCAAAACCAGAATCTTCCTGGAAAGAAGATCGCGTCCCGCACGGCGAAACCATCCGCCAACTCAAAGCCTACTTCGCCGGACACCTCGAAAACTTCGATCTCCAGCTTGCGCCGGAAGGCACTCCGTTCCAACTGGGAGTGTGGCGCTCCCTTTGTGAAATCCCCTTTGGCCAGACGATCTCCTACGGCGAGCTAGCCAGCCGAATCGGAAATCCAAAAGCCTCCCGAGCGGTAGGCCTAGCCAACGGCTCCAACCCGATCCCCATCGTGATCCCCTGTCATCGCGTGATCGGCAGCAATGGCAAGCTCACAGGCTACGGCGGCGGCTTGCCTATCAAAGAGAAGTTGCTTGCCCTCGAACGGCGCCAACTCCGGCTACTTTGATCCGCGCTTTTCTGGCGATTTTGAATTGGCGTTGCGGACCTGTCCTGGAAACCAAGTTAGGGTAAAATTAAGAGGTTATTTTCAATCTTGATGGAGATCCCAGTCTGATGCGGTTCGTCCTGGTTTTCTTTACACTTCTTGGCTTTATAGCGTCCGGCCTGGCGCTCCGGGAGCATTACCGGACTGACTCGTCCCCCTGCAGCATCAACGAACGCTGGGATTGTGGAATTGTCAATCACAGCCCGTTCGCGGTTCTTGCCGGAATCCCGGTGGCTGTCATCGGAATGGCGGGTTATGTGCTTCTGGCGGCGCTGGCGGCTAAACGCGCCTATCGCCTGTTTCTGGCCGCGGCGCTAATCGGTCTCTCATTTTCTCTCTACCTGGCGCACGTGGAAGCGCATATCCTCGGAGTGTGGTGCATATACTGCGTTGCCTCCCTGGCCGCGATTTCTTTGCTAACACTATTGGGTTTTGCAACAATTGTGACTATGCGCAGCAGAAATGCCAGTGCATGAATATAGGAAGGTCGACACCAAACTTGCCATGAAAAGAAACTTGGTTGGACTTGCTTTTTCCGTTGCCTTGTTGGTTTCCGCGACTTTTGCCCAGGAGTCCGTCAACCCGGCCCTGCGTCCGCCAAAAGGCTCGCAGATCGCGATCGTAGTCTTCGAGGACCTGCAATGCCCGCAATGCCGGCGCGAGGCTCCTCTCGTCCAGCAAGCGGCCAAGACCTACAAGATTCCCGTCGTTCGCCACGACTTCCCGCTGCCCATGCACAACTGGTCTTACGAAGCAGCGGTGATGGCTCACTATTTTGACAGCCACTCCAAGCAACTGGGGTCAGACTTCCGCGACTACATCTTCGAGCACCAGCCCGAGATCTTTCCTACCAACCTGCGCCAATTCGCCGAGAAGTTTGCCGCCGACCATAAAGTGGATTTGCCTTTCGTGATCGATCCGCAGGGGAAGTTCGCCGCTGAAGTCAACGCCGAGCGCGACCTGGGAAAGTCACTCCAACTGGAGCATACGCCGACGATCTACGTGGTCAGCAGCAAGCCTAATGGACATCCCTTTGTGGAAGTCAAGGAGCCGAGCGCCGAGCTTTTCCGGTCAATCGACGCCATGAAGGCAGAGTAGAGCGTCAGAACCGCATCGTCCTCAATGCAGGCTCGATTGAGGGCAGGGGAGATTGAGATTCCATGCCTCTAAGCTTCGCAAAAGACATTCGACCCTTGTTCCGTGATACTCCCGACATCGACACGATGAAGGATTTTGGTATGGATCTCTCGTCATTCGCCGATGTGAAAGCCCAAGCCGAAGAAATCTATGCTCGCGTTCTCGACGGCAGCATGCCCTGCGACAAGCCCTGGCCCAAGGATCAAGTTGCCCGGTTCAAGCGGTGGATGGAAGAAGGCATGGCGCCTTAGCGCGGATTTCGTCATCCTCTTTCGAAGGCGTGCTTCTTCTCCAACTCCTCCAGCGCCGTTCGCATATCCGCCTCGAATGTCGCAGCCCGTTCCATCAATGAAGAATTCGCCGTGGTCCAATCCCCCTCGATCTTGATTAGCCCCTGGGCTTCAAGCTTCTTGGCGACCTCCAGAAGATGCTCAGACGAGGTTTCCACATAAAGAGCCTCGGCGGGATCTCCCATCCAAACGGTTCCGCCCACCAGTCGCGTCTGCCAATACGCTTTCCTCGTCAGCAGCAACGCCATCTCCTCATCGCTGGCCTTGCCAAACACCCATTTGCTGCGCTTGAAGTCATAGTGACGGCTGGAAAACTGCACGGGCACGAGCTTTCCGGATTTCACGAACTCCAACTGCCTGTGGTCCACTTCCTTGCGCAACGCATTGATCACTGGGTTCTCAGCGTCCTTCGGCTCAAGCGACGGCATCACCTCCCGAACCGTAGCCGAGAGGTTCACCGCCACGGGCGCGTGCAACCCAGCCGAGTTCTCAAGCCGGATGTCGCCATGCAAAAAGAAAAAATCAGCCCCCGAAGTAGACTTGCGAAAGGGCCACTCCAGATGAAACGAAAGTGGCAACCCGGTCCGGGTCACATAGATTTTCTTCTGCCCACCGCCATTTCCCGCCGCTGGTTCGCTCATCGCTCTCTCCCACAAACTGGCGATATTCTACCCCGAGCCACCGTTACTTTGTGCGGAGACTGGCGACTCGCCCGTTCATTCGGGGGAAACCCAACACTCCGTTCCACTGTTACGATCTTGATTCTTGATTGACAAGATCCCCGCGCCAAATGAAAAAGGCGGCCCAAAGGGCCGCCTCCACCGAGAACTGATAACTGAGAACTGAGAACTGTAGTTAACTATTTGCCAGCCGCTGCAGTTCTGGCCTTCACATTTGGAACCGTCTCGCTGCCCAGAAGCGCCGTGATTTTCGCCACCACATCGGCCATGCTCCGTCCAGTATCGATATTCGCGTCTACCGCAGGATGCCGTTCCCCATCGGTGTGCATCACCAGAACGCGCGTCGCCGCCTGCGCCTTCTTGATCACGTAAGGCAAATGATGCCGGTCGTTCTTGGTCAAGGTGGGACCAAGAATCACCAGGTCGAACGCCCCCCTGCGCACTGCCTCATCGATGCCCTTGCGGCCCACGGCGGTCTCTACCTGATGGCCCGCCTTCTGGATGGAAACTGCTTGTGAGGCAACCACTTCCGCATCGCCCTCACCGTATAAAATCTTGAGCTGAAATGACGACTTCTCACTTTTTGCCATGATTGATCAGAGCCAGCCTTTCTTGCTGCTGACCTATCACGGTAGCAATACTCGGAAGACAAGAGAACGTCACCGAAGACCAATCCCGAATAGGAAATAGCGCGGTGCGATGCTGCCCTGGCGTGTTATAAGAATCGTCGCTGCGTCGCACTAATTTTCTGTTAAACCGCTTCGGCACCGATTCCACCTGCAATTCCTCATGTGCCGACGTACAATAAAGCCGCTTGGGCTGTATGACGTCAACGAATCCAGTGCCTGGGGGGAAATACGTCATGCGCGTGCTAGCTGTCTGTATCATCCTGATCGGTCAGTCGCTTCTCGCCGTGTTCGCCGCTGCGCAGGCGCAACCGGCCGACCCGACTTCTACCGCCACCTGCGATTTCCAGGACGGCAACGAAATCACCGCAAAGTATTTCGGCTCCGTCATGAGTGATAAAGACCTGCCCCACAACGGCAAAGTATGGTTGCCGGGTGGTTCTCCTATTACTCTGTTCACCCAGGTCGCGCTCGTGCTAAACCACGTCGACATTCCCGTCGGCGCGTACAGTGTGTACGTCCTCCCCAACAAAAAAGAGTGGACTCTGATCGTCAACAAGAACGTCTCCAGCCCCAAGACGTACGACGAAAAACAAGATCTCGTGCGTGCTCCCATGGAATTAGGAATTGTCAGCTCGCCACCTAAACAGTTGGACCTTTCGTTCGCCCACGTCGCCCCCAAGCAATGCAGCATCCGCATCTATTACGAGACCACGGGAGCGTTCGTTGAATTCAACGAGAAGTAGCGGGTGTGGCGCGGACCTGCCATGAGCGCAGTCGAAGGGCCCCTCGCCCGCGTTGTTGCGGAAGGATCAATTTGTTTTTCCGGCCCCGTCAACTCTTCAGCATCGCCGATAGCGCCCGCACCACCTTCGCGTCGGTCATAAGATAGCGATTTTCCGGAGGATGCAATGCTCCCCCAAACGTGATCTCCGGCCGCGCCTGCGTCGACGGATCGAACGCGGTTCCCGCCGCCGTCAGATGCACCTGCCGGCAACCCGTCCGCTCGATCACCTCTTTCGCATTCCAAAGCTGAATCCCGCCGCCCGGCAGAATCTCGATACGATCGCCTGCCCGTTCGATCAGGTTCTTGATCAACTGCACTCCCTCTGGCACGCTTTCTTTCTGCCCGCTGGTGAGGATTCGCGTCATATTCAGATCCACCAGTTGCTCCAGAGCTTCGAACGGATCAGGAGTCACATCGAACGCCCGATGAAAAACAGCTTGGCGTTTCCCGATCAACTGCCGAATCCGCCCGCATCTGGCAAGATCAAGTCTTCCGTCAGATTGCAGAATGCCAAACACAACGCCGTCGGCTCCGTTCTCGATTGCCGCTTCCGCGTCACGTTCCATCGTCGCCATCTCGGCCTCGGTGTAGCAGAACCCTCCACTCCGTGGACGCACCATCACCATGATCGGAATCTTCAGTCTCCGCTTCGCTTCCTGAATCGTCCCCACCGAAGGCGTCAACCCGCCAAGAAAAAGCGCTGAGCAAAGCTCCACTCGATCCGCTCCGCCTTTTTCTGCTTCGATAGCATCGTCAATCGATCCACAACAAATCTCTAGCAGCACATGTGCCATGGGTTCCCCATCTTTTCAGATTCTGAATTCATTAGTACGAACGAAACGCATAACTTCTGGCACAATCATCGCATGCGCTCTCATTTGCTCGTATTCTTGTTTTTCGCCGCTTCCCTGGTCGCGCAGAACCCAACCATCCAGAAATCCAACACCACCGAGAATCTCCGCGGCATCAGCGCGGTCTCGAACCAAGTCGCTTGGGCGAGCGGCACTCATGGAACCTATCTCCGCACGACCGATGGCGGAAACTCCTGGCAACCCGCACAGGTTCCCGGCGCGGAGGCCCTCGACTTCCGTGATGTCGAAGCCTTCAGCCTCGATTTCGCTTACCTCCTGAGCGCCGGCCCCGGCCAACAGTCGCGCATCTATAAAACCATCGATGGCGGCAAGACTTGGGCGCTGCAATTTACCAATGAAAATCCCAAAGGCTTTTTCGATTGCATGGCATTCTGGGATCGCGATCACGGCATCGCAGTCGGCGATCCTGTGGCAGACAGTTCAGGCAAGCTTAAATTTGAATTGATCGCAACCGAAGACGCCGGCAAAAACTGGAAACCGATTCCTTCCGAATCTCTTCCCCCAGCCGTCGAAGGCGAAGGCGCATTCGCCGCCAGCGGAACCTGCATCGCGGTCCAAGGCAGCAGCAACGTTTGGTTCGCCACCGGCGGAAAAGTCGCGCGCGTTTTCCGCTCCACCAACGCCGGCAAAACCTGGACCGTCGCCGACACACCCATAATCCACGGCCCAGACTCCGCCGGCATTTTCTCCATCGCTTTTCGCGATGCAACCTACGGAGTGATCGCCGGCGGAGACTACAAACATCCCGAGCAGGACGGTCCCAATCTCGCCTTCACCAGCGACGGCGGCCTCACTTGGAAGCTGTCCACCATCACACCGCAAGCCTATTTTTCCGCCCTAGCTTTCGCCAAGCCCGGCGCCACAAGCACAGCCGTGCTGGTCGTGGGGACAACCCGAGCCGCCTACGCCGATGACATCGCGACGAAATCGTGGCAGAAAACCTGGGACTTCAATCTGAACGCCCTGAGCGTAAGCCCAGCCGGCAACGCCATCGCCGTCGGCCTTAAAGGCCTGATCGTCACCTTCGCCCCCGCCCGCTGAGCCCATTTCGAGCCTGATTTCGTCCCCAACTTTTTACATCCCGGCGACGTACGCCTGACATCTGCCTGCGTTCCAATCGGTAGCCTCGAAACTGCAAGCGAAATTGAACCACGGACCTGTCCGACTCCAATTTAAACGCGAATCGAGACGAAAGAGCTTCACAGCCGGTCCGAGCAATTCGCAAAATCAGAAGAGGAGAATATGAAGAAGTACTCGTTGTTTTGTCTTTTCGTGTTACTCACACTCGTGGGAAGCCGGTCCGCTCTGTTCGGTCAGCAAGCTCCCTACAAGCAGACCAATCTGGTCGCCAATGTTTCTGGCGTCGCGAATCACACCGACTCTCAACTCTCAAATCCCTGGGGAATTTCTTTTCTGCCGGGTAACCCGTTCTGGATTTCGAACAACAATGGCGGCACATCTACCCTGTACGACGCGCAAGGCAACAAACAAAGCTTGGTGGTTGGAATACCCGGCGCGTCGGTGAATCCCTGCAACCCGGGTTGTCCTACCGGCACGGTCGCCAACAACAGCACCGATTTTAATGGTGGGGCATTCATTTTCGATACCGAGGACGGCATCGTCGCCAACTGGACCGGCGCGAACAACGCGGTCGTGGCATTCGATAATTCCGCCAATGGCGCTGTCTACAAGGGGCTTGCCCTGCTTACCAACGGATCGGGGAACTTTCTGCTCGCCGCGAACTTCCGCTCCGGCAGCATCGACGTGCTCGATCGAAACTTCAAAATGACGGCGCTCGCCGGCTCGTTCACCGACCCCCATCTTCCGCAGGGATTTGCGCCGGACGGCATCCACATCATTAACAACCAGGTCTACATCACCTATGCGATGCAGGATTCCGCTAAACACGATCCCACGCCGGGCGCCGGCAGCGGAGTCGTGGACGTTTTTGACGACAACGGGAACTTCGTCAAAACCTTCGCTTCCGCAGGAACCCTGAACGCACCCTGGGGCGTAGTCGCGACGCCCGCAACCTTCGGGACTTTTTCCAACGCCATCCTGGTGGGAAATTTCGGGGACGGCAAGATCAACGCATTCGATTCCACCGGAAAATTCCTGGGTCAGGTGGCCGATTCTGGAAACAACGTGATCGTCAATCCCGGCCTCTGGGACATGGTTTTTGGCGCAAGCGGCACCGGCGATCCGAATACTCTGTACTTCACCGCCGGCGGCAGCTCCCAGACCAGCGGCTTATTCGCCACGCTCGTCCCGACTTCGGCGGTAACCCATGGCGACTTTTCGCTGGCTCTTTCGGCGCAGAGTGCGACCGTCGTTGCGGGACAATCAGCCACGCTGACGGTCAGCGCCAGCGCCGTGGGAGGATTCAACGCTCCCATTTCGCTGTCCTGCACCCAACTTTCCGGCGTGACCTGCTCCTTGTCCCCGGCTACCATCACTCCGGGATCGAGTACGGCCAAGTCCACGTTGATGTTTACCGCCGCCGCGAATCCGCCGACTGGAGGATACGGACCCAACGGCATGACCATGGGTTGGCTGTCGCTCTCAGGTGCAGGCTTGTTCGGAATGGTCTTTGCAACCCGCAAAAATAACCGTAAGCCGGAAGCAAAGTTCCTGAAGCGCGGATTGTTGATCGGTAGTGTGGGTCTGCTGGCGCTGTATGCGATCTTCACGATCGGCTGCGGGGGCACCAGTTCAACCTCGAACCGCCAGCAGCAAAAGAGCACCGTTACAGTGATGGTGACCGGCACATCTGGGTCGATCAGCCATTCGACGCCAATCACCCTCACAATCCAGTGATTGCAAAGAAAGCAACCGGAGGGCGAGCAGCTCGCCCGTTCCATACTGACGAAACCCGCCCTGCGGCGGGTTTTGCAGTTAGACCGATCGCGTGTGGCCGATCTTTCGCATTCCGTGCAAACGGCTAGGCCATCGATCACTTAAGGGTGGCCTAGCCTTTGTTCGCGAAGCAGCACCTTCGACCGCCCGCCTTGCCATTTAACGCTGCGAAGGCTTGCGTAATGCTACCTGCAAACGCCGAACCCGCGGACGCAATCACCATTTGCGCCGCCCTCGCCCTCAGTACGTTGCTGTGAACCCCTGATAACTCTTCCCCGTCGCTTCAAAACGTCCAGCGATGACGTGGTTGTCATTGACGCCGCCCGGACGAGTGTTAGTCCGCCCTTTCGGATCGTTAAACCGGTAGTGCTTGCCGCCGGTCCGAAGCGCGCCGTGATAATTGCCACTGGAGTCAACCCATTCGAGCACCACGTCGCCAGCGTTGTTGAGCGAGTGCGGAATGGTCTGGGCCGCGCCCGGCATATTGATCGTGATGTATTTCTTGCCGTTCGACAGCGCCCCTTCATAAGTACCAGAGGAGTTGATCCAAAACATGCTGATCAACCCCGAATCGTTGATCCCCCAGGCTCCCGAAGCCGTCGCCGTTGGCACATCGAGGGTCGTGTACTTCTTGCCATTCCACAGGAACCCGTGTTCGGCGCCTGCACTATCAAGGTAGAAGCCGGTAATGTTTCCCTGCTTATTGATGCCCAGCGCGTAAGACCCAGTCCCCGCCGGACCAACATCGGTGAACTTGGCTCCCTTATACAGGAATCCCTGGGCCACGCCATTCGAATTCAAGTAATAGCCCACGATCGCGCCGGCGGAATTGATGTTGTAGCAAAAAGTCCCACCCGTAGCGTTAGGGTCGTCGATATTTGTCGCCTTCCCGCCCGCGATCAGCAACCCGTGCTCGGCCCCGCTACTATCAACATAGGATCCGACTACCGCTCCCGCGTTGTTGATTCCATAAATGTCAGTCTCGGACGCACCCTTTACGTTGATGCTTTGAAACTTGAACGTTAGTTTTGATGTGTCCTGCGCCGTGGCCACGAAAGCTACCGCCAGCCCTGCCACCAGCCAACTAAGATTCCGCTTGCTCATCTGTTTTTCCTCCGTAAGCAGATTCCCCGCTCAGCTCCTCAATACGTTGCCAGAAAGCCTTTGACCACGCCTTGCTGCGTAGTGAACGTCCCGACGATCGTGTTGTGATCGTTGATCCCGTATCCGAAAGTCCGGTCGCCGCCCGGAACATGAAACTTGTAATACGTGCCGCTGTGCAGCAACGCCCCGCCATACGTGTCGCCCGCGCCTTCCCACGAATAAACAACGTCGCCCGACTTGCTGATGGCGCCAGCATCCGAGTCAGGCTCTTTGGGCACATCGATCGTCGTGTACTGCTTGCCGTTGTAGCGAGAGGACTCGGCGTTTCCCGCCGAATCAATCCACACTTCGGTCATCACTCCTGCATTATTGATCCCGCCGCCGAGCGTCAACAGAGCGCCGGGAACATCCAGCGTGGTGTAATTGCCGTCCTTCAACAGGAACCCATGCGAGCCGTTCGAGTCCCCAAAATTCCCGTTGACGTCCCCGTGGTCGTTGATCCCGATGGCTTGCGAGCCGGTCGAGCCCGCCGGGCCAATGTCGCTGAACGTTCCTTCCTGATATAAAAAAGCCTGCGCATTGTGGCTGGTCGAATTCGCATACCAGCCCACAATCCAGCCTTTGTCGTTGATGCCGAAACAGTAGGTGCCCGTGCCATTGGGATCGTCGATCTTCTTCATCTTCCCGCCCACCACCCGGAAGCCGTGCCGCACGCCCCCGCCGTCGACGAACGATCCCACGATCGAACCCGCGTTGTTGATGCCATAGATGGCTGTGCTTTGCGCTCCCGGAATTTTGAACGTCGTAAAGGTGAAGGTTAGCTTCGGAGTCTCCGCAACCGCCGCTGCCAAAAGCAGCGCCAAAATCACTACCAGGCGAACCAGATTCAAGCTGCCATGTCTCATTGATGTCTCCTCACCCAGGAATTGTTAACCACTGTACACTGCGAAGCTGGAGCCAGATCAATACGTCGCTTTGAAAGCTTCCGCCACGGAGCCGCCACTAGTGTGGTAAACCCCTACCACCAGGTTGTGATCGTTAATGCCGTCTCCGTAGGTGCCATTCGTTCCCTTCGGGTCATCGAACTTGTAAACCTTTCCGCCCGTGCGCAGCGCCCCGTGAAAAACGCCGGCCGAATCCGTCCAGGAATAAACCACATCGCCCGCCGAGTCGATGCCATGCGGATAGCAGCTCACCGCTCCCGGGACTTCGATCTTGGTGTACTTCGTGCCGTTGTAAATAGCGCCGTTGGTTCTGCCGCTGGAATCGATCCATTGCACCGACACCAACCCGTTATTATTAATTCCCCATGCCAGGGTTGACGTCGCTCCGGGCGCGTCCAATTGCTTGTACTTCATTCCTTTCCGGACAAATCCGTGCTGCGCGCCCTGCGCATCCACGAAGTACCCGGCGATACTTCCTTTGTCGTTGATCCCGAAAGCTTCCGAACTCGTTGCCCCGGCCGGACCGATGTCGGTGAAGGTTTTTCCATGATGCAAGAACGCCTGCTCCGCCCCGCTCGAGTTTATGTAATAACCCACGATGTCCCCCGCCGAGTTGATGCCGGCGCAATTGGTGATGGTGCCCTTGGGATCATCGAGCGTCGTCACCTTCTTCCCTTTCAGCATGAAGCCGTGGTCGACGCCGCCGCTGTCGATGTACGCTCCCACCATCGTGCCCGCGTTGTTTGTTCCAAAGACGCGCGTGTCTTGCGCTCCCTTGATTTCTATCGTCGTGAACTTGAACGTCAGCTTCGGCGCATCCGCCGCCGTCGCGGCAAAAACAGAAATGAGAACCACCATCAAAACGGCTTTGCACTTTTTCATGGTCACTGCTCCTCCAGGAATTTCGGCGTACGAACTATATTTGATCCGAAGCCTCTGTCAATAGAGCCTAACTTCCCTAGCCCGAATCCACCTCAAGTCGCCGAATCCCGAGCCGCTCTCCCACTCGTCCGAGTTCTTCCAGTGCCCGCTGCTGCCCGGCACCCTCAACTGCTTCCAATTGTCCCACTGTTTACCATCCTGATTCGTGGCGCCGCGAGTTCATCACCGCGCCGATCACCCCGGACTCACGACCACAAAATCGACGTTCTCACGCCCGCTTTTGCGCCCCAGGGATATTTTTAAAAGTGTGCACTTGTGTACAGTCGCCCCCGCCCTGTGGCCGTATGATCCGCCTGTAAGAGAAAGGGCGAAAACGGTCCTCCCCCAGGGGCGGTCACCGGTTCATGTTCGATTTGACAGGATC
>Ga0207048_10372_pt1 | contig 12446 bp, 9 predicted proteins | sample Alteio_BWMinCont_65_FD_153301 | JGI IMG/M metagenome (GOLD analysis project Ga0207048, IMG submission 153301) | Enriched cells from forest soil in Barre Woods Harvard Forest LTER site, Petersham, Massachusetts, United States -... | ecosystem: Environmental > Terrestrial > Soil > Temperate forest >...
TTCTTTTTGGAACGTTTTGCCATGCGGCTTGGAGGAATTTATTTAAGGAGAGGGATTCAGAAAATTCCGAAGCACATCCAAATTCTTACGCGCATCCGTTTGATTGGGGTCGAGCTTCAAAGCCTGCTCAAGCTGTTCGATGCCTTCTGGAATCCGTTTGACCTGAATCAGGGAGAGGCCCAAGTTGGTGTGAGCTGTGGCATAACTGGGATCAATTCCCAAGGCTTGTTCATATTGGTCGATGGCTTCGGGAATTCGCTTGGCCTGAATCAGTGCGGTTCCCAAGTTGTTATGCGCTTGGGCAAAGTTGGGATTGATTCTTACGGCTTGCTGATACTGTTCGATGGCCTCCGGCAAGTGGCCAGTCCGAAACAGGACGATTCCCAGGTTGTTGTGAGCATCGACATAATTAGGATCGATTTTTATCGCCTCCTCGAATTGTTGAATTACCTCGGAAACCCGGTCCGTTTGAAGCAGCGCCATTCCCAGGTTGTAATGAGCTTCGGCATAATCGGGATTGATTCTTATCGTCTGCTCAAATTGTTCGATGGCTTCGGGAATCCGGCCCATTTTCAATAGGACACTTCCGAGGTTGTAGCGGGCATCGGCATAATCGGGATTAAGTCTTATCGCCTGATCAAAATAGTCAATCGCCTCAGGAATCCGATCCTCCTGAAACAAGGCAAACCCCAGGTTGCTGAGTGCCAGCCAAGCATTCGGATTGTGTTGGATCGTATAAGTCCAGTATGTCTTCTCGTTGACGAATATCTTCGTGTATCCGTGGCTTTCCCAGGCCAAAAGCATCGTCACGATGGTCACACCTCCGATATTGAAGGGGCGAATCGAGGTTGGAAATTGTTCAGCCACTTGTCCCAGTCCCGCCACCACCAGCCCGATCAATCCGATTAGCGGAAGATAAAGCAGGTGATCCATGACCCAGGTAAAATCCATGTAGGAACCCGCGATGAAACCAACGAACGGCGCGAGGTTAATCAAAAAAAAGCCCAATCCGAGCAGGGCATGCCGTCCCCAACTCATCCTTTTCGTCCAGAGCCAGTAAATCGAGCCGGCGAGAATCGGCCAGGGCAGAAATTGAATCAAGGAGGGCGGATCGACTATCCACTTTGGATAGATGGGCAGCAGTCCCACCGGCAAAAAACACTTGGAAAAATAAAATGCGATGGATAATCCGACCAGGGCAATCCGCGAGAAAAAACCGCCGATGACAACATTGCTGTGACCAATGGCGTGGTGATGCAGAAACCAGACCGTGGTCAAGCCGAGTCCGAGCGAAACGGCGAAGAAGGGCGCGCTGGTCTTCAAATCGCCCCAATCCATCCGGCCTCGCTTCCACCAGGCGTAAAGCAGAATCACGACGGGAAACATCACCACAGTCGTCTTGCAGAGCGCGGCCGCCAGAAATAATCCGAGTGCCAGAAGATAATCGCTCCGTTTTCTATCCAGGTCGTAATCGATAAAGAAGCACATCGCACCCAGAAACAAAGGCAACGAAAGCGTGTTCTTGATCTCCGATATCCAGGCCACCGACTCGACCACCACCGGATGAACGGTAAAGAGAAGACCTCCCAGCCAGGCAAGGCGCAGGCCGAATTTGCTCAAGAGACGCCATACCAGGAACGAACTGATCAGGTGCAAAATGACGTTGGTGAGATGGTAGTTGAACGTATCGTTGTGCCACGCCTGCCATTCGAGCCATTCCACGCTGACGGTGAGCGGGAAATAATCGACGAGCTTGCCCGGTTCAAACCAGATTTTCCCTAGTCCCGCCGGATCGTTGACGAGTGCGTTCTTGGGGATCAAGTAAGGATCATCCCAAAGCCAGTTGCCGTGCAATGCGGGCCAGAAAACCCATAAGCCTGCTGCTACGATCAACGTCACTTGAAATAGGAAGAGCTTCCAGTTGGCGATCAGTGAATTTTCTTTCGCCTGAGTCCGTCTCGTCTCGGTAACTTCCGATGACCTTGGTTTCTTTTTGGGACGTTTCGCCATAAGGCTTGATAGTGACAATGACGCCGCGCCTATCCTCAAACAAGATCGTAAATCTTGGATTTCTCGAAATGCCGGAGTGGATCAGGCTTGCATGCTCTGCTGGGACGGGTAGTTTGATCTGTTCACGATTAACAGACCCATGCACGCACCCGCTCCACGCCCCGAAGTCATCTACCTCGATAACAACGCCACGACGCGCATTGCGCCCGAGGTCTTTGAAGCGATGGTGCCCTTTCTCACCGAGCATTACGGCAATCCCTCCAGCGCATACAGTTTTGGCAAGCGAGTCGAGGGGCATCTCATTCAGGCGCGCGAAAAAGTCGCGTCGCTCCTCGGATGCACGCCCAAGGAAATCATTTTCACCAGTTGCGGAACCGAGAGCGATAATGCGGCGATCTGGTCCGCCCTGCAAACCACGGGTAAGAAACATATCGTTACCACCCAGGTTGAGCACTCGGCCATCATGAATCAGACTGAGTGGCTGGAGAAAAACGGCTACGGCGTCACACGCCTTCCCGTTGCTACCGATGGCACGCTCTCCTTGGTCGATGTTGAAAAGGCCATTCGCGATGATACCGCCATCGTCTCGATCATGTGGGCCAACAACGAAACCGGTGTCCTTTTCCCCGTCGAGGAGATTGCCTCCATCGTTAAAAAGAAACGATTGGCTCTCAATGACGCCAATCCTAAAAACATGGGTCCCTTTTTCCACACCGATGCGGTACAGACCCCCGGCAAGATCGATCTTTGCGGCGTGGCCAAAAGCGACATCGACTTTCTCTCCATGTCGGGACACAAGCTTCATGCGCCGAAAGGCGTTGGCGTTCTTTACGCCAAAAAGCGGACCAAGGTCCTTCCCTACGTCATCGGTGGCGGCCAGGAGCGGGGCAAACGGGGCGGCACGGAAAATGTCGCTTCCATCGTCGGTCTTGGCCGCGCCGCAGAACTCGCCCTTGGACGCCTGGCCGACGAGCAGACCCGCGTGCGTACACTCCGGGATCGTTTCGAAGAGGCTCTTCTCCAGCGCCTGCCGCACCTCTATATCAATGGCAAACGCGATCAACGCCTGCCCAACACCGCCAACATCGCCTTCGACTTCGTCGAGGCCGAAGCCATCCTGATGATGCTCGATCGAAACGGCATCTGTGCTTCATCCGGTTCCGCCTGCACCACCGGCTCGCTCGATCCGTCTCATGTGCTCAGTGCCATGGGACTTACGCCCGCCCGCGCCCGCAGTTGCGTTCGCTTCTCCTTCAGTCACTACAATACCGATGCCGATATTGACTACGCGTTGCAGGTCATTCCTCCTATGATTGAGCAGTTGCGTGCCATGTCCCCTTTGAACGCCGATCATCCCGATAACTTCAACTACGACGTCGAAGCCGCGCGGGAGAAGGAAGAAAAGCTCATGGCCCAGACCATGGCGGCGATCAACGAATAAGTGGTACACAATCGATCTGTAGTCTGATCGATAGCCGCGCGATTTGCTTATCGCGCAGCTGGATGAAATCATCCTTTTTATGCGAATAGTGAAATAAGTGTCATTTAAACAAACTGATTTTGCGACATTTAGATAAATTATTACAGATGGTGGCTAGCCATGAAAGTATCCACCAGTCTTGGAATGGAGGATGCTAAGTTTGGCCCTTGTTCAGAGGGAAAAGAAGGGTGATCGGAAATGTTGAGGAGGAGATTTTTTTTCTGGTTCCGATGCGGACGGCCAATTTTTTTTGTTCGGTTGATTTAAAATGAGTTGACTCATAGTTTCTTTTTATACAAGAATGCGTGAAAATAACTGTTAAGGGCTAGAAATAACCACGTGAAAAAGAAATCACCACCATACGCTCTTATCGGCGCCCTTCTTTTGGGCGTCGTTGCCGTCTACCTTTTCTATCAGAACCATCAGGCTGCAGAGAAAAGGATTCAAGATGCCCTTGCTGCCGCCAAACAAGAGAGTGATAAAGAATTAGCCGATGCTAGGGCAAGAAGCATCACCGTCTCGTCAACCCCTACTGACATGCGCGACGTTCTTTACGCCACTCAGCCGGTGGAACCCGGCGCCCGCATCAGCCCCGCTTTCTTTGAAAAGAAGCTGACTCCGAGGGGTATTCTGCCCGATGCCCTCACGGATCCGAACGACGTCATCGGAATGTTTGCGATTCGCAAAATTGAAAAAGGGGATCCGATCACTCCACGCAATGTCGGCAAGAGCCTGCCCTATATGTCTCAGCGCATTTCTCCAGGTATGCGTGCGCTTTCCCTAAAAGTTTTCAATGGTGGCGACATCAATGATACGGGTGGTTTTATTGTCGATGGAGATCGCGTCGATTTGCTCTATACCGTCGGTGGGGTGAACACCCAGACCGTCATGCAGAACGTCAACGTTCTTTATGTACCGGGACCTCCCATCAAGACCGATAAGACCGATGGCATAACACCCATTCCAGCTCCGGGAGACAGCATTTCGGTCACCTTTGAAGTTACACCCGAGCAGGCCCAGGCGCTAATTTACATGACCGGTGCAAAAGATGGTCGTTTCAGCATGATTCTGCGCGCTCGCAAGGATGATTCCGAGATCAAGATCAAACCGTTCCAATCCAGTGATTACAATTTAGCGGATTTGAAAAAAGTTCAAAAGACTGTCGATAAATCGATAGATCGAGTTAAAGAGCTTGCTGCGGAAATTGATGCAAAAGAGAAAACTGAAGGTTCTCAGGCAAACACGAATGAAACTACAACTCCCACTCCACCCAGTCCGTAGTCTGGCTCTTATCGGGTGTCTGATCGCTCTCTGCTGCGAGCAGGGACACGCTCAGGCTCCAATAGCTGAGCGCAAGGATGTCGCCTTTGGCGAAACCCAGCTTTTGCCCCTTGACCGCCCCATCGATGATTTCAGTGTTACGCCCGATAACATCATCAAGGTCTCTAAAGTCGACGGCTCACCCAATCAGCTTTCCATCGAGGGTATCGCCGGTGGCGATGCCACCTTGACGGTCAAAAGCGATGGCCGGACCCTACTTTATGATGTGGCGGTCAGTCCGGCTCCCGAGCGCCTCTATATTAATCTTCAAGAATCGAAGAGGCTTACCTTTAAAGATACGATCGATGATACCAATCTATCGCAGCAGGGCATTGTTAAAATTATCCAGCCCGATACCAGTGATCGAGTCCTCTTGGTGGAAGCAGATGTGGCGGGTAAAACCACGCTGACAGTTTATAGCAACCACGAAATCTACCGGTACTTTATTTCAACCTTTGAAAATCGTGGGGCCGACATTCTCGAAATTCAAAACGCCTTTTCTGCCAAGGGTTATCGTAACCTGACTATCAGCTTTGATAAAGACCAGGCAATCATCGGGGGCACAGTTCCGACCCAGGAAGAACTTGATGACGCCGTCCGCATCGTCAAGCAATATACCCAGTTCGTGGTCGTCAAAGCCCAGCTTGGTCAGGAAATTGAACAAAGCGAATACACCGAACAGGAATCGATCATCATCAACAACATTCAGCGTATTGCGAATGTAAAGGGATTGACCGTACGGGTCAAATTTCCTGCGCCTACAGTTGTCACCAAGAGTACATATACCAAATCGACGGGTGACTACATCGAGCCCGACGTAACCACGACTCCCCAAGGTGGAACCGTTCGCGGATCGGGGTTCCAGCCGCCCAAAGATCCGAATCAGCAGGCCGGCACCGGTCCGCTTGAAGCCAAACCCCAACAAAATACCACCGAAACCGTCACCACGTCTGAGAATACCAGCATTCCCGAAAAGATTTTTCTCTATGGCGATCTGCAGGACGACTTGGAAGAAGCCAAGGTCATTCGCGTTGCCCGCACCTTTTGTCCCTTTATCGTTTCATTTTTGACCGTCAAGGATCCCATTCAGATCCGCACGCAGATTCGATTCATGCAAGTTTCCAGCACCAATACTCGAAATGTTGGAATTCTATGGACAGGCTCCAACGGAGCTGGTGCGCCAAGTGTTACGCTTGGTTTTGGTGGTACGACTTTTCATTATGGAGGCAGCATGCCGGCTAGTGTCGGTAGTTTACTCAAAGATTTTCTAAACTATGGAATTAACGGAGCACTGAACGCTGAGGCCTCAATCAGCATGATTCAAAACCTGGGCTTGGGTAGGACTCTTCGCGAAAATGAACTTTTTCTGACGAATGGCCAGCCCGGTTGGTATTCGGAGGGAGAAGTTCAATCTTACGTTAGTGCGGCTGTTACAACCGCCTCCAGTCCGCCTCTTACCACTTTGACTGCATCGGCGATTTTTCTTGGAGTGAATATGGACATCTCGCCGTTAAATCTGATGGAGGCCGGAGGGACTGACCCAACAGCGCAAAAAATTTACGGTATTCCCGGTGCACTCGGAACAGGATCAAGCAGCTACACCTTGGAACAAAATTCAGATCCAAGCGCGGAAAAGGTGGGTAAAGTAAGCCGTGCCATTCAGCAGGGAGGTGCGATTCCCTTTGTTGACAATACGGTCAAGTATGTGGATGAAAATGGAGTTATCGGCATGAATATTGCCACGCAGTTGACTCTGCCCAACGGTTCGATCAATGCCACGCAGGTCTCCGCCGGTAATGGGGAATTTATCTCGCTGCCTGATTTCTTTGTCCGTGCGACACGTACTCGCGTCAGTCTCAGGGATGGCCAGTCAGTCCTGATCAATGGATTGTTTGATGAGGAGACCACTCACGCCATTACGCAAGTACCCTTCTTAGCCAACATTCCGCTTTTTGGCGACTTATTCAAGAATCACAGTGATGATAAAAGCAACGAGGAGGTCGTTGTGCTGGTTACGCCTCATATCATCCGGATGCGCGATGGTGATAAGGTCTTTTATCCCAAGGCGCGTTATCCTGAAATGCAAGACATGGCTACCGAATACGGAGATGTGCCCATCATCAAACCGGTTCGTTACGAAGCCAAGGAAGTTGACATCCGTCCCGAAACACCCAAGGACATGAAGGAAGACAACAAGGATAATAAGAGCTTAGAGACCCCCAATGAACCTCCGCCCTTGACGCCTCATGCCAGTGGCGGAATGCAACCCCAACCCCTTCAGCCTCCGGTCGAGGTGACTCCCGCAAGACCAGTTGACAATCCGCCTCCGGCCCCGGATAATTCACGTCAACCGAGCAATCCCCCACCCCTTGCTCCTTCCTCGACCCTGCCGTGAGCAATGATTGATGTACTTCTTGTCCATGATGATGTTGAGCGCTGCGCAGCCATCCGCAGCGCCATCAAGTCTAATCCAGAACTGAACCTGATCAGCGAAACGCAAACAGGGCGAGAAGGCCTGTTTGCCGCTGCGACCATGTTGACCGGGCATCCCCGGATGCTCATCGTCCGTCTCAATCTCGGTGACATGACCGGGTTTGATTTTATTGCCCAGGTACGCCAAAAGGCCTCCGATATTTATATTATCCCTGCGCTGGAAGGATCGGAAGGCGGCCAGGTTTGGCAAAATCTTCTTCAGCTTGAATTGAGAGATGTTTTGGTTGGCGCGATTCCACCACCGGAAATCGCCAAGATTCTGGGTGGGGCCGCACCGCGTGCGCAGGAAAGATTCGACATGAATCGCGCGCCTGCTGCCATTCAAGGCGAGTCCTTCGTCATCTCGGTCGTTTCCGCTCGTGGCGGAATCGGGAAATCGGTTGTGGCCACCAATCTGGCCTCCGCCATGGCCAAGCTCAGCGACAGTGTCACGCTGCTCGATTTTAGTCTCAGCCCCGGTGACTTCGCCGTCATGCTCGATGATGTCCCGAGAAACAACATCATGGATGCCGTGCAGCAGGGCGGTAATCTTGACGCTGAGTATTTGAATAACACTCTCGCGCAGCATCCGCGGTTGAAGTTCCGCTATCTCGCCTCACCCAATCAGGAATTCGATGCCAGTGGTTTTGATTATAACGTTGGCGCCGCCATCATGGCGGCGACCCGGACCCTGAGCCAATACGTCGTGGTCGACACTGGAATCGCCATGGCGGGCCCAACGATTGCGGCGATCGACGCGAGCGACATCATCTTTCTCATCACCAGTCGGGACGTAGCGCGACTCCTTTCGGCTAAGAACATGATCAAGTTCCTGAAAAATGACCGGCAGGTCACCAATCAGAAACTCAAAATTCTCGTGAATGAAGCTGAAATCGGCGCTGAAATATCGGAAAGTGAAATTGAATCACTCCTGGAACATCCTGTCGCCGCCTATCTTCCCTGCAATGCCGGCCCGGTCACCTTTTCCATCAATAGTGGTGCGCCTATCGTCATTGCCGAACCGCATCACCCCATTTCAGTCGTGCTGAACAAGCTCGCGGAACTTTCCTTCTATCGCTGGCAGGAGAAACCTGCCGATGATTCTAAAAATACGAAGAAGGGGCTTTTAGGCGCCAAAACATCCCAACGATTATCTCTTAAGTAAACCGGCCTGTAATGTGCTATCCTATCTTGGCTTAACCCACCGATTTCATGGCTCTACCTCCACCCAATTTTAATCGTCCCGCTCCTATTCCGGGAGCAATTCCAAGACCCGGGGGCATACCCGCCCGTCCACCCGGAGGAGGCATTCCGCCCCGACCTGGCGCGGGTATTCCCGCAACGCAGGCTTTACCCACTGCCGCCACAGCTACATCTGCGCTGCATCCCATACAGACTACTCCTTCTCCCGCCCAACGCGCGACCAGCGCTCAACCGGATGCGGCGCAAGAGTTCGTCATGCAGTTCAAGAAGCAGTTGCTGCCCTACCTGGTGCAATCGCTCGATCCCAAGCTTCTGGAACGAGGCAACGAAGCGGCCCTGAAAAAGCGGATTGAAGACTTGGTCGATGAGCGGCTCACCGCCGACAAAGTTCCCATCGGGCGTCAGCTTCGCGTCAAGCTGCTCGGTGATATCATTGATGAAATGGTCGGGTTCGGTCCCCTTGAGCAATTGCTCAAGGACGACACTGTTACCGAAATTATGGTGAATGGGCATCAGACCATCTATATCGAACAAAAAGGACGACTCACGCTTTCGCCCACCAAGTTCCTCGATGTCGAAAGCTGTCGCCGGGTCATCGACAAGATTCTCTCGCCGCTCGGTCGCCGCGTTGATGAATCGAGTCCCCTTTGCGATGCGCGTTTGCCCGATGGTTCCCGCGTCAACGTCATCATTCCGCCCCTGGCCCTCAACGGCCCCACGATTACCATCCGTAAATTCAGCAAAAGCCCGCTGACCATGGAGAAGCTGATCGGGTACAAGGCGCTTTCCCAGAGCATGGCGATGTTTCTCAAGGCTTGCGTCCACTGTACGCTCAACATTGTTATTTCGGGCGGCACAGGTTCGGGCAAAACCACCATGCTCAATGCGCTCTCCTCCTATATTCCTGATGGGGAACGAATCGTCACGATCGAAGACGCCGCCGAGCTGAATCTTCAGCAGGACCATGTCGTCCGTCTTGAGAGCAAACCAAAAAATATCGAGGGCAAAGGTGAAATCTCCATTCGTGAACTGGTCAAAAACAGCCTCCGGATGCGCCCCGACCGAATCGTCATCGGTGAGTGTCGCGGCGGCGAGGCTCTCGACATGATCCAAGCCATGAACACGGGACACGACGGCTCGCTGACCACGACCCACGCCAACGGTCCCCGCGAAGCTATCGCACGGCTCGAAACGCTCGTCATGATGGCGGGAATGGAACTGCCCCAGCTCGCTATTCGTCAGCAGATCGCCGGTGCCGTCCATCTCATTGTTCAGATCAGCCGCTTGGCCGACGGAAGCCGCAAATGCGTCTACATTACCGAAATCCAGGGCATGGAAGGCAACATGGTCACCCTGCAGGACATCTTCAAATATGAACAAACCGGGGTTAATCCCGAGGGGAAGATGATCGGCATTACCCGTGGACTCGGCATTGTTCCGAAATGCCAGGGCAAATTCAACGCCAACGATCTCAACATTCCGGTCGAAATTTATCAGAGCGTTCTTCATCACAATAACCCTGAGTATCCTTAAATTTCCTACCCATGAACTCCACGGAAATCCTCATCATCATCTGCACGTTCGGCGCGTTGCTTCTGGGAGCATGGAGTTACAATCAATCCAAAGCACCCCCACAGGTTGACCTTCGTGAAAAGCTCAAAAACTTGGCCAAGGATCCCGAGGCCATGGCCCGCGAAATTGAACTGGGTGCGGACCGCAAACCGATTTTTGCCACGCTCGATTTCCGAAAGCTCTTCGCAAAGTTCACCGGTCAGACTTACATGGATGACCTGGAAAAAAAGCTTACCCAGTGCGACATCCCTCTCAAACCAGGCGAGTTTTTGGCGTTACGGGTGGCGGGAGTCATTGTTGTTTTTGCCCTGACCGTCCTCGTATCGCACAATTTTTATCTGGGCTTGGGATTGGCTGGTTTAATGACGCTTATTCATATCCCCATCATGGCTATGAAGCGTTCCATGAGGGTGAATAAATTTGTGCTGCAACTCGCCGAATTCCTTGTCCTCATCACCAACTCGCTTCGTTCGGGGCAGACCTTCCTGCAGGGCGTCGATATTGCGAGCAAGGATTCACCCAACCCGATTGGCATGGAGTTTCGATTGCTCCTGAAAGAAACCAATCTTGGTATACCGGTCGAAACCGCTTTCAACAACATGCTCATCCGCGTTCCGAGTGAAGATCTTAAAATTGTGATGAGTGCCTTCAGCATTCAGCGCAACGTCGGCGGTAACCTGGCCGACATTATGGATCAGGTGGCTGCGATGATCCGGCAACGCATCGCGATCCAGGGACAGATCAAGGTGCTCACCACTCAGGGTAAACTTTCCGGGGCCATCGTGGGCTTGCTTCCTTTCGGCCTTGCCACTGTCATCTCGCTGATCAATTACGCTTACATGAGCAAGCTCTGGACGGCGCGGGACGAACCTGGGTTGCAACTCTTTGACAAATATCTGGGACCGATCCTGCTCGGAATCGGCATCTTCATGGAAATTCTGGGTTGCCTCGTTATTTATAAAATCTGCGATATCGAGGTCTAAGATATGGATATCCAATTCATCATCATGTGTCTCACAGGCTTTGGGGCGCTTGTACTCGTCGGTTTTGCGCTCCAGCCCTCCTCGGAAACATCCTCCATTAGCCAACGCCTTGAAGGTCTCAAAGGTCAGCAGCAAAAAACTGGAGTCGGTTCCCTCCGCGACCAGGATGAGATGAGTAAAAGCGTCTTTACCCGCGTCATTCTCCCGATAGTCGACAAGCTCTCCAAATTTTTCAGCCAATTAACCCCGCAAACCTCCCTTAATCGGGCCAAGCTTTCCATTATCCAAGCTGGCCTTCAAGGGAAGGTGACTCCGGTCCAGATCACCACACTTTCGTATATTCTCATGGTGGTGGTTCCCGTTATGTCACTTTCATTTACGGGAGTGCCCACGGAACTGCTTAGCAAGCCTGCGGCAATGCTGGCCATTGGTGCGCTGCTGGGATACCGCCTCCCCTTCGGTTATGTTCAAGGTAAAGCCAAGGCTCGCCAGCATGAAATCCGCAAGGCGCTTCCCTTCACGCTCGATCTCATATCCATCAGTGTGGAGGCTGGTATGGCCCTCGACGGCGCCATGGCCATCGTACAGGAAAAATCAACCGGCCCCATGTCCGAGGAACTCGGCCTTACCTTGCGCGAAATTCGTCTCGGCAAGGGACGCAACGATGCCTTGACCGACATGGCTGAGCGCGTCGGGCTTGATGAATTAAAATCGTTTATCACCGCAGTCACCTATATCGCTCGCCTCGGAGGTTCTCTCGTCGACGTGATCCGGATTCAGGCCCAGGCCATGCGTATCAAACGACGTCAAAGGGCCGAGGAAAAAGCCATGAAAACACCGGTCAAAATCATGATTCCGTTGGTGCTCTTTATTTTCCCATCCATGTTTATCGTCATTCTTGGACCTGCCGCCATCACCATGATGGAACAGATGAAGCTGGCTCCTCATTAACGCCTTTTGTCAGAGGAAGCGGAAGGTCGGTGATACCTGCAAAATAATTTAAGGTATCAAATCTTTTCTGACTCCTTGTCGTAGATAACCAAAGTGGCCCGGGACTTGCGCCACCATCGCTCGGAACCTCATGGACCGGCGTAACTCTGAAAATACTGTAGCGATAAGGACTTTGCCAAAAGCAAAGTGTCCGAAATCACTACTCTGTGAAAAGAGGTATAAACGGACAAGAGCACAAACCACAGTCGAATTTTCATTAATTGTTCTACCTTTTTTTGCCATCCTTTTTGCTTTGGTTGATTACGCCCAGATCTATTTTTACAAAAACTCTCTTCAAAACGCCTTGCGTGAGGCAACCCGTTTTGCCACGGCGGGGCGAATTATCCAAGAGTACGACAACATGGGTGGGAAAATAAAGAGCACCAACGGAATCATGATTTTGACCGGTGTTTTCA